>Ga0256840_1004394_pt1 | contig 10606 bp, 11 predicted proteins | sample 355202metaG_FD_185969 | JGI IMG/M metagenome (GOLD analysis project Ga0256840, IMG submission 185969) | Hydrothermal vent microbial communities from Mid Atlantic Ridge, Atlantic Ocean - 355-202 | ecosystem: Environmental > Aquatic > Marine > Hydrothermal vents | place: Atlantic Ocean: Mid...
AGAGACCCAAAAGAGCTTATAAGGGTGGCCGACCCTCAAAACAGGGAGGTGACTCTGCGTGCCGATAGCACGATAGATGTCGTAAGGCTAGTGACCAAAAGGCTCGGGCGCTCTACGGACCAGAAGAGATGGTTCTATATACAGCCCGTATATCGCTACCCGACGCAAGAGTTAAACCAGATAGGCGCAGAGTGTATCGACGGCACCTTGGATGAGATGCTCGGTGTGATGATGGAGCTTTTCGACGCCCTTGAAGTCGATGCTTTGCTTCAGGTCTCTAACATTCAGATTCCGGTTCTGATCTCTACGCATTTCAAAATTCCGCTGGAGTGGTTTTCGACGATGCAGGTAGAGAAGCTCTTGGGAACCGAGTACAAGTGGCTGGCCAAACTTGCCAAAGTCCACACTATAGAAGATTTGGCTTCGGCGATCGATGCGGTTCCGGATATTTTGCGGCCGGAGTTGGAGAAGATCCACGGGCTCATTGAGAGATGCAGCGACAGAAGATGTGTGGTTGCGCCGCTCTTTTATGCGAAGATGAGGTACTATGACGGCCTCTTTTTCAACTGCTTCAAAGATAATACGCAGCTTGCCAGCGGCGGGCACTTTGTAAACGAAGATATCACGGCAGCCGGATTTGCGCTATATACCGATGCGCTTATCGAGGCGAAGAGAAAAGGAACGGATGGATGAACAGGGCGGATTTGATAGTCGGTCTTCAGTGGGGAGATGAGGGCAAGGGTAAAATTGTCGATATGATGGCTCAAGAGTATGAGGTGGTGGCGCGCTTTGCAGGCGGTCACAATGCCGGGCATACGATAGTTACGGATGGAAAGAAGTACGCTTTGCACCTGATCCCTTCGGGGATCTTGAACCCCGATGCGGTAAATATCATAGGCAACGGCGTCGTCGTGTGTCCGACGAATCTCATGAAAGAGATGGAGCAGTTTGGAAATCTGCAAGGGCGTCTTTGGCTAAGCGACAAAGCGCACCTGATTCTGCCCTACCATCAGATGATAGACCAAGCCAAAGAGCGTATGCGCGGCGCAAAAGCGATAGGAACCACAGGGCGGGGCATCGGGCCTGCGTATGCCGACAAGATATCCCGCTCGGGCCATAGAGTCGGAGAGCTCAAAGATGTCGATACCCTTTTTGAAAAGATTGTCGAATTTTTGGAGCAGAACAGGCCGATTTTGGATGCTATGGGGGTCGACTGCCCGGATGAGAAGGCGCTAAAGAGCGACCTTGTACGCTACAGAGATGGCCTTTTGCCATACATTACCGATACGACCCAGATGATTCAAAGAGAGCTTGCGGAGGGAAAAAAGGTACTGCTCGAAGGGGCCCAGGGAACGATGCTGGACATCGACCACGGTACCTACCCCTATGTCACCAGCTCCAACACGATCGCAGGAGGTGCATGTACGGGGATGGGCCTTTCGCCAAAAAGCATAGGGAGTGTCACGGGCATCGCCAAAGCCTACTGCACCAGAGTAGGCAACGGCCCGTTTCCGAGCGAGGATTTCGGTGAAGATGGCGAGAGGCTTAGGGTTCAGGGGCATGAGTTCGGCACGACTACCGGGCGCCCGAGAAGATGCGGCTGGTTCGATGCGGTTGCCATTCGTTACGCATGTGCTCTTAACGGTTGCGATCGTATAGCTTTGATGAAGCTTGACGTGTTGGACGGTTTTGAGAGTATAAAAGTGTGTACCAGTTACGAGTTTGAGGGTGAGATCATCGACTATGTCCCCTACGACCTGGAGAGAGTCAAGCCGGTTTACGAAACATTCCCCGGCTGGGAGAGAGTGGAGGGTATCAGCAGATACGAAGATCTGCCCGAGTCGGCCAAAGCCTATATAGAGACTATCGAGAGGGTGAGCGGCGTAAAGGTCGGCATCATCTCGACCAGTCCGGATAGAGAAGATACTATAGTAAGGTAGATGATGCTTAAGAACTACCGCTCTCTTACCAAGCTTAGAAAGCAGGAGAAGCAGAGGGTAGAGATGGCCTTGATGGAGATAAACTCCAAAATAGAAAACCTAAGAAGCGAAAAGGAGAGTTTGAGAGCGCAGGAGCGCTCCCTTTCTCTACCTCGAAGCGGAGAGGGCGCGAGAGTCTTGGCTCTTTTGTCGCAAAAAAGCAGCATCAAAGCGGCTATAAAGAGAGTCCAAGCGCAGATCGACGCACTACTGCCGGTTAAAGAAGAGCTTCAAGAGAGGCTTAAAGCGGCCAATATCGCTTTTGAGCAGGCAAAGAGTATGGAGTCCAAAGTGGTTGAAGATATAATGAAAAGCGAGTCGAGAAGGGCGCAAAGTATGCTTGACGAGATAGCCTCCCAGCAGTTTTGGCGGCTCAACGGTTTGAAAAAGGGTAGCGGTTGAAAAGGTTGATTCTTCTGGTTCTGCCTATACTTTTGTTTGCACAAACTTCCGACCTTTTGGAGTGCAACAAGATTTTTGAAGAGAGAAGAGCCGAGCTTGAGCTGAAACTTGAACAGATAGATGAGCAGATGCAGGCATACGAAGCTCTGAAAGAGGCGACTGAAGCGATGCTGAAAAAAAAGGAAGCCAAGCTTAAAAAGGAGGCGCAGGAGCTAAATGCCACTCGCGCTGAGCTGGAGGCCAAAAAGGAGCAGATAGAAAAACTTGTAGCCAAAAACGAAGAGCTTCTAAAGGCTATAAAAGAGGCGAAAGCCGACAAGGTTTCGCAGACTTACGCAAAGATGAAAGCCTCTGCCGCCGCTTCGATTCTCTCAAATATGAAGCCGGAGGATGCAGCAGCAATACTTTCGAGACTGAAGCCTAAGACGGTGGGGCAGATTTTGGCAAAGATGGACCCGGTCAAGGCTTCGAAAATCACTCTTTTGCTTGAAGGAAGATAGTCGATAGTGCGCCAATATTGCAAACCTTTCTCATATCGACTCTTTGTATAATCACAAATTTACCTAACTTTCGATAAACTGTCGAAAAAATTTCCCAACTTTTTATGGGACTAAAAAGGCGCGTTATGAAGTTGAGTTTAGCCCATGCACCCTATATAGCCAGCAAAATCGGTATCGATCTGGCGAACGCACCTTTTGTCAAGCTGAAAAAAGGACTCGAACCGGTTATTAAAAAAGCTGAAGAGATCATAGAAAAAGATGTTAAAAACGAGCGTGCGCTCGAAGAGCGTGTAAACGAGCTTCTTGAAGAGAAAGAGGATGAGATAGAGTTTATGCAGGCCGATATTCGCCAACTCTTTTGGATGATCAAGAAGAAGCTCGCCCCCGAATATGGAGTCATTCTCAATAACGAAGAGAGATATAGCGACCTTTCCCACAAAATTCTCAACGAGTTGTGGGAAGAGGATCTCATAGATTATACGGTAAACGAGAACCAGGTCAGAGGGGTTATCTTCAAAGCGATCGAGGAGTATATGAAATCTTTCGAAGAGATCGAAGATACGGTTTTGGAGAAGATGTCGCACTACAAACGGAAGCTTATTCCGGGAACGGAAGAGTACAACCTAATTTTCGAACGCCTCTATGAAGAGGAGCTGCGCAGACGGGGGATGATGTGATAGAGAGTTTGAAGCCGATATGGATATATCTTGAAAATGGTACATATATGGAAGCTAAAAGCTTCGGAGCGGATGGGACTGCCGTCGGGGAGATAGTCTTCAACACCTCCATGACAGGATATCAGGAGATCGTGACGGACCCTAGCTATGCAGGGCAGTTCGTCACTTTCACGATGCCCGAAATCGGAAATGTCGGATGCAATAGCGAAGATATGGAGTCCAAAGCTGCATGGTGCAAAGGGATAATAGTAAGAGAGTATCAGGCAAAGCCATCCAACTTCAGAAGCGAAGAGCCGCTTCATGAACTTCTAAAGAGGTTCGGAGTGTTAGGCATCTGCAGCATAGAGACCCGTTTCCTTACCAAAATGCTCCGTGAAGAGGGGTCGATGATGATGATCGCCTCGACCGAAGTCTCCAGCGAAGATGAGCTTGCCGATATGTTGGCCGATGCTCCGCGCATCAGTGAAGTCAACTACATAGAGGCGGTAAGCACCAAAGAGAGCTATATCCACGAAACGGGAGCATACGATGCCTTCAATTTCCGATACAACGAACCTCCGGAGCCGAAAGCTAAAATCGTAGCACTCGATTTCGGGGTAAAGAGAAACATTCTCAACGAGTTGACCCAAGCCGGCATGGAGGTGGAGGTAGTGCCAAACAGTGTAGATGTGCAGAATCTTATCGATAGGTATGAGAAAAAAGAGATAGATGGAGTCTTTCTCTCGAACGGTCCCGGAGATCCTCTCATCCTAAAAGAGGAGCAGGAAAAGATCAAAAAACTGATCGATGCCAAAGTTCCGATGTTTGGCATATGCCTCGGCCACCAGCTTCTCTCTATCGCCCACGGTTACGAAACATACAAGTTGAAGTTCGGTCATCACGGCGGCAACCATCCCGTTAAAAGTCTTTCAACTAAAGCGGTGGAGATAACGGCACAAAACCACAACTATAACGTACCTGCAGAGATAGAGGAGGTTGCCGAAGTAACTCACGTGAATCTATTCGATAACACGATAGAGGGGCTGAAATACAAAAAGAGTCCCATAATATCCGTGCAACACCACCCGGAGGCATCTCCCGGCCCCCATGAGAGCAGATATATCTTCAAAGAGTTTCTTCAGATGGTGGCCCGTTAGAGCAATAGGCCGCCCACTTTAGAAACACACTTAACGCTTACTTAACACATATAACTTATAATCTATCTTCAGATACCGCTCCGATCACTTCTCCTACTCCTTTTTTGGAGCGGTATGAGAATATTGCAAGGAATAGAAACAATGAAAAGAGCAATCCCTCTGATAGCGCTTTTCGTTTCGATGGCCACATCTTTATATGCCCAGGAGATGGAGCTGGGTGCCGTAGAGGTCGAGGAGCAGATAACCAGTACCGTAGTGAAGGATGTAGCTGGCGAAGAGGTGCGCTCGGCCGATCTTGCCGATGCTCTTTACAAACTCGATCCCGATATACAACTTATAAGAAGAAGCGGAATAGCGAATGACATAATTTTAAGAGGTTTGAGAAAAGACAATATTAATGTTCTGATAGATGGCGGCAAGATATATGGAGGATGTCCCAACCGCATGGACCCTCCAATCTCTCACATTCTCTCCAACAATGTGGATAGGATAGTCGTAAAAGAGGGGCCTTACGATGTGGAGAACTTCGGAACGCTTGGCGGTTTGATAGAGGTCGATACGCTGGCACCCGAAAAGGGGTTTCACGGAGAAGGAAACCTAAACGTAGGCAGCTGGGGCTACAGGAAAATAGGCGCACGTGTCAGCGGGGGTTCCGATAGGATAAGGGTAGCTATCGGGGCATCTACGGAAAGCGGCGGACAGTATCAAGACGGTGACGGAAAGACGTTGGCCGAACAGGTGGATGCGTTTGCCAAACTCCATCCTGACGCGGCGGGACAGACATATATGCCTATGTATCACGAGATGAAGGCGTATAGGAAGAAGACGGCAATGGCGAAGCTATATATGGATGTTGCCGACAATCAGGAGCTGAAATTCAGCTATACGATAAACAGAAGCGACGACATTCTCTATCCAAACAGCAAAATGGATGCGAAGAAGGATGACTCCGACCTTCTAAACGTGAAATATAGTGCCAAAGCCCTTGGGGAGTACTCCAAAAGGCTCGATATAGAGTTCTACAACTCATGGGTCTACCACCCTATGGGAACCTACTATAGGAATGCGGCCATGATGATGGGAGTTTTTGAAAACATAATGAACTCACGTATCTACGGCGGTAAGATAAAAAATGAGATGGATCTGTTGAAAGGTACTCTCACTTACGGCTACGATGGCAGCAAGAGAAGGTGGGAGGGGCACTACGCAAGCAACGGCGTTCCTACCGGTGTCTTCAGTATAAACAATGCGATAACGGAAAACTCCGCACTATTCATGAAGTATGGCAAAGTAGTAGGATCGGTGGAGCTGGATGCTGGAGTTCGCTACGACATGAGTTCCGTTAACAACGATGATCCGGCAGTGAGCGGCAAAGACTACTACGCATTCAGCGGCTATCTGAATGGAACGTACAATATAGATGAGAGCATGAGAGTTTTTGCAGGGGTAGGAAAATCCTCCCGAGTACCGGATGGAAAAGAACTATATTTTCAAGATAAAACAGGGATATACTATGGAAATCCAGATCTAAAGCAAGTATCTAACTACGAGGTCGATCTGGCTATAGAGAAGGATTTCGAAGAGGCCTCTTTGAGAGTGAAGAGTTTCTACAGCAAGCTTAAGAATTTCATCGCCTACAATTTCACGAATAGTAAGTACGAAAATGTAGATGCAAAGCTATACGGTATATCGGTAGATGCAGCTTACTCGATCAACGACTATATATATCTTGAGGGGGGAGCGGCTTATCAGCGCGGAAAAAAAGATACTCCTCTTACGGGCCAAAGAGATAAAGATCTGCCCAACGTTCTCCCTCTCAAAGCCAATGCGGCGGTCGTTTACGATTATGACGAGAGTTTGAGCGCGAAGCTTTCAGCCGTTATGGCCAAAGGCTGGAGCGATTACGATGCCGACAACGGTGAACAGAAAATTTCAGGATATACGGTTTTCAACCTTAAAGTTGAAAAGGATATTACCAAGAGATTGGAGGCGACGCTTGGCGTAGACAATATCTTGGACAGAACCTATGCTATTACAAACACTTATGCAGACATGATTCTGACCTCAGGCGGCGGAATCCCGATGCTCCTTAACGAGCCGGGCCGTTACTACTACTGTAATCTTACCTATAAGTTTTAAGAAAACCTGCCGGCTTGCCGGCAGGCTGCCCTGCTACATTAATTTATTCTTAACTAAAAAGTTAATTGAAAGTTAACAGATTTTAAGCGTACCTTCATAAAAATGTCACTATGATGTCATTGTCTTACTCTCTGGCGTCAGTCGGGGGAAACAATACAAAGGAGGTTTGCATGACAAATGCAGCGATGGAGTACGATTATACCGTATCCAAATGGTTTGCTTATTTGGCAATCATTTTCGGTATCATCGGAATGGTTATAGGTGTTTTACTGGCCTTCCAGATGGCATATCCTGAACTAAACTATCTGTTTGGGCAGTATGGAACATTCAGCCGTCTAAGACCGATACATACCAATGTGGTGGCATTCGGGTTTACGCTTAGTGGTATATGGGCATCTTTCTACTATATATCTCAGCGTGTCCTAAAAGTTTCTATTAAAGAGAATTCCGTCGTTCACGGAATTGCGAAGCTTCACTTCTTTTTATATGTCGTATTGGCTGCAGGACTTGTTGTTTCTCTGCTTCTTGGCGTTACGACATCCAAAGAGTATGCGGAGATGGAGTGGCCTCTCGATATTCTGACCGTTGTGGTCTGGATACTTTTCGGTCTTGCTCTGTTCGGGATGATAGGAATGAGAAGAGAGAAGACTCTCTATATCTCAATGTGGTATTTCATAGCCTTCTTCCTGGGTGTTGCGATGCTCTATCTTTTCAACAACATGGCGGTGCCGACATATTTTGTTGCCGGTATGGGTAAGTGGTACCACTCCGTTTCGATGTATGCAGGCACAAACGACGCTCTTGTTCAGTGGTGGTACGGCCACAACGCTGTTGCATTCGTCTTTACCGTGCCTATCGTAGCTATGATCTACTACTTCCTCCCTAAAGAGTCCGGTCAGCCCGTCTTTTCATACAAGCTTTCTCTCCTTTCATTCTGGGGATTGATGTTCGTATATCTTTGGGCAGGCGGACACCACCTTATCTACTCTACGGTTCCTGACTGGATGCAGACAATGGGCTCTATATTCTCAGTTATTCTGATTCTTCCTTCATGGGGATCGGCTATCAACATGCTTCTTACGATGAAGGGTGAGTGGAATCAGTTGAAAGAGTCTCCACTGATCAAATTTATGATTTTGGCATCGACATTCTATATGCTCTCGACTCTTGAAGGTCCTATTCAGGCTATCAAGTCGGTCAACGCTCTTGCGCACTTCACCGACTGGATCGTTGGTCATGTCCATGACGGTACGCTTGGCTGGGTTGCATTTATGATCATTGCAGCGACTTTGCATATGGCGCCTAGATATTTCAAACGCGAAATTTACAGTAAGAAGTTGATGGAGATGCAGTTCTGGCTTCAGACTACCGGTATCGTTCTCTACTTCTCGAGCATGTGGATTGCCGGTATTACTCAAGGTATGATGTGGCGTGCGGTAGACCAGTACGGTAACCTTGCATACTCTTTCATAGATACCGTTACCGTTCTTCATCCATACTATACAATTCGTGCAATCGGCGGTCTGCTCTTTGTTATCGGCCTCTTTATGTGGGCTTATAACTTCTTTAAAACTATGAAAAGCGGCAAAGTTCTTGAGAAAGAGCCGGCATTCGCTTCGCCTATGGGCGCGTAAGGAGGTAAGAGATGTTTCATTGGTTGGAAAAAAGACCCTTTTTCTTTTCTGTAGGAGTCTTTCTTGTTATTGCATTTGCGGGATTGATAGAGATAGTTCCCGATTTTGCGCAGGCTTCACGCCCTACGGTGGGAACGAAGCCATATACCGTACTTCAGCTGGCAGGACGACATGTCTATATAAAAGATAGCTGCAATGCCTGCCATTCGCAGTTGATTCGCCCGTTTAAGTCGGAGACGGATCGCTACGGACCTTACAGCCTTAGCGGTGAGTATGCATATGATCGTCCGTTCCTTTGGGGTTCCAAAAGAACCGGCCCCGATCTTATGCGTGTAGGTGAGTATAGGACGACGGATTGGCATGAGAACCATATGTGGGATCCTACATCAGTCGTTCCGGGCTCGATCATGCCTGCATATAAACATATGTTTACACAAAATGCGGATATAGAGACTGCGTATGCCGAAGCCCTTACGGTGAAGAAGGTATTCAACGTACCTTACGACAAGCCGGGAATGCCTCAGCTTGGAGACTGGGAGAACGCTAAAAAGCTTGCTATGGAAGAGGCGAAGCAGATCGCTTCCGAAATGAAAAATCAGGATGTCAAAGACGCGGTTGATCGCGGTGAAATCCCTGAGATAGTAGCTCTTATAGCCTATCTTAACAGTCTGAAATAGGTGTGTTGCAGCATGGAAAATATTAGAGAATTGCAGGCATATGCATACTTTTTCTTCACACTTTTTCTGGTTGTGGTGCTGTATGCATACATTCTGCATCTCTACCGTGCGGAGAAGAAAGGTACGCGAAATTACGAAAAGTATGGAAAACTGGCTTTGGATGACGAACTCGACTCGAAGCCGGTTGAGCCACAGGAAACGAAAGAGAACAAGGAGCAAAAATGAATTGGTTAAGCGATAATATCAACATGCTCGCACTGATTGCTGCGATTGTAATCGCTCTCCTGACAATACTGGTTGCCGGTAAGTATATCAAACAGATGAAAACCGACAAGTCAACAGGTGAGTTGGCTGATGAAAACTGGGATGGAATAGGTGAGTATAAAAACGAGTTGCCTGCCGGATGGGCTTACTCATTCCTTGGAGTTATGGTCTGGGGTATGTGGTATTTTACCGTAGGATATCCTGTAAATGGATACTCTCAAATTGGCGAATACAATGAAGAGGTTGCGACTCATACTCAAATGTTTGAAAGCAAGTGGGCCAATGCCGACAAACAGACGCTTCAAGAGATGGGAGAAGGTGTCTATCTAGTGCAGTGCGCCCCCTGCCACGGTATTGCCGGTGACGGTATGGATGGAAAGGCTGCCGATCTTACCGTTTGGGGATCTGCAGCAGGCGTTCTAGATACTATAAAAAATGGATCCAAAGGTCTTGGTTACCCTATGGGTGAGATGCCAGGAGGGCTTTTGAGCGGAGATGCTGCGAAAAAAGTAGCCTCTTATGTTGCAAACGGAATGAAGGGTGATCAGCCGGCAGAGTTCTCCGCATGTGCTGGTTGCCACGGCGCAGACGGTAAAGGTATGGGTGGGATGGCTCCCGACCTAACTACTTACGGAACTCCGGCATTTGTAACAGATGTTCTGGAGAGAGGCAAAAAAGGTTATATCGGTACAATGGTCAGCTTCAAAGGGCGACTTACACCGATTCAAGAGAAGGCAGTTGGTACATACATACTTAGCCTTTCACGCGGTGAATAAGGAGTAGATGATGGAAAAACAGGGAAGCGCATTTGGTATAGACGGTATCGCCGGAATGTTGATAGCAACAGTTCTGCTCCTAACTATACTTGCAGGACTTGTAACAGCGGCAATAAAAACACAGCAGGCTACTGCACAGCAATCTTACGAGATAGTGGAACCGCTCTCTATTCAAAAAGTGGGACCAAATCTTTCAAACGAAACGCACGTGATTATTCACGGTGAGCCAGTAGGCGGAGATACTTTGCATAAATACAAGTTCGAGAAGTAGCGGTTTCTGAATGACGGCGTCTGCAAAGGGTAGAGTCAACCGAGCCAAAGAGTACCTAAAAAACTGGGTGCCGTATCGCCACAAGCGGTACTGGCTATTTGGGATAGTTACGGTAGTGGCGTTGGTGCTGCCGTTTATAAAGATAAACGGT
>Ga0256840_1004395_pt1 | contig 10605 bp, 6 predicted proteins | sample 355202metaG_FD_185969 | JGI IMG/M metagenome (GOLD analysis project Ga0256840, IMG submission 185969) | Hydrothermal vent microbial communities from Mid Atlantic Ridge, Atlantic Ocean - 355-202 | ecosystem: Environmental > Aquatic > Marine > Hydrothermal vents | place: Atlantic Ocean: Mid...
AGAAAAACAGAAGATAAAAACTTGTTTTTTAAAGGAACTGATTATTTGGGAATAACTCAAAATGAAGAATTCAGGAACTATTTAATCGAAGGTTTATCAAAATACGGCAGTAGTTTTGGCGGCTCACGCTTATCGGGGAGTTTTGCGGATTTGTATTTTGCTGCCGAAAAACGTTTATCCGTAACAGCAAAAGCAGAAGCAGCATTAACTTTTACATCAGGAACACTTTCCGGCATGGCAGTACTAAATATTTTGGATAAAGATAAAGAATTTATTTACGCACCCGATGTACATCCTGCACTATCTCCACCTAAACATTCAAAAAATATAAGTTTTGATTTATGGCAAACAAAGCTTATAGAAAAAGTTAAGAAAGAAAAAAAGCCACTGATTATATTATCCAATTCGGTAAATCCGCTACTCGTTAATAAATATAATTTTGATTGGATCAATCAACTTGCCGAACAAACTTCTGTAACTTTAATAATTGACGACTCGCACGGATTTGGTGTTTTAGGAAAAGAAGGTGCCGGTATATATAATGAATTACCGGATAAGGAAAATATTGAACGGATTGTAATCAGCTCATTAGGCAAAGCATGGGGACTGCCGGGCGGCATTGTATTAGCATCTGAAAAAATAATCAATAAACTCAAAACAAGCAGTTTATTTGGTGGTGCATCGCCAATGGTTCCTGCATATTTACATGCATTTCTGAAATCGGAACATATTTATACACAAAATCGAAAAATTTTAAAAAATAATATTGATTTATTTTTACGCAATATACAAGATAAATTTCAATTTAGCTATTTTAATGATTTTCCTGTATTTTCAACGCAAAATCATAAACTGTACAATATATTGTTAAAGCAAAATATTGAAATTTCGGCATTCAATTATCCTTCGCCGGATGCCGACAGATATACACGCATTGTGCTAAACGCAACGCATAGCGAAAAGGATATTCTGAAATTGTGCAAAGCAATGCTCAGAAATTAGATAATTGCTCAATTTAGGTTTTAATAAATCTGCAAAAAAAATTGTCAATAGCTTAATGTTTTAGCATAAGGAAGATAAAACAATAAATAAAAAGGCTTTAGCCTAAAATTACAAAGTGACTTTTCTCATTTTTTATTTCGCAATAAAATCGTTTATTTGTACAAAATTCATTTCCGTAAGCTATGAGCGAAAAAATAAAGAAAATACTTGAAAAAAAGGAATTTAGCAAAGGTGATATTATTACGCTATTACAAGCAAATAAAGAAGAGCGCCAATTGATATTTGCTAAAGCAAATCAAGTTAAAAAAGATTTTGTCGGTTTAAAAACTTATTATCGCGGATTAATTGAATTTTCTAATATATGTGCAAAAGATTGTTATTATTGCGGAATACGTGCAAGCAATAAAAATGTGCAACGCTATGATATAAGCGATGAACAAATTCTGCAAGCCGTTAAATTTGCCTATGAGAATAATTACGGTTCGGTTGTTTTCCAATCGGGAGAACGGGCTGATAAACAATTTATTGAACGAATAGAGCAACTGTTAATAAAAGCAAAAAAAATCACCAAGGGTAAAATTGGTATTACCATCTCGTTAGGTGAACAAAGTTTAGAAACGTACCGGCGTTGGTATAATGCAGGTGCGCACCGCTATCTCTTACGTATAGAGTCAAGTAATAAAGAACTGTACTATAAAATACATCCACAGAATAAAATGCACGATTTTGATACCCGCTTAAATGCTCTGTATGACTTGCAAAAAGCAGGTTATCAAACCGGCACGGGTGTTATGATTGGTTTACCCTTTCAAACTTACGAACATCTTGCAGATGACTTACTGTTTTTTAAAGCATTTGATGTGGACATGGTGGGTATGGGACCCTATATAGAGCATACGGAAACACCTTTGTATGAACACCGCAACTTGCTTCTTCCTTTGGAAGAACGTTTTAATTTAACACTGAAAATGATTGCTATCCTGCGCATTATGATGAAAGATATTAATATCGCCGCAGCCACAGCATTGCAAGCAATTGACCCTATTGGAAGAGAAAAAGCCCTAAAAGTAGGTGCAAATATTATTATGCCCAACATCACCCCTACTATTAACCGGGAAAATTATCAACTGTATGAAAACAAACCTTGTATTGACGAAGGCGCCGATGAATGTACCCATTGTTTAGAAGCACGCATCACCATTTCGGGCGATGATATCGGCTATGGAGAATGGGGAGATGCACCGCATTTTGAAAAAAGAACAAAAATAAAAAAAGAGGCTTGAAAGCCCTTTTTTAATACCTTTAAATTTAGGAAATAAAAATACCCTAGCGAATATAAAGCTGAATATCGAACACTGATTAACGATTTTAGATTTTTGAAGTTAAAAACTACTTACAGATTTTCAAAGAGCAAAAATAAATCTAAAAGCGAAAAAGAGAGACTAAACGCTCCCTTTTTTAATATCTTAAATAAAAATACCCTAGCGAATATAAAGTTGAATATCGAACACTGATTAACGATTTTAGATTTTTGAAGTTAAAAACTACTTACAAATGTTTCAAAAAGCAAAAATAAATCTAAAATCGTTAATCGGTATTCTTTGTTAATGCCAAGAAGCCTTTTTAACCGTAACCGGATTAATACATATAACCGGAATTTGTGATGTATTAAAAATAATTTGTTCGTCTTGCGAATCAAAGAAATGGAAAAAGCGTTCTGAGCTCACCATAGTCATAATCAAATCAGCCTCGTTAATAACTGCATAATCGATAACTTGTTTTGCAAAATTACCGGCACCTTCTTCCGAAACTTTATCCACATATTTAATTCCGTGTTTATCAAAAATAATTTTAATTTGTTTAACCACCGACATAATTTTCTTTTTTTGATATTTTTCACTTTCTCTACGCGGAAAAATATGAATGGTAGCATCAAATATTTTTGCAATAAAAATTGCCCAGTTTACTTTTTGCCGGTCTTGAGTATCGGTAGTAACCGGGAAAACAATATTTTGATAAGGTCGATGTAAACCTTTTTTCTGAACAACAATTGTCGGGACATTCGTTCGTGAAATTACTTTCAACGCATAGCTACCGGTAATTCTTTGAAAACCAACTTTTCCGTGTGTTCCCAATACAATCATTTTTGCACCTACTTCGCTTACTGCTTTTTGCACTTGCTTAAAAAGCTTACCTTCTTTTATAAGATAGCTGGCTTCAACATTGTGTTCTTTATAAATACTTTCAACTTGTTCTTTCAGCTTTTCTTCAATATTACTAATTGCTAACTTATTGTCTTCTAAATACTGTTTAGTATCTTCATTAACAATATGCAAAAGAACGATTTTGTGTTTAATGTGTTTTGCAATACCAATTGAATGAGATACTGCATTTTCACATACCTCGGAAAAATCCGTTGGAACTAGAATTATGTCGTTGAATTTAAGCTTTTTTACCTTTTTCTTTTTTTTGATAACTTCCATTGTGCTAGTATTTAAGGTTCGTGACAAAGTGTATATAACAAATATACAAAAAAATGTGAAAATATGGATTAATTATTTGATTTTCTTCAAACTTTCTTCGTTTCTGTTAATCATTTTAGAAATTTCTGCATCTTCTTGACTAGTGAAAGGTCCTATAGTTAATTTTTTCTGCTCCATATGAAGCAAAGACCATAAAGTTTCTTTGAAAGCTTTTAATGAACCTTCTGAAACAGCAGCAGGAATTCTAGATAAAAGATAGCGATGTGTTCTTTTTGTTATTTCAAATTCTAATGTGTACCAGTAATAAGTATTATCGGTAGTATCCACGGTATTTTCAATTTCTTTTTGCATAGCGGCATCACTTTTTCTACCCAAATTATAGCATTTATTTGCTGTTTTGGCATCTTCTAGCGAGGAAAAAGGACCAATGCATAATTGATTGCCTCCGTTAATATTTCGCCAAACATCTCTGTTGTATTTTTTTAAGGTACCTCCTTTAATTTCCTTTCCCACACGCCTCACGGTATATATAGGCATGTGCAACTCTCTGTCCATTTTTATTTCTGCTTTAACATAAAACCAAAAAACATATTTTTTACTGTCGTCTAAACCAATAGTATTGCCTTGCGCTATAATATACGAAGTTTTAGTTACAAATAAAATCAATATTAATAAAAGTACTTTTTTCATTTTTTTAGATTTTTAAATAATTTATCTAGTTTGTTTTCAAAAATTATTCCAAGCAATAAGTTATTTTATCTAGTTTTATGAATTATCTAAATTCTTTGATAAGCTACTTAAATAATTATAAATCTCAATTTGTGCTCTAATTGCTTTCTCGCCGGCAGGTGGTTTTTTCCAATCGTATAGATTATTTCCTAAAATACGTGCTTTCACATTATCTTTTAATTGTATATCTAAAATATCCAAAAGTTCCTTTTTTATGGTTTCATTATAAATAGGAACCATTAGCTCTACTCGCCTATTCAAATTTCTTTTCATTAAGTCGGCAGATGAAATATAAATATCATTTTTGCCATTATTGTAAAAAACAAAAACCCGGGCATGTTCTAAGTATTTATCAACAATACGTATTACCCTTATGTTTTTGCTAAACGGACGATTGGGTACAATACGGCAAATACCTCTGATAATCAGGTCTATTTTAACACCTTGGGTGCTTGCTTCGTAAAACAAATCAATCATTTTACGGTCTTCAAGACTGTTCATTTTAAACAATAAATAGCCTTTTTTCCCTTGCTTAACATGTTCAATTTCACGTTCTACTTTTGCTCTAAACTCTTGTTTTAAATTAAATTTCGGAACCAAAAAATGTTTAAAATCTACTTTTACATAAGGTTTTTCCAGATAGTTAAACATTTTATTGATTTCATCAATAAATTCCGGATTTGAAGTAAAAAAACCATGATCTGCATATAAGGTTGCCGTTTTTTCATTAAAATTTCCGGTACTTAAAAAAGCAATACCTTTTCTTTTACCGTCTTTAATACTTGGTCGCATCATTACCAGGGCTGCTTTAGCATGTACTTTTAAACCCGGAAGGCTGGGAATAATATTTATTCCGGCTTTTCTCATTCTATCGGCAAAATTCAAGTTTGCTTCCTCGTCAAAACGTGCTTTAAACTCAACAAAAACAGTAACTTTTTTCCCATTTAGGGCAGCACTAATTAGTGAACTGACGATAGCAGAATTAGTTGCTACACGATATTGTGTAGTTTTAATTTCTTCAACTTTTGGTTCCAGAGCTGCTTCATTAAAAAAGCGCAATACAGGATCATAAGAATGATAAGGTAAATGAAGCATAAACTCTTTGTCTTTTACTAATTTTAAAATAGGTACCGAATGGTCTATTTCATGATGTTTCAGTTTTGGCGTATCCTCGCTTTTTAGTTTTATTTTTGTAGGATTTGGTAAATCTCTTAAATCAAATAAATTGTGATATTTTAGTCCGGGAACCAAATCGTTTTTATGCAGGTTAAATGCTTTTTTTAATAATCGAAGAAAATCCTCAGGAATATTTTTATCGTATAAAAAACGTGCAGGCATTCCGGTTTTTCTTTTTGATAATCCTTTACGTATTTTTTCTACCAGATTTCCTTTAAATTCATCTTCAATAGGAAGTTCTGCATTTCTGGATATCTTAATACAATAGCTGGAATCTACTTTATATCCGGGAAATAAAATTTTTAAACCAATGCGGATAATATCATCAAGAAACATGATGTAGTGCCTGTTTCCTGCTCTCGGTAGTTGAATAAAACGCTTTAAACGTTTACTGGGAACTTTAACAATTGCATATTGGGGGCGTTTATTCAGTTTTATCTCCTGATTGTTATTTTTTTTCTTTGATTTTTTCTTTTTAAAAAGTTTAACGGCAAGATACAGTTTATTGTCCTGCAAAAAAGATAAAACATCGCCTTCGGTCAGTAATACCGGTAAAACATCCGGTAATATTTCTTGCAGAAAAAACTTATTTACAAATTCCGTTTGTTCTTCATTTAAAATATTATCTTGTACCAAGATAATATTATGCTTTCTAAGTTCCGGAAGAATTTTATCAAAAAAAACTTGTTCGTAAATATCTTGCTGCCGGATAACCTCTTTATTTATACTTTCCAGAACATCCTGCGGATTATAGTCTAATTTTTCGAGTTGATTAGCACCCAAACTTAATAAACTACGATAAGATGCCACACGGACTTTATAAAACTCATCTAAATTAGAATCATAAATGGCTAAAAAATTTATACGGTCGTAAAGCTTCAAATGTTCGTCCATTGCCTCTTCTAAAACCCGAAAATTAAACGAAAGCCAACTTAGTTCCCTATCGTAATATCTGTTTTCTTTATCCATATATGCTAAAACGCTTTTATTTTATGCAAAACAAAAAATTATTAATACGCGAATCCAAAAACCGTTTAAATCTTTTTCAATAAATAAGCCAAACTGATTTTCCGCTATTTAAAGATGTAAATATACAAAAACATTTTCTTTGTCCGAACAAAATGCTTGATAGTCAAATTTCCCCGTAAATATTTGTAAAAAAGTCACTTACAATAATTATCACAATATAACAATCTCATTATATGTGTTTTGGTAAAGAAATTGCAGGTAATTACAAATAATTTCAGCTACTTAATTAATATGGATTTTTTTAATATAAAATAATGTATTAATTTTAAGAACCATAATTATTAACTTTATTAGAACAAAAGTGAAAGAGACTGATTCCTTAGCTTACAAACTATTTATTGATACTCAGCAAGATAACCTTGAATATATCTATCGGGGTGAGTTTAATATCGATATTACTGACAACATTCTTTCTTTGGCTGAAGAAAGCCTGAAAATGTCGGAACAGAAATTAAAAATAAAAAAAAGAGTGTATTTTGTAATGGTTGAAGGATTACAAAACATTACTCGTCATCAGGACTTAACCACGGATGATATTCCGGTTAAACCGGGATTTTTTGTTCTTCAACGAAAAAAATACAGCTATTATATTACTACCGGTAACTTAATTCACAGGAGTAATATAGAGCTATTACAATCGCAAATTGAGACTGTTCAACGACTAAACCGTGAAGAACTTAACGAGTATTATAAAATGCACTTAGACGGAGGAAAACTTTCCGAAAAAGGAGGTGCCGGATTGGGTTTAATTGAAATGGCACGTAAATCAAAAGGAAAACTATCATATAATTTCAGGAAAATAAACGAAGATTACTACTATTTTTATCTCCTCACCGAAATTCCTTTTGAAGAAAAACCCGAAGGGGAAACCGTTAATGTAAATCACTCGTTGGATAATATTATTGATTTGCATAACATTTTAAATGTTGAAAACATAGTACTCAATTACAGCGGTATGTTTAATCAGCACAGTTTGGTGGACCTTTTGGGTATTATTGAAAAACAAATGAAAGATACGGTTTTGTTAAAAAGCAAAACCTATAATATAATGGTTGAACTTTTACAAAATCTTGTAAAACACTCTGCTTATTATGTAATAAATGGTATTGGTGGTCATTACGGTATTTTTTATATTGTTGAAAATGCCGACCACTTTTTATTAAATACCGGCAATTTTGTTCAATCAAAAAATGTGAGCAAACTAAAAATACATTTAGACAAGGTTAATGTATTTAACGAAAAACAGTTAAATCAATGGTACGATACAATGTTGCTCGACCCGGAATCGGGCAGTGATAATACAAGTACCGGTTTGGGTTTAATCGACTTAAAATTGCGCAGTCAGCATAATTTGGATTACAGTTTTATTAATATTGATGATGATTTTCATTTCTTTTCCGTTAAAGTAAAAGTTAATAAATTTTTTAAACGCCAAGAATCGTTTATCAGTAAAGAATCTTTTGACCGACCGGCAATTAAATTAATACCGGCTGAAAATGTTTTCCTTTTTAAAGGACGTTCCATTCCTTCAAATGCCGAGGAGTTCTATAAACCCGTACTTAATTGGTTAGACTCCTACTTTGAAAAACCCAATAATTTAACTGTTTTTGAGTTTAAATTTGAGCATATAAACACGGCATCATCTCATCAAATCTTTAAAGTGCTGAAAAAGATTAAAGATTATTGTTCTCAATATCATATCATTGTAAAATGGTATTATAAAGAAGAAGACGAAGATATGCTCGCCACAGCCGTTCGGTTTCGCGAATTACTCGATTTAAAAATGGAATTAAAAACCATAAATGAATAAACTATTGAATCATACATTCTTTATTTAATCGGGAAAGATATATTATCCAATAACTAATTATCCAATTTACCAATTAAAATATGACACGCGATTTTGATAAATTTTTAATTAAAATTATTGATAAACCATTTAAAACGGATAAAGTAAAAGCAAACAAAACGGTTGAAATAACTTTCATTAAAAATAATGATGAAATTGATAAAGTTTTATTGGCATATATCACTGCCGACAAAGTCTATAAAAAAATTGATGATGAAGTAAATATTTGCATTGATGATTGTTATATATCCAATTTTTCCATTGCAGATTACAGGCAGAGCCGGAACAAGAATAGTAACGAACTAATTGATATTCATAACTTTTCAGCCAATAATACAATTTTTGATAATTCAAATGGTGGTGGAGTACTGGATTTTAGTTTTTTAAATTTTAAAGGAACATCCCATTTTCAAAACTGTATTTTTACCGGTACGGATACAGTATTATTTAATAATTCACATTTTGTAGAAGCTGTTTTCTTCGATAATTCTCTTTTTCATGAACTCGATTTTATTTTTTCACATGCAAATATTGGAAATGGGGTATTTTCATTTAAAAATGTAATCTTTCTAAAAGGATCTAAAAAATTTGAGAATATTCATTTTGGGGCTGGAGATGTACTGTTTCTAAATACCGAATTTAATGAAGGAGATATAAGTTTTTCAGGTTCGGAGTTTGGCGAAGGCAAAGTATCTTTTAAGATAGCACGATTTGGAAAAGGACGTAAAGATTTTTCAAAAATTCATTTTGGAATTGGCGATGTAATTTTTGAAAAAGTAGAATTTACCGATGGCGATGTAAATTTCAGAAACACCTACTTTGGAACCGGAAAAGTAGAATTTACCCGTTGTGAATTTGGTGCCGGTGATGTATCTTTTATCAGTGCCGATTTTGGCGAAGGTGATGTTTCTTTTGCAGGAACAGAATTTGGTAACGGCAAACTAAGTTTTAAATTAGCAAATTTTGGTGAAGGTAAGCTCGATTTTCACTATGCACATTTTGGAATTGGCGATGTAATTTTTGAGCGAACAAACTTTTCGGGCGGAAACGTTGATTTTAGGGCGGTAGATTTCGGTATTGGCAGAATTACTTTTAACCGGGCACTATTTGGCGATGGTGAAGTTATTTTTGAAGCCAGTGAACTAAAAAAAGGTAGAATCACTTTTCGCAGAACAATTTTTGGTTTAGGTGTGTTTAATTTTGAAATGGCTGATTTTAGAAATGCCGAATTAATTATTGATGATGTAAACTTCGGGCAAGGAAAAGTTTCATTTAAACAATCTAAGTTCGGATTACTTTCCCTTGAATCTTCACAAATGAATAACTATTTCGATTTGCGTGTTGAAGAATGTGGAAAACTGGATTTATCAAATACCATTGTAAAAGATATAATCGATATCGACTCGGCAGACTATAAAACAAATATTAAGGCATTGGATTTATCGGGCATCCGTTTACTGGGACGTATCTATATCGATTGGGAACAAAACAACGTAAAACAACTTATTCATCAACAAAACACAAACTACCTGAATAAAGCAGAGCAGTTTCGTGTACTAAAAGAAAACTACAATTTAATCGGACAATATGACTATGAAGACAAAGCCTATGTTGAATTTAAACGTGTAGAATCTGATTATTTACTGGAAACCGGTAAAACAAATAAATTAATTCAGCGCTTAGGAGCACATATTGGGTATTTTGCACGATGGTTGATTTTTGATAAAATAGGTAAATATGCCACTGACCCAATACGTGTACTGATGAGTATGACCGTTGTATTTTTTGCATTCAGTTTAATTTACATTTTTATTCCTGAAATTTCATCAAACTCACAAATTATTTCATCTCTTTTTGCCGAAGGCGATCCGCGCGATTTAGGTTTAATACAAAAAGCATTTTACCACAGCGCAATCACCTTTCTCACAATTGGTTATGGCGATTATTATCCCGCAGGACATATCCGTTGGCTTTCCGGTATTGAAGGATTTATCGGTTTGTTTTTAATGTCCTACTTTACAGTAGCCTTTGTACGTAAAATTTTAAGATAAGCACCTTTTGCAGTTGAATAGTTGAGAGTTGAAGAGTAGTTTAATAGTTGAGAGTTTGAGTTTAATGAGTTATTTTAACCAGCCACCAGCTACCAGCCACCAGCAGCCCAACAATTCAACAATATAACAATCTCCCAATATTATATTATTTACTATATTTGTTGCGTTTATATTCAAAGTTAAACATAAAAATTAATAATTATGACAAAAAAAATATTTTCGACATTTATTATTATAGCAATATTTTTGAGTAATATATCTGCTCAATACACGATTAAATTAACAA
>Ga0256840_1004396_pt1 | contig 10604 bp, 9 predicted proteins | sample 355202metaG_FD_185969 | JGI IMG/M metagenome (GOLD analysis project Ga0256840, IMG submission 185969) | Hydrothermal vent microbial communities from Mid Atlantic Ridge, Atlantic Ocean - 355-202 | ecosystem: Environmental > Aquatic > Marine > Hydrothermal vents | place: Atlantic Ocean: Mid...
TACGATATCTTTAAGAACGAGAGAAAATTTGCAGTACCTCCTTTGTATGAAGGAGAGAGTAAAGATGGCAAAAAAGTCTATAATCTTCAGTTTCAAAAAGGCGAGATGGAGTTTTTCAAAGGTTTAAAAACTCAGACGATAGGCATCAATGGAGCATTTTTAGGTCCAACGCTGAGAATGAAAAAAGGTGATGCTATCAAAGTGAATGTAAAAAATTCACTAGGTTATGACTCTACTATGCATTGGCATGGATTTGAACTGCCAGCTGCCATGGATGGTGGACCACATCAAGTTATAAAAAATGGCAATACTTGGAAATCAGAATTTACTGTGACAAATAACGCTTCAATGCTTTGGTATCATTCACACATGTTGCACCAAACCGGTTTGCAGGTATATAAAGGTTTGGCCGGACTTGTTATCATAGATGAAGATAAAAACAAAAAACTAAATTTGCCGGATGAGTATGGAGTGGATGATATACCAGTAGTGCTTCAAGATAGAAACTTTAATAAAGATGGCTCATTTAGATATGTAACTACGATGCCAGAGAGAATGATGGGAATACACGGCAATTATGTATTGGTAAATGGTGTAATAGCTCCAACTTTAAAAGTAAAAAAGAAATTGACAAGATTTAGGATATTAAATGGCTCAAATGCTAGATTTTATCTCCTAGGATTTAGTGATAACAGGAAGTTTAAGGTTATAGGCACAGATGGAGGTCTTATTGAAAAACCGGTTACGATGAATCAAATCAGGCTAGCACCTGCCGAGAGGATAGATATCGTTGTAGATTTGAGTGACGGAAAAGATGTTGTACTTAAAAACCACAAAGGAGCCCTTGGTGAAAACGAGGGAATGATGGGGATGATGAGTCAAAGAATGGGGCTTGATATTGAGTTTGATTTGATGAAGATAGATTCAAAAAATGCTGTTAAAAGCAATAGAAGTGTACCTGCGTCTTTAGTAAAACATCCTAAATGGGATCCAAAAGATGCTGTAACTCATAGGGATTTTGATCTAAATATGAGAGGCGGAATGGGAATGATGAGTGACCCGCATAATATTTTTCTTATAAATGGTAAAAGTATGGATATGAACAGAATCGATGCGGTTGCTAAGAAAAACAGCTTTGAGATATGGACTATTATCAACAATTCAGATATGACGCATCCGTTTCATGTTCACAATACGCAATTTAAAATTTTATCTATCAATGGTAAAAAGCCACCATTGAGTGAACAGGGCTTTAAAGATACAGTTATATCGAAACGTAATACAAAAACTGATATAATGGTGCAATTTAAAGATTATAGTGATGATAAGTTTCCATACATGTTTCACTGCCACATACTAGAGCATGAAGATGGTGGAATGATGGGACAATTTTTAGTCACATAAAAAACTACAAGAGGAGGTCCTTATGAGAAGAGTCATTTTATATTTTATGATTTTTGGTATATTTGGATCTGCTCTTATGGCAAAAAATGCCCCAGAACTACTTCGCAAAAATGGCTGCATGAAGTGCCACAATGTTATGGGTATCAAGTCAGCGCCGTCATTTTTTATGATTGCAAAGATGCATTCTGGTTGGTTTGGCGTTTCAAAAAAAGGTATCGCAAAAAGTATAAAATATGGAAGTTATGGAAAATACCCAATGTTTGCAAATGCCTCAATGCCCTCATACAGAAAGCTTTCAGATAAAGATATAGGAGTCATGACTGATTGGATAGCGGCTCAAAACTCCAGAGGCATGAGGGGCTGCATGATGAATCACGAAATGAAACACAAAATAAAATAGAAAAAACTACACACTTTAATAAAACTTAGCCACTTTTTTAAAAAAGTCTGATAAATAAAAAACACTTTAAGATTTAATGTGATAATATTGTCATATTAGGTGGGATTATGAATAAGATTAGAGATTTTTTTGTTTATTTGATTTTTGGCAATAAAAATGTACAAGTGCTTAAGCATATAAAAAGAGCATTTAGGGAGCATATTTACTCTCCTGACATTAAAATTGACTCTTTATCTATATTTTTCTTCTTGGGAAAGTGGTTGCCGTTTTCTATAGCGGTTGGCATCACGATGGGCATAATCGCATCTATCATGGATTTGGCTGTTGTCAATATAAACAACTTCCTCTCTACCAATATCATATATCTTTTTATCTATCCATTGCTTGTAGCCATCATGACGGGTCAAGTTTTAAAAAAGAGCCCAGAAGCTGGTGGTCCCGGTATCGGGTACTCTATCTTGCATCTAAAGACAATGAAATATATAAGTATGAAGACATTGATGTATAAACTGATCATATCTATCTTTACGCTCTCTGGAGGATTTATAGCTGGTCGTGAGGGACCCTCTTTTTTCTTGGGAGTCGGTATAGGTGAGTGGATTGGAAAAGCTTATGGGTTTGGTAAAAAATTTAAAAATATGCTCGGACTTATAGGTGGTGGAGCATTTACGGGAGCTCTTTTGAAAGCACCACTTGGTAGTTCTATCTTTGCGATGGAGCTTGAAAACACTTATGATTTTGATTATCGTCCATTTGTTCCTATGATTGTGGCTTCGATTGTCAGCTATCTTACTTTCTCCTTTTTTAGGGGAAATCACGCATTTATACAACTTACAAGTAAAGCCGTTTGGACACTAGATAGCATCCCCTATATCATAGCCATGGGCTTTGCTGTTTCTATTGTTATGTATCTTTATACCATTATATTTCATTTTGTTGCAAAAATTGCAAAGATTATTACCCTTGGAAGAAAGCCTTTTATTGGTACATTGATAGCAGTTCCATTGATGATTGGCCTATACTACTTGACAAACAATATAGATGTTCTATCAGCTCCAGTTAACATGAAGATTCTCTCAAATCTAGCTCAAATGAATTTTCCGATCAGCGTAGATATTTCTATAATCATTTTTACGATTTTGATAACAAGCTTTACTCTAGGCTTTGGGATTCCTGGTGGTTTGATTTTGCCTGTTTTGATCATAGGTGCAGCATTAGGAAATATCTTTGGACATATTTTTCCTGATCAACTCGTGATGTTCACGCTCGCTGGCATGGGCGCAGCTTTGTCCGCCGCGGCAAAGACTCCACTCGCAGCTATCGTGATGATCACAGAGATGAGCCATGATGATGTTGTGATTCCTATGACTGCCGCAGTTATCACTAGCTATTTGACTAGCTTTGGATACAGCCTCTATTTGGGACAAGAAAACATCTTCAAAGGCAGTCTTAAAGATTTTAAATCCTATAGGACTGACTCAGTTAGTAAAAAAGAGACATGATAACCAAAAGAGTTATATGATCTCTTCTATGATTTTCATAGCTCCATCAGGATTTATCTCTTTTTTTAGATTGCTAGATATCTCTTCTAGGTTTAGTTTATCTATCTCTTTGAGTATCTTTTTTGCTTCTATTTCATCTTCTCTTCTTAAAAGTGCCAGTTTTTTGTCTGCTAGATTTTTTGCATTGTAGTATTGGTGGTCGCCTGCTGCATAGGGGTAGGGGATGAAAAGAGTGGGGGTTCCAAGAGCACATAACTCCCATAGGGTGCTAGCACCCGATCTGCTTATAGCAAAATCTGCTTTTGAGATTTTCTCTATCAATTTAGATGAAAAATCAAAAACATCAGCTTTTAAATTGTTTTGTTGGTAAAATGTCTTTATCTTTTCAAACTCATTTTTTCCTGTCTGATGGATTATGTTTATATCTCTTTTGTTAAGCTCTTTTGCTAATTCCATCGCAAGTAAATTTATAGCCCTAGAGCCCTGACTGCCACCTAAAAATATGATGGTTTTTAACTCTTTTATACTTTTTCTGTTTTGGAAAAAAGATATATCGACGGGATAATCTTTCACTTTGCTTCTGTCGTCATATGAGCTAAAAAACTCCTTTGCAAATGGCTTTAGGATTTTATTCAATCTTCCCATGGCAGCATTTTGTTCGTGTATATAGAGATTAACTCTGCTGGCTATGGTTGCAAAAGAGGCTGGTGCAGCTGAGTAGCCACCTACTGAAATCAAGCTTTTTATGTTGTGTTCTTTGAAAATATCTCTACATGTAGAGGCAGATTTGAAGATTTGGGCAAGTGAGGCTATTTTTTTGAAACCCTTTTTATTTACAACTCCCTGTGAATTTAGAAAGAATTTTTTAGAAAATCCATCTTCATCTTCAAACCAATCTCTATCCTGACCGCTGTTTGAGCCTATATATACCGGTTGGATGCCCTTTGCGTTTAAAGCATTTTTCAAAGCCTTGATGATCGATAGATGCCCACCTGTGCCCCCACCACTAAGAGCTATCATAATTTTATCTTTTTGCTTATCATAAGAACCATGCCCAATCCAACACTCAAAGCCAATATCGCACTTCCTCCGTAACTTAAAAAAGGTACGGCTATTCCCTTGATGGGCGTCAAAGATGTGACTCCATAGGCATTCATGAGAAATGAGAACACTATAAGCAGTCCGATACCTATACAAAAAAGATAGTGTACTCTGTTTTCACTTCTGTTTGCAATTCTAAAGATGCGAAAAACTATGACAAAGATGACTAGAGTGATGAGAGAGATGCCTATGTATCCAATCTCTTCAGCGATTCCTGCTAAAACAAAGTCGGTATGGACTTCGCTTAAAAAGCCTAATTTTAAAGAGCCTGAGCCGATGCCAACACCAAAAAGACCGCCATGATTTATAGCATTTAGCGAGTTTGATATCTGATACGGTTCAGGTGCATTTTCGACTCTAAGAGAATTTGCGACGCTATCTGGCAAAAAGGAGAGAACCATATTTTGTATCGTTCCCCACCAAACTTTTATCCTTAAGATTCGATGCTCAGATGTAAAAACAGCTATCAAAAAAACTATGATAGAGCCTCCTATAGAGAGCATAAATAGTTTTTTGCTAGTTCCTGCCAAAAAAAGCATAATTGCAAGTGTTAAAGCAAGAACTACGACTTGTCCGAGATCGTTTTGCATTACAGCGATGAGGTAAACTACTAAGGTAAAAACCGCAACATATGGGAGTATGAGTTTTATCTCCTCTTTTAAAGATTTTTTCTTTTCGTCTAGTTTTCTTGCAAAACTCCATGCTAAAAAATATACAAATCCAACCTTGAAAAATTCGACTGGGGCTAGAGAGAAACCAGGAAGTCTTATCCATCTTTTTGCTCCACCTGCACTTGTCACAAAACTTTCTGGTAAAAAGTGCATGATTCCCATGAGAAAAAGACAGATCAAAAATATACTAAACCCGATGATAGTTAAGCTTTTTTCCGGATTAAATCTCGACAAAAACCACATGACAAAGATACTGAGCATACCAACACCAAACTGTCTGATGAAAAAATGAAACTCATTATATCCGAAATATATATTTGTAAATACAGGCAAAGAGAGGGAAAAAACGATACCTACAAAGATACAAAATGAACTTAAAATAAATAATAATCTATCTGCTTGCATAAAACTCTTTTTTTTCTTATTGTACAAAATATTTATTGAAAAAGTGCTTGTATTTAATATGGAACAGATTTTGCTTAATTATATGCAGTGTATCTCTTCTAAAACTATTTCATGAGGCTCAGACCAACGGGAGGATTTGCCTCTAAGAAATAGATTTAGAAGAGACACACTAATTTTTAAAAAGAGGAAAATATGTCTTTTGAGATAAGCAAAGCACATTCACTTTTAGCGATGGGTATGGGAGAGAGGGCTATGAGGCAAGAGTTGATAGCTTCAAACATTGCAAATATCGATACCCCATACTATAAAGCAAGAGATATAGATTTTGAGTCAGCTATGATGCAAAAAGAGAGAGAAATTTGGGGAGACAATAGTTCAAAAAAGCTTCAAATGGCAAAAACAGACAAATCTCACATGGATGGCTACTCAATGATAGATGATAAAAAAGCGACAATTTATCTAAGAGATGGAATTACCCAAAGAAACGATGGAAATACAGTAGATTTGGATGTTGAAACAACAGAGCTTAGCAAAAATGCAGTGATGTACAGTGCATTGACTGCTGCGCTTAAAAAAGATAGCTTGATCTTCAAAAGCGTTTTAGATGCTTCGGCAAAGGTGTAAAAAATGGCATTTTTAAGTGATTTTGATATAAGCGGATATGGACTCTCAGCTCAGAGATTTAGGATGAATGTGATTAGCTCAAATATAGCTAACGCAAATACAACAAGAACAAGCGAGGGTGGACCTTATCAAAGAAGAGAGGTTATCTTTAAAGCTCAAAATTTCGATAAATTGCTAAACAATAAGATAAAAGATAACAATAATTTGCTAAAATATGAAAATCCATTGGATGATCCTGCTTTACAAAATGATGCAAATCCTGCTATAATGAGTGTTGTAGTAGATAAAGTAGTTAGAGATGAAAGTGCTTTTAAGATGAAGTATGATCCATCAAATCCAGATGCAAACAAAGATGGATATGTGGCATATCCAAATGTCAATCCGGTCATAGAGATGTCGGATTTGATAGAGGCGACAAGAGCGTATCAAGCAAATGTAGCTGCATTTCAAAGTGCAAAAACTATGGCTCAAAGTGCTATAGATATATTAAGAGGTTAATTAGATGCAAAATAGTATAGGTAAAATTTCATCACTATTAGGCAATGCTGAGGCTAAAAAAGGTCTCTCTCAAAGTGGTAGCGATTTTTCAAAAGTGTTGCAAAATAGTCTCTCAGAGGTAAATAACCTGCAAGTTGATTCTCAAAAAGCTATGTCTGATATGGCAACAGGCGAGGTAAAAGATTTACATCAGGCTGCTATCGCTATTGATAAGGCTGAACTTAGCATGAAGATGATGCTAGAGATAAGAAACAAAGCACTTAACGCCTACAAAGAGATAGCTAGAACACAGATATAGTCTTCAAACATTAAATGCAAAAAAACAGACAAAAAACATACAAAATAATTTTCCTATTTTTTATCATAACTCTGGGTTTTTTGCTTTTTTTAGGAGCTACATTTTACTGGTCAAGTGTTAAAAGAAGACTCCCAACTCTCATCCGCAAAGAGGTAAATCACGCCCTCAGAGGCGATATAATCAGCAAAGATGGATTTAGAGTAGCGACGAGTAAAAAGCTATTTAAAGTGACGCTTGACACTAGAAATATAAACCCTGAGAAAAAACAACTTTTTATAAAACTATACTCTTTGTATAGTGGAGACGATCCAAGAAAAGTTTCAAAAATCATTAACTCTCACTTTGGGAATGTGGTTTTATCTTATAAAGTGGATTCAAAAAGAGCAAAATATCTAAAAAATTTAGCAAGAAAACTCTATAGATTAAGAGTCTTTCAATTTTATAAAAATCCAAAAACAAAAGCCTCCTTTTTGCACGGTATGAATATCTCAGAGAGTGGAGAAAAGAGGATTTATCCAGCTGTCGATACTCTTACGCCAGTCATCGGATATATCAGAAAGATAGAGAAAAATTCTATGACCAAAGTAGTTGGCGTAAAGGGCATAGAGAAGTATTATAACGATAAATTAGCACCCATTGAGGATTCTGTTTTACAAGGTAAAAGGGACATTTTAGGAACGGTAATCTTAGATAGAAACAGTATCTTTACAAAAAGAATAGATGGCTACAACATCTATCTAAATATATCTCTAAAAGTCCAAAAAAATATAGAAAAAATTTTAGATGATAAAAAAAAGTACTTAGATGCACAGGAGATTACGGTTTGTGTTATGGATAGTAAAACAGGCGCTATCCTAGCTCTAGCTTCTAGCAATAGATATAACCCTGATTTTATAAGAAGAGTTGATTATTCATCGCTAAATGTAACCGCAGCGGAATTTACTTATGAGCCGGGGTCAGTTATGAAACCTTTTACTTTTGCTTTGTTATTGAAGGCGAAAAAAGTTAATCCTTTTGATTTGGTGAGAATTTATGGGGGAAGATACAAAATAGGAAGACATTTGATCACAGATTCTCATAAATATGATTGGTTAAGTGCCGAAGATGTTATAGTTCACTCGAGCAATGTAGGTATGGCTCAACTCGCTCAAAATTTAGACCCAATCGAGTTTTACCAAGGTTTAAAAGATTTTGGTTTTACATCTAAAACAGGCATTGATTTGCCTCATGAGGCAAGAGGTAGTATTCCTCCCTTGTACAAATTCAGATCCGAGATATACAAAGCTTCAGTAGGTTATGGATATAGCGTTAGGATAAGCTTCATGCAACTTTTAAAAGCATACAATATGTTTAATAACCATGGAAGAGAGGTTACACCAAAAATCGCTAGTAAATTTGCTCTTAAAGATAGAGATCCAAGTCAATTTGATGAACTCTCTAGCAAGCAGATAATATCAGACCCAATCGCCCAAAGAATGAAAAAGATTTTGATAAAAACAGTTTTAAAAGGTACAGGAAAAGCGGCTATTTACGATGGATTGGAGATTGGCGGAAAGACTGGTACTGCTAAGATAGCCGGAAATGGTGGATATACTAAGAAATATAATAGCTCGTTTTTTGGTTTTGCCAATGATAAAAAACATAGATTTACAATTGGAGTTTTAGTTAGAGATCCAGAAAAAAGATACTACTATTATGCTTCACTGACCGCAGTGCCAATTTTCAGACAAATTGTTCAGACTCTAGTGGATGAGGGGTATTTGACCCCATCAATCTCTAGTCAATAATTCGTTTTTTAGCAGAAATTTCAAGTGTGATTATACTATCTTCAATGGTACTAAGACCGCTTCTCTCTCCTGTCTCCAAAAAGTTTAAAAATGCCAACTGTTCTCTTAGGAGTGGCTCCTCTTTTTTTACCATACATTTTCTTTTCACATAAGAGTTGTTTTTTTTGTATTGCGAAAATTCTGTCAAATCCTGAGCCATCAAGTCAGCTTCAAAGTAAGAATCCTTCGTGGCAACTTCTATAGTCCTTTTTCTAAATGGAGTAAGCCAATTTGTTGTGATGCTCGCAACTATATCGTGCTCTAGCTTAAATGAAAGCATTGCATTGTCTTCGTGGTGGTTGTGAATTTTTCTGGAGCGATATATGTTTGTTTTGACAATTTCTCGCTGAGTGATATATCTTATGAGATCGATGTCATGCACAGATAGATCAGTCAAAATCCCTACATCTGCGATTCGAGGAGGAAATGGACCAACTCTAGTGATGCCTATGCTGTAGATCTCTGTATCTTCAAGTTCATCTTTTAAAGCACTAACTACTGGGTTAAATCTCTCTATGTATCCGACTGCTACTTTTTTGTTCATCTCATTTGCGATTTGAAGTATGTCATATCCCTCTTCAACAGTTGAAGCAACAGGTTTTTCGATAAATATATCCTTCCCTTTTTTGAGACATTTTATAGCTACCTCTTTGTGTAAAAAAGTAGGCACAACTATGACGCAAGCATCTATCCCCTCATTTTCTAGCATATCATCAACACTAGAGTAAAAAGGCTCTGGATAATCTTTATTTTTTACAACATCACAAATTGCAACAAGTTCAAAACCTCTGATCTCTTTTAAAATTCTATAGTGATTTCTCCCCATGGAGCCAAGCCCAATAAGTGCTACTTTTTTCATTTTGCAAATTCCTTTATGTGTTTCACCACTAAATCTTGCTGTTCTTTAGTAAGATATGGGCTCATAGGCAGGCTCATGATTTCACGAGAAACTTTTTCGCTTACTGGAAAATCTCCATCTTTATAACCAAGATAAGCAAATGCCTCTTGCTGATGTAAAGATATAGGATAATGCACAGCCGTAGGAATGCCCGCTTGATTAAGCTTTGAGGCTAAATCATCTCTACATGTATAGCGAATAGAGTATTGAGCAAATACACTTGTTCTATCCTCTAAGACCTTTGGAGGTGTTACGCCACTTGACTCCAAGAGTTCGCTATATCTTTTTCCGATTTCACCTCTGGTTTTTATCTCATCTCTAAAATATCTCATTTTTACATTTAAAACAGCTGCTTGCATGGCATCAAGCCGCCCATTTATGCCTATGTATTTATGTTTATATCTCTCTTGTTGCCCGTGATTTCCGATAGTTCGTATCTTTTTTGCAAGTTCATCGTCATTTGTAAAAACAGCTCCACCATCTCCATAACAACCAAGAGGTTTTGAAGGGAAAAAGCTAGTGCAACCGATGTCGCTAAGGTTGCACGACTCTTTTTCCTTGTATGTTGCTCCCAAACTTTGACAACCATCTTCGACTACTTGTAGCCCATATTTTTGAGCTATACCATTTATCTCATCCATGTCAGAACACTGTCCATATAGAGATACAGGAAGTATAGCTTTTGTTTTATCTGTGATTTTTTCTTCGATTAGCTTTGCATCTATATTGTATGTCTTCTCGTCAATATCGACAAAAACAGGAGTAGCCCCAACTAGTGAAATAACTTCAGCAGTAGCTATAAATGTAAATGGTGTAGTTATCACTTCATCGCCAGCTTTTATGCCAAGTGCCATAAGTGCCAACAAAAGTGCATCAGTGCCAGAAGAGCAAGCTATGACATGCTTTGAACCGGTAAAATTTGCCAAACTCTCTTCTAGTTTGCTAACTTGTGGACCTAGTATAAATTGTGTAGATTC
>Ga0256840_1004397_pt1 | contig 10603 bp, 9 predicted proteins | sample 355202metaG_FD_185969 | JGI IMG/M metagenome (GOLD analysis project Ga0256840, IMG submission 185969) | Hydrothermal vent microbial communities from Mid Atlantic Ridge, Atlantic Ocean - 355-202 | ecosystem: Environmental > Aquatic > Marine > Hydrothermal vents | place: Atlantic Ocean: Mid...
TAAAGAAATTCGAGAAGCATACGAAGTGCTTTCTGATCCTCAAAAACGTGCACAATACGATCGTTTTGGTTATGTTGGACAACCAACGGGAAATCAAGAGTGGTGGACCAGCACGCAAGAGGGTAGTCCATTTGATCAAAGTCCGTTCAGTGGATTTGAGGATTTATTTGATATGTTTTTTGGTCAGAATCCACGTTCGTCTTCAAGAACTTCTGCAAAATCCCGGGCTGTTAAAGGTGAAGACATTTATGTAACTGTCTGGATAGAAACCAAGGATGTGCTTTATGGAACCGAAAAAGAAATAGAGTACACAAGGTATAAAGTTTGTGAAGCCTGCCACGGAACGGGAGCAAAGAATGGAACGGCATTTAAAATCTGCCCAAAATGCCATGGAACCGGTGTAATACGCCGACAGCAGAGAACTTTTTTTGGAGTCATGACTACGCAGAGTACATGTGATATGTGCGGTGGGACCGGAAAGGTTATAAGCGAAAAATGCCCGGTTTGTGGAGGGCGAACTCGTGTGATGCAAAAAAAGAAAATAAAATTGAGAATACCGCCTGGTGTTGAAGATGGTGGAAGAATGAGGGTTCCCAACGGTGGACATGCTGGAGAAAACGGCGGACCTTATGGAGATCTTTTTGTTGTTGTGAGAATAAAGGAAATAAAAGGTATGAAACGCGACGGTCAAAATGTTTACAGCGAAGCCACGATTGACTTTGCACAAGCTGCCCTTGGGACGACAATAGAAATTAACGGGTTGGAAGGACCAGAAAAGCTGGTGATTCCATCAGGTACGCAACCTGGGACCATTTTCAAACTTAAGGGAAAAGGATTTCCTCCCGTAAGAGGCAATTCAAGGGGAGATCACATAGTTAAAGTAAATGTTGAAATTCCGCGATCGTTGACAAAAGAGCAGGAGGAAATTCTTAGAGAATACGCTGAAACGACCCATTCTACGGTTAGTGGAAAACACCGTAGGTTCTTTAGAAGGTGAATTTTAGAATCCCACTCAGCTTCCGCTTCGGACATGAAAGTGGGAAAGACATTCTCCACTGGAGAATCCCACTCCTTCTTCGTAAGGTGTGGGGGGATTTGGCATTTCGCCAGACCAACGAACGTATGGTAAATACCCAAGCGGATTATACGGAGTTCCGCTTATTCGAATTTCAAAGTGAAGATGTGGTCCAGTACTCAATCCCGTTGATCCTACTCTTCCTATTATTTCTCCTTGTCGGACGTACTCTCCAACATAGCAATCTATTCTCGACAAATGTCCATACCTTGTGAGCATGCGACCATTAAATACTTGAACCATTTTTCCATACCCATCATCCCATCCTGCATAGGTAACCATTCCACTGATGGCCGAAAATATTGGTGTCCCTTCTGGAGCACCAATGTCCACTCCTGCGTGAAACTCTTTTTTGTGTGTGATGGGATTTATTCTCCAACCATACGGAGAAGTTATTATTCCAAAGACTGGCCATATGATACCGGTTTTTCTATCCGCGTTTTGACACATTATCGATGATGGGATGAAAAACTTTTGACCAGGGAATATCATATTCGGGTTCTTCAAGCGGTTGTATTTTAGAATACTTTTTATAGAAGTGAAATACTCAGCCGCTATGTACCACAATGCCTGATTTTTATTTGCGGTTTCAAAGACACCATCTGGTTTAACTATTTTTAATCTCTGTCCTACCCATATTTTGTTGGGATTAATCGTGGGATTCAAATCTAAAATGGAGTTTACAGAGACACCTATCTTTTCGGCTATTCCACTTAGAGTATCTCCACTCTTAATTGTGTAGAACTCAAATGAATATGCAAAAACAAGAGAAACGGTTAAGATTATTGATAATGAGATCATAAAAAGAACTCTCTTCAAGCTTCTCGACCTCCATAAAAAAACCTTTCAAATTTACTCAATTGTACTACAAGAAGCCCGAATATGCGAGAGGATTTTTTGATATAATCATAAATGCTACATTTCTAACTTGAAAGAGGTGTGAAGTCTTTGGACGGAAAGATAGAGGCAGTCATAGGTCCCATGTACTCAGGAAAGACAGAGGAACTCATACGAAGAGTTGTGAGAAGAAATATTGCAAGGCAGCGCGGGGTAATTTTTAAAATTTCTTCAGATACTCGGAACAAAGACGAGAATGTCATATCAAGAGCCGGGACTTCCTTAAAAGCAACGACTGTTGAGTCTGCAAGGGATACTCTTAAGTATTTGAAAGAGAATATGGATTACGTTGCTTTCGATGAAGCCCAATTTTTTGGCGAAGAGCTTTTTGAAGTGGTAAACCTCTTTGTCAAACGTGGTACAGATGTGATCGTTGCAGGGTTAAATCTTGACTTTCGCGGCGAACCATTTAACAATGTTATGAAGATCGTGGCTATCGCTGACGAGATTGTGCTTTTAAAAGCTGTTTGTGTTGTGTGTGGTAAAGACGCAACGCGTACACAACGTTTAATTTTAAAAGAAGGTCAATGGTTGCCAGCTTCGTTGAACGATCCGATCTTCAAAGTTGAAGGTGAAGATGTGCAAATTCGTTACGAACCGCGTTGTAAAGATTGTTGGAAAGTAGGGGATAATATGGCAAAAGTTGGGAAACACATGGATGTTACGCCCGAGATTTATAATGATGGAAAAGAAGCGAAAGGGGTTGAAAAGCGCGTACTCATAAGTCCGAAAGATGGCGCGCCAACTTTCATAATGAGGCATTTCACGATGAAAGCTGGTGGGTTTACCCCTCATCACTCACATCCATGGGAACATGAGGTTTACGTTCTCAAAGGCAAGGGCTTTTTAAGAACAAACGAAGGTAAAAAGCCATTTGGAGTCGGAGATTATGTGTTTGTGCCGCCAAACGAAATGCACCAATTTGTGAATGATTCTGATGAGACTCTGGAGTTCATTTGTGTAATTCCGAAAAGTGGAAATTGAGGAAATTGAATTTTTAATTGAGGAGGAAGCATTTTGAATTTTGAAGATATTTTAAGAAAAGTTAAGAATTACGAGTACGTTGATTTGAAAATCTACGATGTAGATGGAACTCTCAGACATGTCACACTTCCATCCAAGACAATCAACGAGAGTATTTTTTCAAAGGGTGTAGGATTTGATGCCTCTAACTTTGGATATGCCCACACGGCGTTTAGTGATATGGTTGCAGTGCCGGATCCATCATTGAGCTTTGAAGAACCATTTTCGGATGCAGATACTATATCGTTTGTCTGCGATGTCTTCCTTCCTGACAGATCAGCTCCTTTTAAATGGTATCCGAGAAATGTGTTGAGAAAGGCATTGAGTTATGTCCAAGAACTTGGAGTGGCTACAAAAATGTTTGTTGGCCCAGAGATGGAATTCAACATATTTGAAGCCGTAAATCATGAGGTTTCTCCGCGAACAGTGCATTTCGATGTAGAAAGCAGGGAAATCAGTTGGCCAACATCGACAGAGCCTGCAATAAAAGCAGATGGAGGTTATCACAGAACACCTCCATTTGATTCCATGTTTGACGTTAGAAACGATATGGTATCGATTCTAACGGAATTTGGGATGAATGTGAAATATCACCACCATGAGGTGGGATCTTCCCAATTTGAAATCGAATTCAATCTTTCAAATGTGCTTGAAGCAGCAGATTGGATACCTCTCATGAAGTATGTTGTCAGAAATGTCGCAAACGACAACGGGTATGTGGTGAATTTCCTTCCAAAGCCGATCCAAGGCTATGCTGGAAATGGCATGCACGTGCATCAATTTTTGGTGAACGGTACACGGAACATCTTTGACGATCCAGAAGGTCTTTATTCACTTTCTTCTGTTGCGCTTTCTTATATAGCGGGTATACTCAAACATGCCCCAGCACTTCTTGCCATAACCAACCCCTCTACTAATTCTTATCGTCGACTTATACCAGGATTCGAAGCCCCGACAAAACCAATATTCGCTCTCGGAAACAGAAATGCTGCGATACGCATCCCGGCTTATGTGAGTGACAAAAAAATGAGAAGAATAGAGTTCAGACCTCCTGATGCCACTTCAAACTCTCATTTTACAATGGCTGCGATGCTACTTGCAGGTGTTGATGGCATAAAGAAAGGATGGGATCCAACAAAAGAAGGATTTGGACCCTACGAAGGAGATAAAATTCCAGAAGAAGTAAGAGATCTTCCCGCATCGCTTAGCGAGGCTCTTGACGCATTGGAAAAAGATCGTGATTTTTTAAACCCAGCTTTTCCTAAGGAATTGATAGATATGTGGATTGACAAAAAAAGAAAAGAGATCCATTTGGTTTCAAGCATTCCTAATCCGGTAGAATACGATCTTTATTTCAAAATATGAGTTCATTCTAAGAATCTTGACATAACTCTCCAACCTTCACCTTCAATTCTCGATATCGGCTCACGTGAATTACGATAGTCACTTTTTCTTATAAATTCCTCCATTGCTTTTTCAAGGCGATGGAGTTTTTCTTTCTGCACTTTTAAGAATGAGGAAAAATCTACGCCTTTTATTTTCTTAATCATGTGAGTATGTTTGAGGCATACCATGGATATAGATTTGTTGTATTCGTCAAGTCTCGTGGGATTCGAAATATAATCAGCAAATATCTCAAGATAGCGCTTTTGCGCATTTCTTTCCACTTCACACAATTTGCATCCATTACCAATCTTGATATCCTCATCGTTAATCGCTTTTTCAAGCAGTTCAAAAAGATCGGAATACAAAATATTAGCGCCAAGTATTCCCAGATCAGGGTGAGTATCAAGGTGCTTTTCTATCATGAACAGATGTTTTGAACAGTACCCATGTCCGCTTATAAAATCCCTACGCTCTCCAGGATCGTTCACACTTTCGTAGAACAGCGTATCTATATAGTCATTAACAGATTTTTTCATCAGCGCACATACAGGGCATCCAATATCGTTTAGTCTCTCACTAACCTGCCCGATCAAGTATTCGGAAACGTTTTTCGTTTTTTTCAACAAAATCTCCTCCAAACAAAAAATGACACCTAAAATAGGAGTCATTGGCCAATGGCATTTCTGGTGGACTCCTCCACCAAGTCTGATTCTCATAGTATTTTAGCACAGAGTCGTGCAAATTGGTTCATGTTATCAATCGATACGCACACCATTCGCCTTCACAGCTCTTTTCAACGATTTTGATTCTCTTTTGATGGCAAAATTCTTCAAATTTTGAAGCTCTTTCGAGATCTATTCCAGAAACTATGACCTTTTGATTCTTTTCAAGCTGATCAATGAGTTTTATTATCACGTCAAACACGATATTTGCTACAACGAGATCAAATCTTTCGTGAACCTGATCGAGAAGATCGGACCTCTTAATCTCAAAGTCAATGCCATTTAAATCTCTTGTGTCTTTGGCACTTTTGATAGCATTCTCATCTAAATCAACCGCCAAAACGCGTTTAGCGCCAAATTTAATCGCGAAAACCGAGAGAATTCCAGTTCCACAGCCAACATCACACACGCTTGTTGATGAAGTTACACTTTTTTTCAAAAGTTGAATAGCGAGTTTTGTCGTTGGATGCTCTCCGGTGCCAAAAGCCATACCCGGGATTATCTTTACTGTTATTCCATCCGTTGGATTTTCAAATTTTGAAGGATTGGGATTAACATAAAGCCCTTCCCCCACTTTGACTATTTTCAATGTTTCGGCCCACTTTGAGATCCAATCTTGATCTTCAACGTATTCCACTTTTGCTTTGACACCCAAACTACTCAAGATCTCTTTTGCACGCTCATCATTTTCTGGAAAAAGATGAAAGAGTTCGTTAACAGAATTTGGTTCCTTTTCACTGTAAAAGTTGGAGAACCCAATAATTCCAAATTTTTCGAGTATTTCATTGGATTTTTCAGTTCGAACTTCAAAAATATATTTTTTCCTTTTCACAGTTTGATTTTACCATTTTCGTGTAGATTTTATTTTGAGGCATCACGGAGACTTGATCACGATCTAACTTTGTGGTAAAATCTTTTGCGTGCGGGCATAGCTCAGATGGTAGAGCATCGGCCTTCCAAGCCGAGTGTCGCGGGTTCGAATCCCGTTGCTCGCTCCAAATCGGGCATTTAAGATGCCCGTTTTGTTTTAAAGTACGATTTTGAGTTTTCTGGAGGGGATAAAGATATTAGAAAGTATTTTCATCTTCTTAGGAATTGCAGCTTACATCTACATAGGAATTAGAATTTTGAGAATGAGGGTAAGACTCACAGCATTTTTGTATTTTTTCTCGCTTGCTGGGTTTGCGCTGATCGTCGTTTTTAGCCTTGTGCCTTTTATCATAGGTTGGTCAATATTCACTCTTGTAGTTGCTACTTTAATTTTTGTTATGGCTAGGTGAGTAAAAACTCAGTACAATATCACCGTATTTTCTCCTTGAACGAAGCATTATATTCTCACCGTTTTCTGGTGGCAATTCTTTTTCAAAAGATTCTATAATGACAATGCCTCCTGGTTTTAGCAGCTCAAAATGCTTGTCAATTTCATTGAATGTTTCAAGTAAAAGACCTGTTTTAAAAGGTGGATCGGCAAAGATGAAATCATATTTGTTACACTTTTTAGATAGCCTTCTTAATGCTATGCGAAAATCCACGTTGATTATTTTAGATAGATGATGAAGTTTTGATAAGTTTTTTCTTATCGTTGTACATGAAGAGCGAGATATTTCAACAATCGTAGTTTGTTTAACTCCCCTACTGATCGCCTCAGCGGAAACAATACCACTCCCCCCAAAAAGTTCTAACATGTCTTTTCCTTCCACATCAATTATGTCATATAATGCTTCTCTAACGATGGCTGGCGTATATCTCGTACGTGTATCTGGAACGGATGAAATGATCATTTTTTTGAATCTTCCCCCTGTGATCTTCAATCATCCCACCTCCACAAAGTTTACTCTTTCTCCATATCTACGGTTGATTTCTTTCAAAAGCAAGGGATGTGATAAAAGTTCCGGATCTTTTTCTATGAGATCTTCGGCGTCTTCACGAGCTTGAAAGAGTAAATCCACATCTTCTGTAAGATTTGCCACTTTAAATTCTGGTATTCCATGTTGGCGTGTTCCCATAAATTCACCAGGTCCACGGAGCTTTAAATCATACTCGGCAAGCGCAAACCCATCGAAAGTATGTACAAAATACCGCAACCTTTCAATTTCTGCTCCATTGGTTAAGAGAAAGCAGTAAGATTTTTCTCCACCACGGCCGATGCGTCCTCTAAGCTGGTGAAGCTGCGCAAGCCCAAATCTTTCTGGATGCTCAATAACCATAACATTGGCGTGGGAAATATCTATTCCGACTTCCACAACTGTAGTTGCCACGAGTATTTGAGTTTCTTTCTCGTAGAATTGCCTCATCACTTTCTCTTTTTCTTCAGAAGACATTTTTCCGTGAAGCAGACCAACTTTATAATTGGAAAAGGGACCACTTATGAATTCCTCATATATCTCTTTTGCAGCTTTAAGGTCCATCTTCTCTGATTCTTCAATCAATGGAGAAATCCAGAAAACTCCATTACCATTATCTATCTCTTTTTTAACAAAATCAAACACTTCGTCTCGCTTCGCCTCATTGACTAACATCGTTTTTGGCTTTTGCCTACCTTTTGGCATTTCATCTATAAGCGTTACATCAAGATCCCCGTATAATGTCATTGAGAGAGTTCTGGGAATTGGCGTAGCTGTCATTACAAGTGTATCTACAGCCTTTCCTTTTGACATCAACGCTTCTCGCTGTTTAACACCAAACTTGTGCTGCTCGTCAATTATGACAAGACCAAGATTTTGAAAAGAGACGTCTTTTTGTATCAAAGCATGAGTTCCTATAACGAGTTTTATATCGCCATTGGCCATCTTTTCTTTTATATTCGTCTTCTGAGTCGAAGGCGTGGATCCGGTTAACAATTCAACTTCAATACCAAAAGGGGAGAGATCGGACTTTATTCGCTCATAATGCTGGCTCGCAAGAACGTAAGTTGGCGCCATAAAAGTGGCTTGAAACCCGCTTTCTATTACATCAAGAATAGCCATTTCTGCAACTACCGTCTTCCCACTTCCGACGTCTCCTTGAAGAAGTCTATTCATAGCAAGGGAATCCGAAAGATCTTTTTCTATCTCCTCAATTGCACGCTTCTGAGCCTTTGTTAATTCAAAGGGCAGCGATTTCGCAAATTTGCGAGACATAATGCCACTAAATTTTTTGCACACACCGCCTTTTGATTGAAATTTTTTCCTGATCATAAGTTGAGACACTTCTAATAAGAAAAATTCTTCATAAGCAAGACGTTTCCGGGATTCTCTAAGATGGTACTCACTTTGAGGGAAATGAATACCATACATAGCTTTCTTCACACCTAACAATTTTCTCTTTTCTAAAACGCCTTTGGGAATTGGTTCCTCGAGAAAATGAACGTACGGAATATTCGCTTCGATCATGATTCTCATCACTTTCTGAGATATGCCCGATGTAAGATCATAAATCGGAGCGATTCTTGGAGAGGAAGTATCGGCTACTTCGAAGTCCGGAGACATTACCTGAAAGCGCCCGTAATCGTTTTTAACGATCCCACTAAATGCCAAACGCTTGGCATTACGTATAATGTTGTAGATATACTCTTGATTGAACCAAACGAGGTACATGTTTGAGAATCCATCCGTTACAATTGCTGTAACTATGGTGTAGTTCTTGGCTCTTCGTTTTTCGACGTTCACAATGTCTGCAATCGCTGAAACACGTTCACCAGGCCTTAATTTTAGTATGCTGAGAGGGCGACGCCAGTCGTCATACAAACGTGGAAAGTGGTACAAGAGATCTCGAATAGTTATTATTCCTAACTTAAAGAGCTTTTCTTCTCTCGAAGGGCCAACTTTTTTGGCAAATTTTACAGGGGAATCTAAGTTTGCGGACTTTTGAGGTAAAGCGGGTAGAGCTGTTAGGTTTTCTCTGCGAAGTTTTTCTATCATGATCAAACCGTTTTTCAGACGGGTTTCAACTCGACCTTTTGGAAGTTTTGACATGCCTATAAAATAATCACAGAAGGCTCTAAATCTCTCATTAACACCTTCTGGCAAATCTTTGACAGTGAGAAGAGAATTTCTCATAAACTTTTCGAGCTCTCTCAAACTTTTCTCACCAGTCAAAATTGATTTTATGATCAATTCGGAAGAATCCACAAAATCTTCAAACAACATATCACTTTTCTTTAGAAAACAGATTGCTTGACTTTGGAAGTTCTATTGAAGGAGTTTGCTGTATGTGAATAGATGTCGCAAAAGAGCTGATTCCGATTTGTTGAAGCTCTATATCATCAATTTGATTTCTGGCAAAAAAACCCATTACTCCTAAAGTTAGAGCTATCAAAACACTTATCAGCAAAATTGTAATCTGTCCTTTACGCATCTGTGTACCCCACATAAGGGATATTTCTGTATTTCTGATCGTAATCGAACCCGTAGCCAAGTATAAATCTATCTTCAATATGAAATCCGACAAAATCAACTGGAATTTCGATTTTTCTATGGGCTCGCTTTTCAAAAAGAGTTACAACCTTCAAAGAAGCCGGGTCGTATTTAGAGAAGTATTTTAAGATATAATTCAAAGTGATGCCTGTATCTACTATGTCTTCAACAACCAATATGTGCTTACCAGTTATGCTCTCGTCAAGCCACGATTTTACTCTAACACGCTCAGTGCTGCCACCACCTAAATAGCTTGAAACTTGAACAAAACTGTAAGAAACGTTCAATCCTATTTCAAGTACAAGGTCGCTAAAGAAATGGATTGCACCTTTCAACACGCAAACTGCAACAATTTCATTTGTAAACGGTTTGTACGTGTCAGTTATTTCTTTTCCGAGTTCTCTTATTCTTTCAAGAAGTTTTTCTCGCGTGTAGAGTACGTGCACTGCTTCACCTCCGAATTAACGCTTTTGAATCGTAATAGATGAGATGTTAGGTACTGTACCATCTACTTTCTTAACGATATAAGGCAAAAACTTGTTAGCTCTCTTTTTGGAATAAACGTTGAGGATCCAGTAATATATTCCCACTGTAACAGCAGCTATTCCAAGCGATAAATAATCGCTAAAACCAAACAGTTTCTTCAACGAAATGGTAAGTGCCAAAAGGATAACAATTGGAATCCCATACAAAAGCGCTGATAAACTTGTGACACTTGCGTGTTTAGGTGATTCATACTCCACCATGTCTCCGATGCTTATATCATATTTTTTGGGATTTAAAACACGCACCTTTACAGTGCTGACATTGCATATATCTTTTATTCCACATGAACCACAAATACTACTAGCACTTTTTTCTACCAAAATCATGTGATTTTCTATTTTAACCACTTTCGCAATTTCACGCATTTCGATCAACTCCTGTTATAATTATAACATCATTACTCACGTTGTGCGTGAAAGTAACGAAAAAGAGTTAAGCTGTAACGAAGGTCATTGAAAAAGGCATAACGATTGAAAAACCGACAACACCTCGTGTAAAATTAATTTGAACAACCAACTCACAGGAGGTGTTGCCGGCATGAATATTATGCCATCTATTTC
>Ga0256840_1004398_pt1 | contig 10599 bp, 9 predicted proteins | sample 355202metaG_FD_185969 | JGI IMG/M metagenome (GOLD analysis project Ga0256840, IMG submission 185969) | Hydrothermal vent microbial communities from Mid Atlantic Ridge, Atlantic Ocean - 355-202 | ecosystem: Environmental > Aquatic > Marine > Hydrothermal vents | place: Atlantic Ocean: Mid...
GCTCCCACACGCAAAAATGACGATGACAAATCATGGACACTTGACTCTGGCTCTTTTTGGCAATTTAAGCTCATAACAGCCCTGCCCAATAAATTAGAAATACGAACCGTAAAGTTTGGGGATGAAAAAACAGACTATGATGCAAAAAGTGTTAAAGAGCTTACGCAAAAAGAGCAAGATTTAAAGCCCACACGTATTCCAAAGGGCTTAGATTTGTGGGATTCTAAAGTTGGAAAGGTTTTGAGGTTGGAGCTTGGAATTTAAGGTTTTAAGAAAATAAGATAAAAGTTCCCTTATCGTCTAAAACTAGACTCATTTTCTCTTGATTGTTCAATCTCTACTATCATCTCAATTACTTTTTTATAGCTATTCATAAAATATTTTTTAAACAAAGTATGATTTCCTGTTTCATAGTAAGTCACTATGGATTTCAAATACTCCTTTACACTCTCTTCATCGGGGATATAAATCATAGTTCGTCTCTCTTTTAAAACCACATTTAACATCAGCCTAGCTGTTCTTTTATTGCAGTCGGTAAAATATTGAAGATAGGCTAAGTTGTTATGAATATATAAAGCTTTGTTAAATGGATTTTCAATGGTCTCTGCTATTTTAAAGAGATAATTTAACTCATCATCAAGCTTCTCTTTTGTTGCTAAAGGTATGTAATTACACCCTAAAATAGTAACTTCACTATCTCGTGGAACAGCTCGTCTGTTTTCAGGTATCATCTCAGCAGATAAAATATAGTGTAAATCTTTTAAAGTCTGTTTTGATGCCTTTAAATCTTTAGTAATAAACATCTCATAAGCATCTCTAAGATTTAAAATCATCTTAGCATCACTGTATTTTTTGCCCCCTGCTGTTCTTCCGTATTCTATTAACGCCTGTGTGTCCAACTTATCATAAGTGTTCCCCTCAATAAGTGCAGAGGTATGAATAAAATCTAAACCAAATTTATCTATATAGCTTTTATTATTTAAAAACTTCTCCAATGAAACCTGTTGATTTAAGCCCTCCAAAAGCTCTAACTCTTTAGGGGTAAATATATCTACATTATCTAAGTAATTAGGATTGTAGGCTATCATTGTTGCTCCTTAAACAAAATTCTCAATTTATGCGTTTTTCAAAAAGTTTAATATTATATCTAAAAGATTTTCATAATTATTGGAGATAATCAACACAGGTCTTTTCCCATGTTGTTCTAAATATCCAACGGACTAATAACTCTACCTTTATTCATCTCAGCCACCACATGCGTATATATCATCGTAGTCTCTACACTTTTATGACCCAATAGTTCTTGAATAGAACGTAAATCTATACCGTTCCATAACCATCAGCAATATCTTTTTTGTGTATCTCTTCGACTTTAGCTACTTGACCTTTCAATTGCTCTTTTATCTTTTGTGGTAGAGGAACCGTTCTATCTTTTAGACTCTTGCTATCCCAAATATAAACCCTCTCAAATCCAAAATCTATATCTTTAACTCTAATATTGAGAGCTTCACTCATACGAAGCCCACACCCATACATCATGTAGACTATAAGTTGATAGACATCTGTTAAATTTACCAAAACCTTTTGCACCTCCTCTTTGGTCAGAACCACGGGTATATGTTTCCTTTCTTTAGCTCGAAGAGCTTGCACATTCCACTCACTCATATCAAGACCCAAAATTTCTTTATATAGGAAAAGTATCGCAGAAAAAGCCTGATTTTGTGTAGCTGGTGAGACTTGTTGCTCCACTGCCAACCAAGTTAAAAACTGCTCTATCTCTGCTTTACCCATCTCTATAGGGTGGCGTTTGTTATGAAAAAAAATATAGCGTTTTATCCACCCTATATAGGACTGTTCTGTTTTGATACTATAGTGTTTAAATCGTATCTTATCTCGTACAATATCCAATAACTTTTTCTTTTTTTGCATAACCATCTCCTTATAAAATAGCAGGACATTTTGTCCTTTTATCCCTTATTTAGACAAATAGGGGAACACTTTGTCCAAATATCACCATATTCCTCTTAAAAAGGACATAAGCGATTTTTATAATTTTAGCATAGTTCACAGAAAATGTTATAAAATATGTCAAATTGTCATATTTTTATAAATAGAGGGACTTCTATAGTGTCTTGATATTTTTCTATTTAAGACTTAGTGATATATAATGTCCTCTAATAAATAGTTGTACACCAGTTGTAAAGGAAAAATACATTGATAAAAAAGTATAAAGTTTTAAAAGAAATTAAAAGTAATGTTTATTTAGTTAAAGATTTTAAAGACAATCAATTAATAGTAAAACAATATCCAAAAAATGAAAGTCAATATACATCAATATATTTATATGAGATTGAAACCTTAAAAAAACTACAACATACTAATATAGTAAAAATAGAGCATACAGAAGAAGATGAAAATAATTATTATATTTTATTTAAATATATCCATGGTGAAAATTTTGTTAATAATTTTTCAAGCTTAGTTGAAAATAATAAAAAATGTAATTTTTTTAAATCAACAATAAAAATTTTAGAAACTATAGATTACATACATTCACATAACTTTATACATAAAGATATAAAACCTAGTAATATAATTATAGATTTAAATAACAACCCCTATATACTTGATTTCGGAACAGCAACAATATCAAATACCATAACGAGAACTCAACAAGATTTATCATTATGGTATTCTAGCCCTGAACAAAAGAATAATCAAGAAGTTGATATAACTACAGATTTATATTCATTTGGAATTACATTACTAGAAACACTTGTTGACAAAGAAAACTTTGAAAAATTTACAAAAAATTCAATTTCAATAAATGAATTAATTCATAATATTGAAGCTTTCAATGATGGTATAAATGAAGAGATAAAAAATGTTATAAAAAAATTAACATGTCAAGATAAATATCAAAGATACCAAAGAGCAAAAGAAGTCATTATTGATATTAAAAGATTACTAGAACTTTTTAATTGTGATAGTAAGTATGAATTAAATATAAGTGATAATGTAAAAAAACAATTTGAAGAGGATTTTAATAAATCATCTTGGGATATTTTAGAATTTATTAAAGATAAAATAAATAGTGAAATTAAATATATAGAGTATGGCAGAGATAAAGATGATAGAGAAGAGATTAAACTTGCAACAACTGAGTTTATTTTATATTGTGGAATTAGTAGTGAACAACACTTTTATGTTTTTAGATACTCTCAAAGAGTTCCAGATAGTGTAAAACAAAATGGTCATATTATAGATGATGAGTTTGTATTAACAAATGGTCATCCAAGCAAATCATTTAATTACACTTCTGAACTAATAGATAAACTAGAAAGATTAAATAAACAAAAATTAAAAAAATTAAATGAAGATAAAGAAAAGAAAAGTTTTTTAGATAAAACACAAGAACAACTTAAAATAGAAAGATCAATACTAGACAAAAAAAATATTTCACTATTTGCACAAAAAATAGATAATGGACATAAAAAAGCAAAAAAAGAAGTAATAATTAAAATAATAAATGTATCAAATATTGAAATTACTAAAGAACATTTTAAAGATTTAAAAAAAGAAGAAGAATTTATTCATAAATTATTTGAAGATGGTTTTATAGATGATCCAAATAATCAAGATTTAATAAAACTATTAAATAAATTAATTAAAAATTATTTTTTTGAAAGTAATAGAAAAGATGTTTCTAAAAAACTTTTTGGAAAACTAAAAAAAGAAAAAAGAAAAAATACTAATATTCAAAATATAGAAAATTTATTAACTAGTAAATATAAAGAAAAAAAATCTAATTTTGAAAAATTAATTTTTAATGCCCAAAGATTATTTGATATGTATCCTGAATATTTACTAAAGCAAAAAGAAGAAGATAAATTTTTTACTATTAATGATGATGTAATTATCGAAGGAATTGAAAAAAAATCAAACTTTAATGAAAAATTTACAGTTAAAAATGTCAATACTCCAAAAAAACAATTTACTCTTAAATATAGAAAAGAGATTGGTAAAATACCAGATGAATTAAAGGTTTCCTTTGATTATGATAGGAACACAGGAGTATTAAAAAAACAAGAGTATTCCATAAAAGATTTAAAAAGCAATAAGACTACAATAGAAAACCTACTAAGTAAAATATCAAATCCAAATACATTAGCACCAAAAAGAGAAATACCTAAATGTGAATCTTATTTTAATGATGAAATTGATGAAAATCAGCAAATTGCCGTGGATAAAGCTATGTCTCTTGAAAATGGTGAATACCTAGTAATTCAAGGACCACCAGGAACAGGAAAAACAACTGTAATAACTGAACTTATCAATCAAATTTTATCAAAAAATAAATTAGCAAAAATATTAGTTACATCACAGTCTAATCAAGCTGTTGATAATGTATTAGAAAAAATATCTGAAAGTGAAAGTAAAATAGTAAGATTTGGTAACGATAAATCAAAATTATCTAAAATTGCAAATAAATATCACGAAGAAGCAGTTTTTGATAATTACTTACAAAATGTAAAAAATAGACTAGAAGAAGATAAAAAAAATTATTTTATAGAAAGTGAATGTTTAGATAAATTGCATAAAAAATGGAAACATCAGGTATTGCAAGCAGACGATGAGCTAAAAACTTTATTATTTAAAAAAATTAGAGTTATTTTTGGTACATTAGTTGGTATTAGTAGTTGGCAAGATTTTAGAGCAGTTGAATTTGATTATATTATTGTAGATGAAGCAGGACGAGCAACATTACCAGAACTGATGATACCACTAAGAAGAGCAAAAAAATTTATTTTAGTTGGGGATCATAAACAATTACCTCCAATTGTAGATGATGAAATTCTAACTCAAATGAAAGATTATAATAAACAAGATTTAGAAACCACCTTATTTGAAGAATTGTATAATAAAATTGAATACGATGATTTTAAACATTTTTTAAAGTTCAATTATCGTTCTGATGAAAGTATTGCTAAAATTTACAGTAATGCATTTTATAATGGAGAAATAGAAACTAAAGATTTTTTAACACGAGAGCATGGATTAAACTTTGATAAGAAAGTTTATTTTTATTCTACTTCTAAGTTAGATAATCGCTTTGATAAACAATCAGGTACAGGGAAGAAAAATGATTGTAATCGTGATGAAATTCTTATACTTTTACAAGAGATAGAGAAACAAGCAAAAGAAAAAAATCTTAAAAAATCTGTAGGAATAATTACCCCGTATTTGGCTCAAAGAGATAACATAAAAAGTAAATTCGGACAAATACAAAATGAGTTTAAAATGCTTAATATTGAAATAAACTCTGTTGATGCCTTTCAGGGCAGTGATAGAGATATAATTATTTATGATATTGTAAGAAGTCAAAATGATAATAAAGTTAATATTGAGTTTATTGCTGATGAAAAGAGATTAAATGTAGCTTTGTCGAGAACGAAAGAACTATTATTTATTGTAGGTGATGCAGAATTTATTTATGATGCTTCAATTAAAGATAAAAACAATCCATTTAAAATAATAATTGAAATGCTAAGTAGAGATAAAAAGAATTATGAAATCAAAGAGTTGAAAAATGAAAAATAATATAACCGAAAAAGAAATTTATGCAGATAAATTTTATAACTACTACAATGACGATCAATATACATTATACGATATTCAAGAGTTTTATTATCCTTTTTATAAAATAAAATGTAACTGTATTTTTAGAGAGAAAAATAAAATATCCATTATTGAGGAAAACTTTTTAGAAGCAATTAAGTGTGGCATTAAAGATTATCAATCATTAGAACAGTTTTTAGCACTTGATAAAGAAATTTTTGAAGAAATTGCTGGAAAATTACATATTGATAATTTATTTATTGAAACCCCTCTATTGCAATTGACCGAACACGGTACAAAGATACTTGAAGCAGGAGCAAAACTAAGTAGTGTTGAAAATGAAGAGTATGTTATTCTTGATGGTATTACAGGTAGTAGTTCAAATGGGTATGTTGAAGATGAAAGGAAAAATGATAAATCAAAACATAAGAATCATCTTAAAGTTCAAATACCATATCCTAAAAATGAAACTTTAGATAGAATAATTAATAATAAAGCTTTACAAACAATTTTATTTGAAGAGATAAAGAAGAAAGATAAAACAGAAAAGAGTATCTATGAAATTAAAGAAATCGTGGGAAGACCCTTTAAGTTTCATATAAAATATTTTTCTCTATTTTTTAAAAATAATGATAATCCTAAAAAAACATTAATTATAAAAGATGGCTCTCCTGATGATGAAATGACAGATGTAATTAATAATATAGAACAAAAAGGGAAGAATCTATTTGATTTTTCAAGAGATACGCAGGAAGAGCATAAAAAATTATTTGAACAAAAAACTATCTATGAATATTCTCAAATTGAAAATTTAGCCAATGGTACACAATTAAGTACATATGAACATCCTAAATTTTTTGAATATGTATTTAGGTATTCAAAAAAAGAAATTATAATTGTATCACCTTGGATAAGATGGGAAATTATTAAAGATAAAAAAGAAGATATTAAAAATGCTTTAAAAAGAGGAGTTGAAATAACTTTTTTCTATGGTATGGGAAAAAGTTCTGATTTAGACACAAAGTCAAAAAACTTTTTTAAAATACTTCAAGAAGAATATACTCATCAATTTAAATTTAGTACAAATAATAATATTAATGACCATTCTAAAATCATAATTTGTGATAGAGATTGGATGATTACAACTAGCTTTAATTGGACATCGTTTAAAGGTGATGAAAACAGAGAAGAGAGGAAAGAAAGAGGTAGTTTTATCAATGATAAAAGTGAAGTTGTAAAAACAATTGAAGTTTACATAAAATAACATGTACAACAAAACCTTGGAACTAATAAATTTTATAGCGAAAATTTACAGTTCAAGTTGACCGTTATCTTACCTTTTATAAACTCACAAAGATTTATTAAGTGTATATATGAATATGAGCCAGAATTTATACTTATAAAGAGAAAATTAGTTAAAATAAACCCTACACTTTAAAGAGTATCTATTTTAGCCAGTGGCAAACCCGACCTACTTTAGCACTCTTTGTATGGTAACTACTTGTTTTAATTTTTGAAAAAACTTCTTTTATTGTAGCATTAGAGGGCTTAAAAAATCATTTTTGTACCCTAATAATCATAATCCAACTCTCTTTAATCAACGAATAAATTACCTAGTGGCAATTTATCGTTCAGTTCAATCGTTGGGTATCACTATAAATTCAGGTAATTCTTAAAACTCCAAATATTTTAGGTATAATCATTAAAATATAAACAAGGATTTTAATTTGCCAACTTTATTAAATAAAAATGGCTTTAAATTTTTTTTTTATGCAAATGAACATGAGCCAAAACATATTCATATTATGGGAAGTGATGGCTTTGCTAAAATTGAATTGGAAAATTTAAAAGTAGTTCAAAACTACTTAAAACCTAAAGATTTAAAGTTAGCACTTGAAATCGTAAAAGAAAATAAAAATGAGTTTGAAAGGATTTGGGATGAATGGTTTAATTAAAGGTAAAGAAGTTCACTTTGATGAAGAATATCTTCATGTAAAACTTGAAGATAATAGAATTATATCTACACCTATTGAATGGTATGCACCATTGAAAAAAGCTACAATAGAACAACTTAAAGATTATAAATTAATATGTTTAAATACAGGTATTGAATGGGAGTCGATAGACTATCATTTAAATATAGAAAACATGTTAGAAGTTTCACTTAAAAAAGTAGCTTAAATACCTAACAAAACACAGGAAGAAGAACAAGTGACCCTTGGAAATTTAAAGCCTAAATTAGCAAATAGGTAGTGGTTATAAGTTGTATATAAAGAAAGTATTAAATCATCTAAAGAGACATCATACTGATTCATTATACTCTACGCGTACTCTCTGGAATCAGATTCTCAAAAATTGGAAAAAGAGCATAAGCACTATTAATCTCATTAGGTAATGAAGGAAACTTCTCACCTTCATAGCTTGGAGAATAAGAGAAAAATAGATAGCCTTTGGCATAGGTAAAAGAAACTGTTCCCACCTCTACACTATTTTGTAAAACCATAACAACAATAGGCTTCTCATCAATCGCATAGTTTCTTTGATAATATCGCTTATTGGTCTGACCAACGGCAACAATCAACCCCTCGTTAACCAAGAGTAACAGATAATCTCTTAGGGTTCTCTCTGCTTGATTAGTATAGCATTTCAACTCTTTAACGGTAAGTTTCTCATGTGCTTCAAAAAGTCGTTTTATCTCTTCTAATTTTGCTCTTTTTTTCATAATTTACGCTTCTTTAACTTCGGCGAAAAAATAAAACTTCGGCGAATTTATATTATATTTAAGCATTATATTATTTTTATGGTTTTTTTAGCTTAGCAAAAATTCATTTTGAAGGCTTTTCTTGATGTTTTTGAGAAGATAAGATAAAAGTTCCCTTATCGTCTAAAACTAGACTCATTTTCTACATTATCTAAGTAATTAGGATTGTAGGTTATCATCGTTGTTCTTTTTTATTTATGATTTATTTTAGCACAAAAACTTTAGAACCACCTCTCTCCTACTCCATCTCCTCAAATCGACGGCATAAAATTTCCATAATCTCTTTACGTGTGAAAGGGTTGTCTATTGAGGTCAATCTTTTTACCAATCTCTGTTTTGAGATGGTTCTTATCTGTTGGCATAGGACGAGGGAGGGTTTTTCAAGTTCATGTTTTAACAAAAGCTCATTGGGATAAACCCGTCTGTTTTTTTTCAAAGAAGTTAGAGGTAAAATTGTAACAACATCTAAAAGATTTTCATAATTATTGGAGACAATCAACACTGGTCTTTTCCCCTGTTGTTCTCTTCCAATGGTTGGATTTAAATCAGCTAAATAGACATCATACTGATTCATTTTACTCTCTCATTGTCTGTATAACGAAAGTCATTCTCTATCTCTCTCATATCTTCTATGTAGAGTCTGTCTTGTGATGCTTCTAGCATCGCTTTTTTATATTGCTCTTTTTTTTGCTTTTCAATCAAAAGTTTTAATGAGCTAGATACCAACTCTGAAAAAGATTGCTACTGCTCCATAATATTATTGGTTTCTAAAGCTTTAAATATATCGGGTTGAATGGTTACTGTTTTTCTTAGCATTTAAATTCCCAAAACAAACCAATAAGGCTCAAAGCTCTCTTCAACTAAATGGGCTATCAAGGCAATGAAATCTTCATAATACGCCAAACGGACGATAGCTGTCTAATTTGGCTTTTTGTTGGTCTAGTTTTTTGAAATTCATGGCTTATTATAGCAGGTATTTGGTTATGAATATTTTCTTCTATTACTTATGAACTGTCCATTTTGAGGATAAAGTTTTTTAATAATATTCGCATTCGTAGGGTGTCAATTCATTGCACCGTCAAATTAAATTCAAATATCTCATCAACTCTAATTCAACAACATTGTTTTTCTGGTGCATTAAAATGCACCCTACGGCATATAAACCTATCTTTCCTCAAACAGTTCATAGAAAATGTTATACAATATGTCAAATTGTAATATTTTTATAAATAGAGGGACTTCTATAGTGTCTTGATATTTTTCTATTTAAGGCTTAGTGATATATAATGTCCTCTAATAAATAGTTATACGCACAAGGAACATTAATTGGCACAAGTCAAAATATACGGATTAAGAAGTAATCTTACTAAAACTAAAAATAAACTATCAGATGTTATTCATCAATGCATTGTAAAATCTTTATCATTTCCTAAAGACAAAAAATATCATAGATTTATTGCATTTGATAAAGATGAAATGATATTTCCAAATGATAAGAGTGAGCAATATACTATCATCGAAATTATGATGATGGAAGGTCGAGAAGTTGAAACAAAAAAAGATTTAATAAAATCATTGTTTGAAGAAATTTATCGAGAATTAAATATTGAAAATAACGATTTAGAAATTTGTATTATTGAAAGTCCTGCTTCAAATTGGGGATTTAGAGGTAAGACAGGTGATGAAATAAAACTGAATTATCAAGTAAAAGTATAACAAAACATTGGAGAGAAATATTTGACCCTACGGCTCAAACATTTCTCAACCAAACATAAGGTATTTATGCCATGCTAAAAAAATAGCAAGAGAGTTTGTAGGGGGCGATTGCTATCGCACCATCATAAATCGAAACCAAAAAATATCCATTTTATTTTTAATACAAATATTTTTATGCTCTGTGAAGTTTTTATTTTATCGGTGTGTTAATTGGTGCGATGGCAATCGCCCCCTACTCTCCTCTATAAATTTTAAAAGCTGAATGAGAAGCTACAAAAACTTCAACATCTTCTCTTCAATTCATGTGTTTCCCAAAACAAACCAATAAGGCTCAAAACTCTCTTCAACTAAATGGGCTATCAAGGCAATGAAATCGTCATACTCCCCAAGGGTATGTGCCTTGTCTAAAGCTTCATAATACGCCAAACGGTTCTCTACTTTTAAAATCACAGGAGGAAAGCCACTTTTCATCAGTTCAAAATTCATAAGTAGCCGTGAGGTTC
>Ga0256840_1004399_pt1 | contig 10597 bp, 5 predicted proteins | sample 355202metaG_FD_185969 | JGI IMG/M metagenome (GOLD analysis project Ga0256840, IMG submission 185969) | Hydrothermal vent microbial communities from Mid Atlantic Ridge, Atlantic Ocean - 355-202 | ecosystem: Environmental > Aquatic > Marine > Hydrothermal vents | place: Atlantic Ocean: Mid...
CATGACCTTAAAGATACCGTAAAACGTTTGAAGGATAATTGGGAAGATAATACCGCTCAGGGTCGAAAAACTTGGCAAAGAGACATAGAGCACGCTTTGGCCCTGGCCAATACTCTATTACAAAAAGAAAAGACCTCTATGCAAGACCTCTTTGCTTCTTCCATTTCTTTAAATAGAGGGGTCATAAAAGAAAATATAGTGGTCTTTATCCTGGCCTTGGTTTTGGTGGGTGCTGTAGGTTATTTCTTTATCTATACAATGCAGGCAGATACTAAAAGTCTCCTAGAAGTTATGCAGGCGGTAGCCCAAAAAGACTTTTCTAAAAGGGCCGCAGTCCCTTCGGGGAGTAGAAACGAAATGCATATCCTGGGGACCTACTTAAACCAGACCGTTGACGAGACGGTAAACATATTAAAGGAAATCCAAGAAGGCATAGTCCAAATTGCCTCGGCCTCGGAAGAATTCTCAAGCATTGCCGAACAAGTCTCTTCGCATTCCTTAGAGACCTTTAAAGATATAAAAAACCTCATCTCTTACACAGAAAAGCTTAACGAGCAGATTAATCTGGCCTCAAACAGCATGGAAGAGCTCGGTCTGGCTATAAACGAGATCTCCAAGAATACTTCCGATACCTCCCAAGAGGCTACTATTTCTAACGAAAAGGCCGAAGGAAGCAAGAGTTCTCTTGAAGAATTGATTGCCGAAATCGAACAGATAAAGATGGCGGTAAATCTCATAAACAACGTGGCCGAGCAGACTAATCTTTTGGCCCTTAACGCCACGATAGAAGCCGCCCGTGCAGGAGAACACGGTAAGGGTTTTGCGGTGGTAGCCAACGAAGTAAAAGACCTTTCTCGCGAAACCTCCTCGGCCACCGACAAAATCCGAAAGTGGGTGGACAACCTGGTGCAAAGGAGTACGGAACTACGCAAGAGTACCGAAGACTTTGTAAAAAATATGGCCCTTACTGTGGAACGAGCCGGAAACATTGCCTCGGCTATTGAAGAGCAAACCGCTGTTACCGACGAAATCATGCAAAATGTGCGTACCATTGCGGCAGAGGTAGAAAACATAGTAAAAATGTCTGGCACCCTAAAACAAAGAGCAGAAGAAGCAGAAAGCTCGGTAGTGGGTATACGTCAGGCAGCAGAAGACCTCACAAGACTGGCCACCTCTTTGAGAGAAATGAGTCTGAAATACAAATTTTAAAAAATTTTTAAAGTAAAAATACGGAGAAAGGATTTTCAGTTATGAAAGAAGAGAGTCTATTTAAGACCCTACTTGATGCCTTACATGATTATGGAGTCCTTGCCTTAGACGCCCAAGGACAAATCTGTTTTGTAAACCGCTATGCCGAGGAACTCTTTGCTTTAGAACGACATTGTTTGTTGGGCCAGTCTATTTGGGAGATACATCGTTTTCGTCTTCGCGACCCCGAAAAGATAAAAAAGGCCCTGAAGAGGGCCCGAGAGCAAGGGGTTTTCCGTTTTTCCTTTCCTTACGTAAAGGGAGAGGAGAACTTTCTTTTTGAGGCCCATATATACCCTTTTAAAGAAAAAGACGAGGGATTTTTAATAACGTTTAGAGACGTAACGCAGGAACTTAAGCACAAAAAGGCCCTGCGCCAGAAAGAAAGGCTCCTTGAGGTATTGGCCCGGGCTTCGCGCCTCTTTATTGAAAAAGACTGGAAAAAGGCCGCGCAACGCTTTTTGGATCTCCTCCAGAAAGCCGGGCATTTCAGGCAGTTAATCCTCTTAGAAAACACAGGTAAAGAGTATCTCTTTAGGGCCCTTTCGCCGCGACTTTCGAGGCGGGGGCGTCTGCCTCGGTGCCCGGTAAACGCCTTTTCGGCGGCAGAAAAAGGCAAGAGCTTTTTTTGTCCGTTAGCGGCCTGGCCTCTCAAATACCATAGTTGGTGGGAGGAAAAAAGGAGCAAATACTTTTATACACAGCCCATCTGGGTCAATCAACACCTATGGGGCCTCCTTATGGTGGGGTGCAAAGAAAAAGGAGAAATAGAAGGCCAAGAAGAGGTCTTTTCTATTGCCGCTGACCTCATAGGAGCGGCCGTCCACCGCCAGCGCCTCCAGGAACAGTTTTTTCAGGCCCAAAAGATGGAATCTATCTGCCAGCTGGCCGGGGGATTGGCCCACAATTTCAACAACTTGTTGACCATTATTCTGGGGAACCTGGAGCGGAGTCGTAAAAATTGGGGGAAAGAGGTCTCAAAATATCTGGATGAAATAGAGTCCTGCACCATACGCGCGGCCGAACTTATTCGGCAATTGCTTATCTTTGCCACCCCTGAGTCTCAAGGCCAAAAAGAACCATGTCGTCTCAATGAGGTATTGACGGAAATAGAAGACATGATCAAGATCCTTGCCTCCGAAAAGATAACTATAGATTTAAGGGCCGAAAATACCGGGGAAATAAGGGCCAACAAAAATATCATTGAGCAAATCGTCCTTAACCTGGTCACCAACGCCAGAGACGCCATGCCCCAAGGCGGCCGCCTCACCATACACACCCGAAACAGAAAACTTGGGCAAGAAGAGGCAAAACCCCTGGGGATCTCTCCCGGGGTCTATGCGTGCCTTGAGGTCACCGATACCGGAAAGGGAATGAGCGAGGAGGTAAAAAAGCACATCTTTGAGGCCTTTTTTAGCACCAAAGACGTGGGCCAGGGGACAGGCCTTGGCCTCTCTATGGTCTATGGGGCGGTAAAACACCTGGGAGGGGCTATAGAAGTAAAGAGTTCGCCTGGGAAGGGGACCAGTTTTTACCTCTTTTTTCCCGTAACCGAGGGCAAAGAATCCCCTCCCAAAGAGACAGAAAAGAAGAAAGAGCACAAGCGCTCTAGGCTTAGAATACTCTTGGTGGAAGACGAAGACTTCTTGAGGGAACATCTAGCCGATGTCTTACGTGAGAACGGCCACCAAGTGTTTGCCGCTAAACTCCCCCAGGAAGCCCTGGAACTTTTTTCCGCCAAGGGGCCCTTTGATCTTCTAATAACCGATGTATCCCTTCCGGGTTCTTCTGGCAAACAGTTGGCCAAACTCTTCCTGGCCCATGACCCTGACCTACGGGTCCTTTTTATTTCGGGCTTCCCTGAAAAATTGGTCTCTCCTCCCGAGGGGAGCTTTTTCTTACAAAAACCCTTTAAACTGGGAGAGTTCTTGTCTAAATTAGACGAAATTTCTTTTTCTATACCTGATGACCTAAGAGTACAAGAACCAACCGAAGTCGAAGAGGAACAAAGATCTCTTATTACCAAGTAAACATCCCCCCTAAAAGGTGCGGGAAGTGGGCTCGTCTAAAGGGAGGCTTGGCCTCCCTTTTTCTATTAATCTTCCAGGGTAGAAGTATCTCCTTCAGGCAATCCCAGCTCGCGGGCACGGAGGAGTCGCCGCATGATCTTACCGCTTCTGGTCTTAGGGAGCTTTTCCACAAAGGCAAGCTCGCTAGGAGTAGCAATAGGGCCGAGTTCCTTACGCACGTGTTGGATAATGCTCTTACGGAGCCCCTCGGTAGGTTTTTTCCCGGCCCTTAGCACCACAAAGGCCTTTATACTCTCCCCTTTTATTTCGTCTGGCAGTCCCACTACTGCTGCTTCGGCTACCGACGGATGGGCTACCAGGGCGCTTTCAAGATCTGCCGTACCAATACGGTGCCCCGCCACGTTTAAGACATCATCAACGCGGCCCAGTACGGCAAAGTATCCCTCCTCATCACAAACGGCTATATCTCCGGTCTTATAGCAGCCTGGTATTGCCAACCAGTAGTCCTCGTAGCGTTTAGGGTCTCCGTAAATAGTGCGCATCATGTAAGGTAGGGGTTGTCTCAGTACTAAATAGCCTCCATGTCCTGCGGGTAGGGGCTTACCTTGGGCGTCTACCACGTCAGCCACCACTCCAGGTAAGGGTTTTCCTACCCGGCCTGGTTTGGACACTCCTGTAGGCATGGTACCCAGTACGGGCCCGGCTATTTCGGTCTGCCAAAAGTTGTCTATACAATGACCTCGATTCTCAAGGACTACTTCTTGAGCAAAATTCCAGGCCTCAGGGTTTAGCGGCTCACCAGCACAAGCCAGTAAACGCAAAGTAGAACGGTCGTATTTTTTAATGTACTCTTCCCCAAAACGCATGAACATACGCAGGGCCGTGGGGGCAGTGAACATAACTGATACCCCGTATTTTTGGACCATTTCCCACACTATGCCGTGATGGGGATAATCTGGAGCTCCCTCACGAATCAATACCGTGGCCCCGGCACAAAGGGGTCCGTAGACAATAAAGGAGTGTCCTACTATCCAGCCGATATCAGAGGTAGACCAATAGACATCTTGATCTTTTAGGTCGTAGAAGGCCTTGGAAAGATAGTAGGTGCCGACCATATAGCCACCATGCACGTGGACTACGCCCTTGGGTCTTCCGGTAGTACCTGAGGTATAGAGGATAAAAAGGGGGTCTTCGGCGTCCATCACCTCTGGGGCACAGTGGTGCGAGTGGGAGCGCAAAAGCTCCCAAAAATCTACCTCCCATTCTTCAAGTTCAATAGGTGGTTTACTGCGACGATGTACTACTACCTTTTCTACAAAATCTAAGTGTTCCAAGGCCTCGTCTACCGTGGCCTTTAGCCTTACCACCTTTCCCCGACGAAAGGCTACATCGGAACAGATTATCACCTTGGCCTGACAATCTTCTATACGCGAACGGAGGGCCCCAGCCCCCATACCAGCGTAAACCACCGAATGAATGGCCCCTATACGGGCACAGGCCAACATGGCGATAATGCCTTCAATAGTAAGGGACATATATATAACTACCCGGTCTCCCTTTTTCACCCCTAAGGACTTTAAGCCATTGGCAAATTGATTTACGCGATCACGGAGTTGCCCATAAGTGCCTACTTGTTCCTCTCCCTCCTCGGAGAGCCAAATTATGGCCACTTTATTCCGGCGCCAGGAATCGGCATGACGATCCAAGGCATTTACCGTAATGTTGGTCTTGCCCCCTACAAACCAACGATGGTGGGGGAGGTCTATTTCACGCACCTTCTCCCAAGGAGAAAACCATATTAGTTCCCGGGCTATCTGTCCCCAAAAGCCCTCTGGATCCCGGATGGAGTAGGCGTAAACAGACTCGTAATCTTTGATGTAGGCCTCTTCGTAAACACGCTTAGGAGGGATGTATTTCCCGCTTACCTTTAAAAGGTGCTCGATCTTGGAATCAAAGTCATGGGCCATTTTTAACCTCCCCACCGAGACTGTTTTGCCGTGCATATTAACCAAAAAATTTTTTCTGTCACCTGTGGTAGTGAATTTTAGATACCCCAAAAAATGAAAACTATTCTGTCCTGGCCGCGTTAAAATCCTGAATTAGATAGTGGGTAAAAAATCCCCGTTCTTGTGGAGAAAAACTCCCCAGGGCTAGACACGATTGTAAAATTTTTCGCATCATTAGGCCTTTAAAGGCTATCAATTAATAGAGCATAAAAACTGATCTATTGGCCCTAATTTTGCTTTTAGATCGGCCTGCAAAAAAAGGGGCTTGTGCTGTGTGCTTTTTTAAAAAAAGCCCAAAAGTGATACAAAAAAAACAGATGATTTTAGAACCAAATACGCATTTTCTTGATCTTTTACAAAAAATTTCCAAGGAGGGGGGTTATGAACTTAGATCCTACCAAGATGAAAGACTGGGAGATTGCTGCGGAGTGCGAAAAGCACATGAAAACGGTTTACCAACTAGGGGAAGAGTTAGGGCTAGAAAAGGAAGAGCTCTTACCTTACGGACACTATGTAGCCAAAATAGACTACAAAAAGGTGCTTCAAAGGCTAAAAGACCGGCCCAACGGGAAGTATATAGACGTGACCGCCATAACCCCCACCCCTCTTGGGGAAGGGAAGTCCACCACGGCCATTGGTCTTATCGAAGGCCTTGGCAAACGGGGGAAGAAGGTCATTGGGGCCTTGCGCCAACCCTCAGGAGGCCCCACGATGAATATCAAGGGTTCGGCTGCTGGAGGGGGGCTGGCCCAAATAATTCCTCTGGACAAATTTTCTCTGGGGCTTACCGGGGACATTAATGCCGTTATGAACGCCCACAACCTGGCCATGGTGGCCCTCACCGCGCGTATGCAACACGAGGCCAACTACGACGACGAAACCCTGGCCAAGCGCAACCTCAAACGTCTTAATATCGATCCCAAGCGGGTGGAGATGGGCTGGGTGCTTGATTTTTGCGCCCAGGCCTTACGCCATATAGTTATTGGCTTGGGGGGCAAAAAAGACGGCTACCCCATGGAAAGTAAATTCTGGATCGCTGTGGCCTCAGAGGTAATGGCCATCTTGGCTGTATCTCGCGATCTCCAAGATTTTCGCCGGCGTATCGGTAAAATCGTGGTGGCCTTTGATAAATTCGGCCACCCCATTACCACCGAAGACCTGGAAGTAGCTGGGGCCATGTGTGCTTGGATGGTAGAAGCCATTAATCCCAATATGATTCAAACCTTAGAGGGACAACCTGTACTCATCCACGCCGGCCCCTTTGCCAACATAGCCATAGGGCAATCCTCTATCATTGCCGATTACGTGGCTTTAAAACTAGGCGATTATAACGTCACGGAAAGCGGTTTTGCCGCAGACATTGGTTTTGAAAAATTTTGGAACATAAAGTGTCGGCTCTCGGGACTTAGCCCAGATTGTGTAGTGGTGGTGGCCACTATCAGGGCCCTTAAGTGTCATGGTGGCGCACCTATCCCGCTGCCCGGACGTCCTATCCCCAAGGAATACTTCGAAGAGAATCTGGAATGGGTGGAAAAGGGCTGCGAAAACCTCTTACACTGCGTAAATATCGTTAAAAAGAGCGGTGTTACCCCGGTAGTTTGTATAAACGCCTTTTATACCGACACCAAAGATGAAATCGCCTTGGTTAAGCGCATATGTGAAGAGCATGGCGTCCGTGCCGCCGTCTCCGAGCACTGGCTAAAAGGTGGTGAAGGGGCCTTGGAGCTGGCCGACGCCGTGGTAGAAGCCTGTGAAGAAAAGAGTGAATTTCGTTTCCTTTATGATGTCCAAGAACCCGTAAAGGACCGCATCGAAAAGATTGCCCGCGAGGTCTACGGGGCCGACGGAGTAATTTATCTCCCCGAGGCCGAGGCCAAGATCAAAATCATCGAGGCCGACGAGGAATTACGTCAAATGCCCGTATGCATGGTCAAGACACACCTGTCTCTTTCGGATAATCCATCTTTAAAAGGAGTCCCTAAGGGCTGGCAATTACGGGTACGCGATGTCCTTATCTACAGGGGTTCGGGCTTTATCGTACCTGTAGCCGGAGACATTAGCCTAATGCCAGGGACCGGGTCTGATCCAGCCTATCGGCGCATTGATGTAGACGTTGAAACAGGAAAGGTAAGGGGGCTGTTCTAAATGCCAAGGGGAAAATCTCCCCTAACTACGGGGATTTTCCCCCGCTGGGGCGACTTTTTAGGGCCCAGAAAACGGCGATTTTTAGATATGGTTTAGACCTAAAACAATCCTAATTTTGGGCACGTTCTTTGCTTATAAGAAGTGCGCTTTTAAAGGCCATAGGAGGAGGGCTAAGATGGCGGCCAAGATAATAAGTGGTAAGGAGATATCACAACAGATTCGGGAGGAACTCAAGAAAGAAGTCCAGGAACTTAAAGAAAAACACGGGTTGACCCCTGGATTAGTAACTATCTTGGTGGGAGAAAACCCGGCTTCGGTCTCTTACGTCACGGCCAAGCAGCGTACCGCCCACGACTTGGGCTTCTATTCTATCCAAGACAACCAACCAGAAGACATAACCGAAGAGGCTTTGCTATCGTTGATCGACCAGTATAATAAAGACCCAAAAATTCACGGCATCCTAGTACAACTACCCCTACCGAAACACATAGACGAAAAAAAGATCATCCACGCCATTGATCCGCGCAAAGACGTAGACGGTTTTCACCCGGTAAACGTGGGCAAGATGGTCATTGGTGAGCCTGGTTTTTTGCCCTGCACCCCACATGGAATTTTAGTCTTGTTAGATCGTGCTGGCGTAGAGGTAAGTGGGGCCGAGGTAGTAGTAGTGGGCCGGAGCAATATTGTAGGCAAGCCTGTGGCCATCCTTCTCATGCAGAAGAGAAAGCCTGTGGGTAATGCTACGGTAACGGTATGTCATACAGCCACCAAGGATGTTACCTTCCACACCAAGAGGGCCGACATCCTCATCGTGGCCGCAGGTCGGCCCAAGGTTATTACCGGGGATATGGTCAAGGAAGGCGTAGTAGTAATTGACGTAGGGGTAAACCGTATTGGTACCACTCCGGAAGGGAAAGCCATCCTCTGTGGTGACGTAGACTTTGATTCGGTAAAAGAAAAGGCCGCGGCTATTACTCCGGTACCTGGAGGAGTGGGACCCATGACCATCACCATGCTCATGAAAAATACCGTGGAAGCGGCCAAGAGCTGGGCCGGGCTACCTTCAGAAGTGGGTTAAGGAGGAATTTTCATGGACCCAAGGGCACGTTTTCGAGACAAAAGGCAGTGTTCCCACATTCAATGTGCGGTAAACCAAGAGATGTGGGAGATTATTTCCGGCACGGTAATGACGGCCTTCGACCGGGTAGAAAGGCGTGGGACCATACCGTGCCAATTTGGTAAGGGTGGAACTTGTTGCCACGTTTGTAACATGGGGCCCTGCCAAATTGTTGAGGGTGTAGAAGAGTTGCGGGGGGTTTGTGGTGCTACCGCCGCCACCGTAGCAGCTAGGAATTTTTCCCGTATGGTAGCCGGTGGTGCCTCAGCCCATTCAGACCACGGGCGAGGAGTGGCCGAGGCCTTTCTCCTGGCCGCCCAGGGTAAAGGGCCTTACCGCATAACCGACGAAAACAAAGTCCGGCTTATGGCCCACACCTTGGGCCTTGACCCCAACGAAGACATAAAAGACCTGGCCGTAAAAGTGGGGGAGCAGGTATTAGCCCTTTTTGGCCAACAACATGGGGAATTACCCTTTCTCCGAAGGGCCCCAGAGAAGCGTCAAGCCCTATGGAAAGAGTTGGGCATTGCCCCTCGTGGTATTGATCGCGAGATAGTAGAAGTCATACACCGAACCAGCATCGGGGTAGACCAAGACTATCGCAGCATATTGAAGGCCTCGTTACGCACAGCGCTGGCCGATGGTTGGGGTGGTTCCATGATCGCTACGGAACTACAAGACGCCCTCTTTGGTACTCCCCAACCCATTCGCGCCGTGGTGAACTTGGGCGTACTCAAGGAAGATATGGTCAATGTGGTAGTACACGGGCATGAACCTGAGGTGGCCGAAGCCCTGGCCTTTGCGGCCCGTGATCCAGAAATTATCGCAGAGGCCAAAAAGGTAGGGGCCCAAGGGATAAACCTGGCTGGCGTATGTTGTACGGGAAACGAAATGCTCATGCGGCACGGTATTCCTATTGCCGGCAGTTTCATCCAACAAGAAATGGTTTTGGCCACCGGGGCCGTGGAGTTAATGATCGTGGATGTTCAGTGCATCATGCAAAACATAGTCACCGTGGCGGAAAACTTCCACACCCTCATCGTGACGGCAAGTGAGAAGGCCGAAATAGAAGGGGCCACCCATATACCCTTTGAACATGAGAACATCCTGGAATCCGCCAAAAAGGTCTTGCGGGCCGCTATAGAGCGTTTCCCTAAACGCGACCGAAAACGGGTCCATATCCCCAAGGCTACCATGGACGTAGTAGCCGGCTTTAGCCACGAGACTGTACTTTACATTTTAGGCGGTAGATTCAGGGCTTCTTACAAACCATTAAACGAAAACATCATAAACGGAAGGGTCCAAGGCGTAGCGGCCATAGTGGGCTGTGACAACTTTCGGGTTGACCACGAAATACAGATAGAGCTGGCCAAAGAATTGATTGCCGAAGACATCTTGGTATTGGTCACGGGGTGTGCGGCTACGGGCATGGGGCGGGCCGGGCTCCTTGCCCCGGAAGCGGCGGAACTGGCTGGGGCGGGGCTACGTGAAGTGCTTGAGGCCGTAGGGTGTCCTCCTGTACTCCATCTTGGCTCCTGTGTGGATAACAGTCGTATCCTGGTGGCGGCCACCGAAATGGTAGCCACCGGTGGACTTGGTGAAGATGTAAGCGACTTACCGGTGGCGGGATGTGCCCCCCAATGGATGAGTGAAAAGGCCATCTCTATTGGACAGTACTTTGTGGCATCGGGGGTGTTGGTGGTCTTTGGGCCCAATTTCCCCACGGCCAAGAGTGAAGTGACTACCAATTTCCTTTTTAAAGAGATGGAAAAATTAGTGGGGGGCAAGTGGCAAGTAGCGGAAACCGCCCAAGAATTTGCCCAGATCATGATCGATCACATTCAACAAAAGCGCAAGGCCTTGGGGATAGACAAACCCAAGCCAAGGATCCTTTTCGATATGGCCATGCGGCGGGCCTTGGGAGACACCAGACCCAAGACCCCTTTCCATGGTCTGGGGTGCTTTGGCCCCACTTATCTTAGAGTGGGCGAAGAAGAATAGAAGAAAGAATAGAAGAAGAATAAAGGTGAGGTTTTTTATGAGCAAAAAAT
>Ga0256840_1004401_pt1 | contig 10595 bp, 6 predicted proteins | sample 355202metaG_FD_185969 | JGI IMG/M metagenome (GOLD analysis project Ga0256840, IMG submission 185969) | Hydrothermal vent microbial communities from Mid Atlantic Ridge, Atlantic Ocean - 355-202 | ecosystem: Environmental > Aquatic > Marine > Hydrothermal vents | place: Atlantic Ocean: Mid...
CATCGGAGGCACTTGCAATGTATTTAGAGTCAGGACTTATGTCAATTTTATTTATCCACCAGCGATGTCCTCTCATAAGGGCAATGTTATCAAAAGTATCAAAATCCCATAATTTTACCGTATTATCCTTTGAGCCGGTAACAACTATTTTCCGGTTTGGGCTGATTGCAACAGAGGTAATAACATTTGCATGAGCATTAACGGTTTTAATTTGCAGTTGTTTGGATATATCCCATTTTTTTAAGGAGTTATCTCCCGATACGCTTACGATATATTTGCCGTCATCTGATATTTTAAGAGAGTAAACACGGTTTTTATGTCCCCAAAGAGACCTGTACCTCTTCCCCGAAACTAATTCCCAGACACTTATGAGCTGGTCTGTTCCTCCGGATGCAAGATATTTGCCGTTTGGTGTAAATTCTGCCGTCCAAACGGCATCTCCGCCGTAAAATGTTTTAAGCTGCTTTCCTTCAGCAACGGTCCACACAACAACAGCTCTGTCTTGTCCCGCAGAAGCAAAATATTTTCCGGTTTTATTAAAACTTATGGAATGTATGTCGTTGTTATGTCTTTTTACTTCATAAACTTGTTTGCCCGTAAGAGTTTCGTAAGCAATAATATCACCGTCTTTAAATCCGCAAATTACAAGGCTGTTGTCAGGCGAAATGTTTACGGCGGTCACGGTATTGTTATCTATTATTATTGAGTTTACTTCTTTAAGATTTTGTCCGAAAACAGAACCGGAAGCAAGTAATATTATTATCAAAAAAAAAGAAGTGATTTTAAAAGATGATTTCATGGGTTTTTATTTTTAAATATAACTGCGAATGTTACTAAATTTTTATCAAAAGACCAAACTTTTTACACGAAAGTTGCCTGAATTTTTAAAAATTCAATAATGAACTTTGTTCCGGTATTTTTTTTTGATTCAACCTTTATGCTTCCTCCGGCAGTTGTTACAATGTTTTTTACTATTGCCAAGCCTATTCCCGTACCTGTTGTTTTTGTAGTAAAATTAGGCTCAAAAAGATGCTTTTTTTGTTCTTCGCTTATCCCCTCTCCGTTATCTTCTACGGTAATTTTTGCTCTGTTTTCCGACTCTTCAAGTTTTACGGTTATTTTTCCTTTTCTGCCTTTCGGTATTGCCTGAATTGCGTTTTTTATCAGGTTTATAAATACTCTGGAAACCTGTTCCTTATCTGCTATTACATACAGTTCCGGAATTCCGTTTAGGATAAGGTTAATTTCAATATTTTGCTCATTTTCAAACAGAGAAGTTACATTTTTAAGTTTTCTGACAATTTCAACCTCTTCTTTTCTTGCCTTAGGCATTTTTGCAAAAGCGGAAAATTCGGAAGCTATTGAAGACAGCGTATTAATTTGCTCTATCAGAGTTTGGGTTACGGTATTTAAGCGTCTTTCAAATTCTTCTTTTTCTGTTGCTTTGTCAAACCATGTTTTTTGTAAAAGCTGTATGCTTAATTTCATAGGCGTTAGCGGGTTTTTTATTTCGTGGGCTATTTGTTTTGCCATTTCCCGCCAAGCACTCTCTCTTTCCGATTCGGCAAGTTTATGAGCACTGTCTTCAAGTTTTGCGAGCATTATGTTGTATTCTTTTACCAGTGTCCCTATTTCATCTTTTTTTGTATATATTATCTGCTTGTGTTTTTTTCCTATTTGAACGTCTTTCAGTTTATCCTGAAGCAATGTTAAGGGTTTTGTAATTTGTGAAGACAGTAAAACACTTAAAAAGGCAGTAAGTAAGAATAAAACTAAATACAGATTTACTGTTGCAATTAAAATGTCGGTTATATTTTTTCTGACCGAATTGTTATTTGAGAAATAGGGCAAATTAATAAATGCTATTATCTTATTGTTTTCATTTCTTAAAGGAATGTAAATTGAGAGGAATTCCATCTTCCCTATACTTTCTTTCTGTATATATTCTGTTTTTCCTTCAGAAACCAGCATTCTGAATGCTTCGGGATTCATTTGTTTTCCGATAAGACCTCTGTTAAAAATTTCAGAACGGGATGTTGCCAAAAGCTTTCCGTTTAAGTCGTATAGATTTATATCAGAAAAAAATACTTGAGAGAATTTATTAAGCAGCTCGTCAAGATGGTCGTATTGTTTGGTATGCCAATCCGGTGTCAACTCTTCTTCGTATTGAAGTTTATGTTTTAATTCCGTTAAAACCGACTGCACCTTTTCTTTCATTTCTCTTTCATTTACTTTTTTGTTTTGCCTTACGGTAAAATAAATTGTTCCCGCTCCGAAAAGAATGAAAGAAACAAGCAAGATAAAAATCATTGAAAAGCGGATTTTATTTTTAAAATCGAACCGAAAACTTCTCAGCAGGTATTTGTAATCGTAAAATAAAACTGCAATAAAAACAAGTACATTATAAATAAAAAACAGATAAACAAAAGATATTACATTGTCAAAAAATGTCTTTTTTTCTTTGCTCAAAACTATTATTTTCTCTTTATTTCCGACATAAACCAAATGCCTGTAATTGTCAGACTCGGTTTCATATTCAACACTGTTAATATTTTTTCGGAATTTATCATCTTTCAGTTCGTAAGGAAAGTTTCCGAATTTAACGGCAAGAATGCCTTTACTGTATTTTGCATATGAGTAACCGGAGAATTCATCTTTTGTTTTTGTACTTTTATCTATCAATAGTGCCGGATACCCTAAGGTTTTTGCCGTTAACTTTTCACTCAAAGTAATATAAAGGCTCATTTCTCTTTCGTCATTTTCAACAGGAACGTCAACAATGCCGAAGTACGTAATTTTTCCGGTATTGTAATGCATCAGCCAAAAATTGGTATTTTCTGCTTTTTCGCCGAATTTAAGCAATTCGTTTCTGTAAAAGCCTCGACAGTTTTCGGCTTGATTTTCTTCGGGATAAAACTCGGTATTGCCGCAAAGGCTTATTTCTAAGTCATACTTTTCCCAAAATCCGTAAAAATATTTTCTTTTCAGATACTCAAATATTTCAAGATCCTGGTTTTCGGATACATCTTTAATTTTATTTATTAATACAGTGTCATTGTACAGACGCAGGTTTATTTCTCTTAAAAAACTTTCGGCTATAGGGTCTCTGTCATTTGTCAGTTTTTTAATTAGTTCTTTACGGTTTACTTTTTCTTTTTGCCGGTTGTATTTATCTGTAAATAAAGATGAAAATAAGGTAAAAATAAAAATGATAGCCAGCACGGAAAAATAGGAGTATGAATCTTTGTGTTTTCTTACAATTAATATTATAAGAATAATTGCCCCGAAAAATGAAATTTCGTAAAAATGAAATCCGAAAAAAATTAAATCGAAAAAAGAGAGCAATATTGTCGTAAAAACAATTAAAACAAACAGGTTCAGAAATGAAATTAATTTTAAAGACAAACGAATAACCGAGTCTGCAAAATAGAATACCGAAAGGTAAAGTGCTGAAGTTGACACTAATACAGCTGCAAAATTAATGTCAGGATTAATAATCTTTCTTATGTCAAATTGTATTTCAGAGCTTAGGATTATGTCTTTAAGCAAGCTTGACGTATTGATAAATAAAAGTGCTGCCGCAAATAAAGCCGTTATAAAAAGGATGTATAAAAATAACGGTCGTTTTTCGGATATTTTTTCAAAAATATTTTCGAGAGGTATTACATTGAATAAGTTAGCAGCCGTGAATATATAAAAAACAGACACTATAATTATATCGGCAATATTGCCGAACGGAAAATTTCCGGAATAAATTTCTCCGGAGTAAAACTCTCCTCCGTTTAAAAACGGCGGAAGGTCAAGTTTTAAAATAAAATAAAACAGAATAAAAACCGACAGCCATAAAATGCTCGGAAAGATATAGTTTTTATATGTTTTTTTCAGCAGCTCGGCAGTTGCCGATAACAGAAGTATAAGAGATATAACAAACAGAAAAAACGGAATATTATAATCTGTATTGTTGCTTATTATATTATTTGAGGGTATAAGTGAGAACAAATAGTTTCCTTCTGAATCTTTTATATTTTTTCCTATAGAAATAGGAGAAGTGGAAACAACTGCGGATGACGGCAAATTTAAACCTATGGTAAAGCTGCTTTTGAGATATTTATTTTCATAAAAGAAATTTTTTTTAATACAGTACAGTCCCGTGATTTCAAAATCATTTGTTCTGATAATTTTCAGTCTGTACCAGCCGTTCGGAGCATTTACGACTTCCTTGTCTTCAAAATTTGATTCTGAAAAAAGGAAAGGTGCCGGGAAGAAATTATCAGTCCAAAATTTTAAAGTGTCGTTTTCGTAAATCAGAACCGTAAAATTCTTTTTATATGTTGTTTTAAGCGTACTGAAGTAAAAAGGAGAATTTCTGCTTTTAAGGATATTTGCTTTTCCTTCCAATTGTTTTTTGTAATATTGAAGTATATTTATCAGCTCTGTATCATTTTCTTGTATTTTTTTTTCAATTTTATTTGTGTCAAGGACATATTGTGATGCTCTTTCAAAATATTTATAGGAAAAATATGACAAAGTAAAGAAAACAACTGCCGCAAAAAAGAGAATAATATGCCTGTATTTTCTAATCATTGTGGTAAGGCTCTCTTCTTATGATTGTAAATGCTCTGTAGATTTGTTCGGCAAACAGCAGTCTTACGGGTTGATGTGAGAATGTCATTTTTGATAATGACAGTTTGCCGTTTGCTCTTTTGTAAATATCTTCCGAAAACCCGAATGCTCCGCCGATTAAAAAAACCAAATGTTTAGTTCCTGTATTTATTTTATTATCAATAAGTTTTGCAAATTCTCGAGAGGTATATTGTTTCCCTTTTTCATCAAGCAAAATCAGATAATCATCCGTTTTTAACTGTTTCAGAATTTGTTCGCCTTCTTTTTGTTTAACGATTTTTACCGGAATATTTTTGCCGGTTTTTACGTCTTTTATAATTTTGATTTTAAAATCGATATACCTTTTTATTCTTTTTTCGTATTCTGAAATACCTTTTTCAAGGTAGTCGAAAGATGTTTTTCCCGTAAAATACAGCGATAGTTTCATTAATTAAATTAATAAATAATCAAAAACGCAATTTAATGATTTTTTAAATCAAGGTTATAATAAAAAGTAAATTTTTTCAATAATCAGCCTCAAAATTACCCGCCGTAATATGTGTATTTTACTTTTTTCGTTTTCCGTATCTTTTTTTGGAGCGTTTTTTTGTTTTTACTATTTGCTGTGTTGTTTTTGTTTTTTCTTTTGACAGCTCTGCCAAAACATTCATTCCTTTATACTTACAACCTTTAAATGCTTCTAAAATACTGTCTTCATATTTAGTTTCAACTTCAAAAAAAGAAAAGCTGTCAAGAATATCAATTTTACCTATATTTATATCTCGCATTTGAGTCTGATCGTTAATTAAGCCTATCAGTTTTGCCGGTGAAAGTTTCTTTTTGGATCCTATGTTTATAAAAAAACGTGAAAATCCTTTATCGCTTCTGTTTTTTCTGTCTTTTCTTTTGCCTTCCGAATCATTAACATTTTCGGAAATATTCAAGTCCGGAGCATCTTTGTAGTAAGACAAAAACCTGTTAAACTCTGCCGAAACAAAATGCTTAATTAATTCTTCACGCGTAAGCCAACTTAATTTTTTATATATAATATCCATAAACGGTTCAATTTGAGCCTCGTCAACTTTAATTTTCTCAATTTTATCAATTAAGTTAAACAGTTGTCGTTCGCATATTTCCTGCCCGCTCGGAATTGATTTTCTGATAATTTTTTTGCCGAGTTTTTTTTCAACATCTCTTAACCTGAATAATTCTTTTGAGTGAATTAAAGACACGGAAGTTCCCGTTTTTCCGGCTCTTCCGGTTCTTCCGCTTCTGTGAATATAAGTTTTCGGGTCTTCCGGTACATTGTAATTAATAACATGAGTTAAGTCATTTACATCCAAGCCCCTTGCCGCAACATCCGTTGCAACGAGAATTTGCAAATGCCTGCTTCTGAATCGGCTCATCACATAATCTCTTTGTGCCTGCGACAAGTCCCCGTGAAGTGCTTCGGCATTGTAACCGTTTTCAATTAATTTATCGGCAACTTCTTTTGTGTCTCTTCGTGTTCGACAAAAAACAATACCGTATATATTCGGGTGCGAGTCTAAAATACGTTTCAGCACTTTAAATCTGTCTCTGGCTTTTGAAAGGTAATATTGGTGATTAACATTTTCCGCACCGATATTTCGTTCACCGACTGAAATTTCATCAGCATCGTGCATATATTTTTTGGCTATCTTAGAAATTTCGGGAGGCATGGTTGCCGAAAACAGCAAAGTTTGCTTTTCTTCAGGTGTTGATTCCAATATGGCATCCAAATCGTCTTTAAATCCCATATCAAGCATTTCATCTGCCTCATCTAAAACAAGGTAACTAATGTTATTAATTTTTAATTTTTTTCGCTTTTTTAAATCTAAAATACGTCCGGGTGTTCCCACAACAATTTGGCAACCTTTATTAAGTTCGGCAATTTGTTTGTCGGCACTTGCACCTCCGTAAACTGTTGCAATTCTGATATTTTTCAAATATTTTGAATAATTTTTAATATCATTACTGATTTGCACACACAACTCTCTCGTCGGCGAAAGAATAAGAGCTTGTGTTTTGCCGGTTTCTAAATCAATTTGATTTAAAATAGGCAGTGAAAAAGCGGCTGTTTTTCCTGTTCCGGTTTGTGCGACAGCAACTAAATCTTTCTTTTTTCCCAATAAATACGGAATCGTTAATTGTTGAACCGGTGTGGGATTTTCAAAGCCGAGTTCCGATACGGCTTTTATAATTTGCGGGTTAATTCCCGTCTCTTCAAATGTTTGCATTAATATTTTTTAAAATAAATAAATTATACGCATAAAAAACTTACGATTAAGCATTTTATACAAATTCTGAAAATTACGAAACAAAATATTGAGTAATGAACTGATTTTCGGAATAATTCGGCAAAGTTACTATTTTTTTGTGCTAATGCAATTTATTTATGACAATCTGAAATAAAAACTAAAAAAGAGATACTTGATAAAAGTATCTCTGCTGTTTCATATATTCCCTTAAATAAGATTTACCCCCTTCTTCTTTCAAGCAGTAACATCATCATACTTCCGAGTAAAATACGAGTTTCTTCGCCCGCTTCAAATTCAGCAAGTTTTTCAATTGAAAATCGTCTGCCGAAAAAAGAACGTTCTTTTGCAATTCTTGCAACCAATGTTCCGTCGGGGCGTTTTATCATATATTTCGGGTTAAAAACATAACCGGTAAACATTCCGATAAGCGGAATTTCAGCAAACACAGCATCCATAACTTTTGCAAACGGATTTTCCTCTTCTATAACCAAATCTTGTCTGTCGTTTTCATCATACAATTCGTATTTTGCTTTCCATAACGATTTCCAACCTTTACGAGCAACTTTACCGAGATTGGTTCCGTCGGGAGCCGTAAAACTGTATGCGGTATTAAAATCCAGCCATTTATTTGCTTGTATAATAAACCTTTCAGATGTCTTTTTCTCATCGGAATAAACAATTACTTTCTCTTTTAATTTAAAAAGTTTTTGTCTTACATAAGCTACTGTCTTGTCATTTGCGTCTTTTGCCGTAAAATCATTAGCAAGTGTTCCTATTCTGAATGTAAATTTTAAAGGATAATTTAGTTGCTCCATTTTCTTATAATCTTTGAGTGAATAAAATTAAAAACCAAAGGTAAACAATTTTGCCAAAATCAAGAAGTGCTTTATTTTTCGAAAATATCACCGGAAAATAACCGTTCAAATAAAATAAACAGCTGTTTATAATTCAAAAATTTTAATTTTGCAAACTCGCATATACTTATAAAAAAGCCGAATATGGAAATTATAGAAACACATAACATCGTTAAACAATTTGATAATCACCGGGCTTTGTCCAAAGTAAACATTAAAGTTGATGAAGGCAGTATATTCGGATTATTGGGACCCAACGGAGCCGGAAAAACGACTTTAATCCGTATCATAAACCAAATTACGGCACCCGACGAAGGCGAAATTTTTTTATTCGGAGAAAAACTGAAACCCGAGCATATTAAAAATATCGGATACCTTCCGGAAGAAAGAGGGCTGTATAAAAAAATGAAAGTCGGCGAGCAGGCAATGTATTTTGCACAACTGAAAGGAATGAGCAAAGCCGATGCAAAAGCAAAACTAAAAACGTGGTTTCAAAAGTTTGACATACTGTCGTGGTGGGACAAAAAAGTGGAGGAATTGTCAAAAGGGATGCAACAAAAAGTGCAGTTTATCATAACGGTTGTTCACGAACCGAAATTATTGATTTTTGATGAGCCGTTCAGCGGTTTCGACCCTATTAATACCGATATTCTGAAAAATGAAATTCTTACTCTGAAAGAAAGAGGGGCATCGGTTATTTTTTCAACGCATAATATGGCTTCCGTTGAAGAAATTTGCGATAATATCGCCTTAATCAACAAATCAAAAAAAATATTGGACGGCAAAGTTTCGGATATCAAAAACGAATACAAGTCAAGTATTTTCGAAATTGTTTTTAAAGGAAACTTCAACAAATTTGAAGCAAGTCTAACGGCTGACTATGAGATACTTGAAAATATACCAGACGATGATAAATCAATTTTGAAAGTCCGGATTTTACATAATTTAAAGCCGAATGATTTATTGTCAAAAATGTTAAACTTCGGTGAAATAGTTTCATTTAACGAACTTATTCCGAGTATGCACGACATTTTTATAAAAGCAGTAAACGAGAATAATTAAATTGAAAGTTTATAAAGTTAAAAAAGCATAAAAATGAACAATATATCTTTAATTTTAAAAAGAGAATATTTTACCAGAGTAAAAAAGAAATCGTTTATTATAATGACAATTGTCGGGCCTATTTTAATGGCAGCTTTGTTTATTGCTCCGGTTTGGCTGGCAATGGCTGATAATGACGAAGTAAAAACTGTAACGGTTTACGATAATACAGGAAAATATGCACAAGCATTCCGAGACACCGAAACCCTAAAGTTTGTTTTTACGCAGGAAAAAGATGCCGCCAAACGTAAGGAGGAATTTTCAAATTCCGGAAATGATGCTATGCTTACGATTTTAGATACAGTAAGTAACAATTTTGTGCTGTATTCCGAAAAAGCTCCGGATTTAAGCTTAAAAGAGCAAATAAGTTCCGGTTTGGAAAAATATCTGGAGGAAGAAAATTACAAAAAACTCGGAATCAGTAAATCGAAAATAGATTCCGCAAAAGTAACAGTAAACATCGAAACCAAAACCCTTACCGCCGAAGGCGAAAAAATAAGCTCTGCCGAACTCGGTATTGCAGTAGGATATATTGCCGCATTTATTATCTATATGTTCATTTTTATGTACGGTGTACAAGTAATGCGAGGTGTTATCGAAGAAAAAGTAAACCGTGTTGTCGAAATTTTAATTTCTTCCGTTAAACCGTTTCAACTGATGGCGGGAAAAATTATCGGAATTGCATTGGTTGCTCTTACACAATTTATTCTTTGGGCTGTGCTTACGGGAATAATTGTCGGCTTTGTATATCTCGCTTTCGGCTCGCAAATGATACCGCAAGGACAAGATATCGGTCAAATTCAAAATATGTCATCGCAACAAATTCACGATTTGGTCGGAAACGGTCAATTTTCGGATATTATTCTCGGCGTAATGAATTTTGATTGGGTTTCGATGTTTGCAGTCTTTTTAATTTTCTTTGCAGGCGGATATTTGCTCTACGCGTCGCTTTTTGCCGCCATAGGTGCCGCCGTTGATAACGAAACCGACAATCAGCAATTTATGCTCCCGATAACCATTCCCCTGATTTTAGCAATTGTTGCCGCACAAGGTATTATCAAAAATCCCGACGGGGCATTGGCTTTTTGGTTTTCCGTAATTCCGTTTACCTCTCCTATAATTATGCCCCTGCGTGTTGCTTTAGGCAGATATGAAATTTGGGAACTCTTCCTGTCCGTAGGGCTGTTGTTCTTAACTTTTTTAGCAACCGTTTGGTTAGCCGGAAAAATTTACAAAGTCGGTATTTTAATGTACGGAAAAAAAGTTTCGTATAAAGAGCTTTGGAAATGGTTGAAATACAAGTAAAAATATGAAAAAAACCGAACTTCTTCTTCCCGCCGGAAATACCGAAACTTTTTATGCTGCCCTCGAAGGCGGTGCCGATGCCGTATATTTGGGTTTGAAATATTTTAATGCAAGAGGTCGTGCTTTGAACTTTTCAAACAGGCAAATTCCCGTTTTAATTGATTTGGCACATAAGAAAAATTGCAAAGTATTCATTACCTTAAATACGGTTATAAAAAACCGAGAGCTTCCGGAATTGCTTGATGTATTAGATTTTTTGAATAAAATAAAACCGGATGCCGTAATTATTCAGGATTGGGGCGTATATCACCTGATAAAAAAATATTTTCCGCAACTGACGGTTCATGCCAGCACACAAATGGCAAATCACAACAGTTTGGGAGCAATTTTTTCTTACAAAAAAGATTTTGAAAGGGTTATTTTAGCGAGAGAATTAACTTTGCGTGAAGCCGAA
>Ga0256840_1004402_pt1 | contig 10589 bp, 10 predicted proteins | sample 355202metaG_FD_185969 | JGI IMG/M metagenome (GOLD analysis project Ga0256840, IMG submission 185969) | Hydrothermal vent microbial communities from Mid Atlantic Ridge, Atlantic Ocean - 355-202 | ecosystem: Environmental > Aquatic > Marine > Hydrothermal vents | place: Atlantic Ocean: Mid...
TCAAATGTATTAAAGTTTTGTTGTTTTAATTTTACAGATATTTCAATCATACTTTGTAGTTGGACATAAGGCGGATTCCCAATAACAACATCAAAACCACCACTCTCAAAAACTTCCGAAAACTCTTTCTCCCATATAAAAGCATTATCTACTACACTTTTATCATCTATAAGACTATTTCCACACTTGATTTTATCCGCCAACTTCGTAAGCTCTCTCCCCTTGACAGCAGTTCTTAGCCAGAGTGAAAGTTTCGCTATCTCTACGGCATCTTCATTTATGTCAACGCCATATAAGTTATTTTCTAAGATGCTTTTTTCTATCTCATAGTAGGCTGTTATGTCTCCCATGACTACTAGGTCTTTTTGTAGAGCCTGATGTGCGTTTATGAGAAAGTCTAGTGCTTGGTTGAGAAATGCACCACTGCCACAAGCAGGGTCTAGTATCTTAAGTCCAAGTAACCAGACTCTATACTCTTCTAAGTTGTCTTTTTGTATCTGCTCTTTTTTTGTTGGTTTTTTAGGGTTCTTTGGTGCTATTATATTGGTAAGTTTTAACTCGTCGCGTTTATCTTCACATAACTTTCCAAGAGTGTTTTCCACTATGTACTTCGTGATGTACTCAGGTGTGTAAAAAACACCATCTTTCTTGCGTTTGGACTTTTTAGCGTCAAATGCTACTTCATTTATACTGGCGTTTATCTCTTCTAAGTCAGTCAAAGACTGCTCAAATATATGCCCGAGTATATTCACACTCACATCACTCATAAAGTCATAGTCACTTAGAGCTTGAGCTTCTAAGTCGAGAATTACGTCGTCTATGATGAGTAAGTCTAGTTCTGTGTCTTGCGCAAAAAGTCCACCATTGTATTTTGGAATATTTAGCTTTTCATTTCCTGCGTTTATAGCGTCAAAGTAGAGCTTGTAGTAGTCATACATAGTTCTATCACCAAAACCATCGCCTTGATGGCGTTCACGTATCTCTTTGATGGTGTTTGTAGTTAAGAGTCCTCTGTCTTCTGCAAAAAGTATAAAGATTATTCTGTCGCAGAGTTTTTGAGTTAAACGCAGGAGTTTGGCTTTGTTTATGTCATTGTTCTTTACAAGGTTTTCAAAAAGATGATTTCTAAAAAGAGAAAAGTCTCTGTAAAGGTTTTTAGATATATCTAACTCAAACGATGCAGACTTTTCTTTGAGTTTTAGGGGTACATCATTTTTTATACTCTCATAAGAGAGAAGTAAATGCAGCTTTTTAAACGCTTCATAATCAAGGCTAAAAAGTGAAAACTTCTCATAAGCTGTTTTCTTGTCTATGTAAAAACGTAACTCGTCAAAGTTTGAGATGATGATGTACTTTGAGTTTGTGTGAGAGTTGTGGTAGTTAAAGGCTTGTATCTCTATCTTGTCTAGGTTCTTTGTATCTTGTGCTTTTAGCTCTATGATACCAATGACTTTCTCGTTTACATAGATGACACCATCGGCTTTTTTAGCATCTGTTTCATTTTTCTTTTCGCGTTCAAGGTTGAAGTCGCTTGGATTTGTACTATCAAGGGTATAGCCTAAACAGTTCTCAAAGATGTCTTCTAAAAAACCATGTTGGTACTTCTCTTCTTTGACTGTTTTTATAAAGTCTATTTTGGCAAGATACTTCTGATACTCAGCCCACCTAAGAGCTACTATACTTTCATCTTGACTTGCATTTTTTAAAACTGATTTTTGAAACATTTAATCTCTTAGTATTGGTGTTTATCGAGTCGTAAGCTTTTTCATCTCTTTAACTGCATCTGCTAAACCAGAGAAAACACTTCTAGCAATGATACTCTGACCGATGTTTAACTCTGTTATTTCATCGATTTTCATCATCTCATGGACATTATGATAGTTTAGTCCATGTCCTGCTGCTACTTCAAGACCTATTTTTTTTGCATGAGTGGCTGCTTCTTGTATCTTTATGAGTGACTCTTCAAGTTTCTCACTTAACTCATAACGTGGTAGTTCTAACTCTTTTACTGAGTGGTTTGAGTGCCCTAGATTTGAGTTGAGCATCGCCCAAAGGTTGGAGAAGTGACCAGTGTGTAGTTCTACCATCTCAGCACCTAACTCTTTACTTTTATCCATAGCTTCTATAGTAGGGTCTACAAAAAGAGATACAGGAATAAGACTATCGTGAAGTTGTTCTATGGCAAAACGGATCTCTTCTTCATAAGAAAAAACATCAAGTCCACCTTCTGTTGTAACTTCTTCGCGTTTTTCAGGAACAAGGGTTGCACGGTGTGGCTTGATGTCAGCTACAATGTTTAAAATCTCGGTATTGATAGAGCACTCTAAGTTCACAGGTACTTTAGAGTGAGCCATGATGTTTGTAACATCACTATCTTGGATGTGGCGTCTATCTTCTCTCAAGTGTATAGTTATCTGGTCAGCTCCAGCTTCACAGGCTACATAAAGTGCTTGGAGGATATCAGGATCATTTACTCTTCGTGCTTCTCTAAGAACTGCTACATGGTCTATGTTTACACCTAAGGTCATTTTTGCCATCTATTTAGCCCTGACACTTTTGTAAAATTCATTGTACTCTTCTTCTAAAGTAGCACTCTGTACTGATTTGCCTATGTAAACTTCAATAGTCATCTTTTCTTCATAAGGAGCATCCTCAAATACTTTCTCATTATTTCCAGTGATGTATACAGGGATGATAGTAAGTTTATTTGCTTTTGCAATTTTACTCGCACCACTTTGAAAACTTGTAATACCTTCACCTTTAAAACGCTCTCCCTCAGGAAACATATAAAGGTTCATATTATCAACTTTTTTAAATGTTTTTTTAATGTTTTTGAAAAAACTTAAAAGACCGCGTTTGTTGTCAAGGTCAACACTGATACAACCACTATACTCAAAAAACTTACCATATACAGCGGATTCAAAAAGCTCTTGTTTTGCTATCCATGCACCATTTTTATTCTCTCTTGCAAAGATGGACTCCATGACCATGATGTCTAGGAGTGAACGATGGTTTATAGCATAAAGGATTTTATTTTCTTTTGGAAGGGTACCGTGCACTACAACATCGATGTTTAAAAAGTTTAAAACTTCTTTAGAGTAGTTTTGACGTTCTTTTGAAAGTTCTTCGTAAGCAGGTTTTAGTGTGATGAAAGGATGAAAAAAAGTTTTTTTGAAGATTTGAACATATTTGAGACCAAGCTCAACCATAAATATAAATTTACCAATATTTTTAAGACCGAAAGTTTTTAGCATATATTACCTTTTTAATAAAAATAAATTATAGCTAAAAACAGTAACAAATGGCTATTTTACTTTACCACTTCTGTAACCTGGGTGTTGATAATCTGGCTTCTCACAGCCCGATAGCACACTCATAGTAGCAAGTGTAATGATTGTTATGATTATTAATGATTTCATTATTTATCCTTTTTTATTTTTGTTAGAGTCATTTCTGATTCCATTATTTTTATCTCATCATTTGCAAAAATACGGATTTTGTCATCTGCTTTGAGCTTTTTATCACTAATAGGATTTGGATACTCTATATGGTTAAGTATATGCTTAATAGTATTAATACGAGCTTTTTTCTTGTTGTCTGAGCGGATGACAGTCCAAGGTGCATGTTCTGTATGAGAAGCGAGAAGCATGGAGTACTTCGCGATGGTGTATTTATCCCATAATTGTTGAGATTTTTCATCTACAGGAGAGAGTTTATACTGTTTGAGTGGGTCAGTTCTGCGTTTATCAAAACGTCTTTTTTGCTCCTCTTTACTTACTGAGAAGTAAAATTTAAAGATGATGATGTCAGAGTTTATAAGCATCTTTTCAAACTCAGGAACCTCATGTAAAAACTCTTTATGTTCTTCTTGTGTACAAAAATCCATAACAGGTTCAACACCACCACGGTTGTACCAACTTCTATCAAAAAGAACTATCTCACCTGCTGAAGGTAAATATTGTGAGTATCTCTGAAAGTACCACTGAGAACGCTCAACATCACTTGGTTTATCTAGTGCAATAACTCTTGCACCACGGGGGTTTAGGTGTTCTGTTATGCGTTTTATTGTACCACCTTTACCAGCCGCATCACGACCTTCAAAAATCATAAGTACTTTTTTACCACTCTCTTTGATGTGGTTTTGCATCTTTAAGAGTTCTATCTGTAAACGGTGTAGTTCATTCTCGTATGCAAGTGTCTCTTTTTTTGTCCAGACTGCAACTCTGTCACCATTTGTATGTTTTACTTTTGCTTTTATTGTGCTCATTTATGCCACCTTTTTAAAAAGAGTTAGATACTAAAGAGTTTAGCTCTTGTGCATTTAGAGTTTGTGAGAAACAGCTTTTTTCTCCACAAACCATGTATTCGTCTGCTTCATTAATCTTTAGTAATACAAAAGGGTACTCTATTTTTGCTAAAGTTAAAGCATTGATATCAATATTTTCTAAAGATGTTTTGATAACTCTATCGCCTTTTAAATGTCTAAGCATTTGCATTAACATATGAGGAGAGTAGATAGGTTTACGACCTAATTCATAAGAGTTGTACTCCATAGTTTTAAAAGCAAAGTGTGTGTACTTCTCATCTTCTAAAAGCGTAGCTATACTTAAAAGAGCATCTATCATGATACTCACACAACTTGTATAGGTGTTGTCACTAATATCAGCTTTTGTAGTAAACTCACCTACACTAAAGCTCCATCGACCTTGGTCATAAAACTCTTCAAGTGCCTTGTTTACAAACCTATGTGCATACACAAGATAGACTTCATCTTGTGTATATTTATAAGCACTGAGCAGAGCTTGAGAGAGAAATGCATAGTCTTCTAAGAAAGCTTCTATTTTTGGTTTTTTATGGATAAGTGTAGTATGGTAGAGTACACTGTTTATAAACATAGTGTTGAGCAGTTTATCAAGATGCTTGATGGCTCTTTGTTTATACTTAGCATCAATAGCACCGAGTTTAAACATGGAGTGTATCATCATAGCCGACCATGAAGTTTGTACTTTTTTATCTACAAAGGGGTACTTTCTTTGTGAGCGAATTTGAGCGAGAAGTGGTTTTACATCATTAAACCATTGGGGTATAGTTCCATTTTCAAAACGAATGATGTTTTTACCTTCAAAGTTTCCTTCATGTGTTACAGACATTTGAGCTAATTTACTCTCAATCTCTTGGATATTTACATCATTTAATACTTTAAACACTTCATCATAGGTATAGATAAAGTAAGTCCCCTCTGCACCTTCACTATCGGCATCACTTGCCGAGTAAAAAAGAGCATCTTCACTCATAAAGTTATACCAAAAATCAACACATTCTTTCGCAGTGTTTAGATGAGAAATATCTCCGTAAGAGAGGTAGGCATCTACATAAACACCTGCTAAAAGAGCATTATCATAAAGCATCTTCTCAAAGTGTGGCACACACCACTCTTCATCTGTAGAGTAACGACAAAAACCACCATCAACAAGATCGTACATACCACCTTTTTTCATGGCGTTTAAGCTAGTCTCCACCATAGCTTTAGCACTTTTATCATCATAGAGTCTATCTATAGTAAGAAGGGTGTTAAGTGTTGAGGCATGAGGAAACTTTGGTTTTATAGAAAAACCACCATTTTTTACATCGAAGTTGTTCTTGGCTTGGAGCATAAAGTTTTTAGTGAAGTCCTCTTTTAAAACAGTCGCCTCTGTTGGGTGTACAACATTGTCCAAAAAACCTTCAGCCTCATCTGCATTTTTATAGAGTTGTGCATCATGCTCTTTTACTTTTGTAGCGATGAGAGTTGTAAGCTCTTTAAAGCCCATTCCTTCGATACTACCTGCGTTTGACTCAGGGGGAATATATGTTCCTGCAAAAAATGGTTTGTTCTGTGGTGTACAAAAGATAGAAGTAGGCCATCCCCCTGTACGGTTATTAAGTAGTTGATGTACTTCTTGGTAGTATTTATCTATGTCAGGACGTTCTTCACGGTCTACTTTTATACAGATAAAATCACGGTTAAGTATATCTGCACACTCAGTGTCCTCAAAAACCTTTTCCTCCATCACATGACACCAGTGACAAGAGCTATACCCTATGCTTAAAAATATCGCTTTATTTTCTTTCTCGGCTAAAGCAAAGGCTTCATCACACCAAGGCCACCAGTCAACGGGGTTGTTTTTGTGCTGTTGGAGGTAGGGACTATCTTCTTTTTCTAATCTATTTGACATATATTCTCTTTTATTATTTAATTAAAATTCGCCGCGTTTCACACGAGCTAGTACAAATGGGATGTTTAAACCATCATTGTTTATACCCTCATCACGACACGATTCGCATTTATCACCCATGGGACATTCATCATTTTCTAAAAGTTCATCAAGGGTGTTTAAATTGTTTTCTTTGATACATTTTGTAATATCTTTTATAGTTAGTGAGTTACAAGCACATATTTCTGTCTCTAAATCAATCATTTTTACTCTTCTTTTACATAAATTAACTATTATTTTAGACAAAAGTGTATTAAAAAGAGTATAAAGATATTAAAAGTTAAATTGCTTTAGAATTTACACAAATTATACACACTTTTATAGTATTATTATCAAATAAAATGAGAAGGTAAACAATGAAATCTATAATAAAAATATTTCTACTAGCCCTAATAACTTTAGGAACTTTAAACGCAGGGGATTTTTTGATGCCCGATGAGGCATTTAAACCCTATGCTAAAGTAAATGAAAAAGCACAGATAGAAGCAGGTGTAATCCTCGGTGAAGATATCTATATCTATGCAGATAAGATGAATGTAGAACTCAAAGGCACTACTCTAAAAATCAAAGAGATGCAAAAGCCAACATCAGTAGAGCATGAAGGCGAACAAGTTTACCTAATCTCTCCAAATATAGTTGTAACACTTGAAAACCCAGAAGGTTTGAGTGGAGAGCAAAACTTTACTGTAGTTCTTTCTTATCAAGGATGTTCTGAGATGGGTTTGTGTTATAACCCATATGTAAAAGAATTTCCACTCTCTCTTGATGTCTCAAAGCTATCAACTGTGAGCCCAATGGTGGTAGATGAGATAGAACTCTCAGAAACTGATGCCATTGCAGATACGATGAAGTCAGGCAATATTCTAATAATTTTACTGACATTTTTAGGTTTTGGTCTTTTACTAGCGATGACACCATGTGTATTTCCTATGATTCCTATCATCTCAGGTGTTATAGTTTCTCAAGGAGAAGGACTTACTACTAGAAAAGCTTTTGCTCTCTCTGTTGTGTATGTTTTAGCAATGGCAGTGGCATATACTATAGCAGGTGTTCTTGCAGGACTCTTTGGGGCTAACCTACAAGCTGCACTGCAGATGCCATGGGTTATCTACTCTTTTTCTTTAGTATTTGTTGCATTAGCTTTTAGTATGTTTGGCTTTTATGAGTTAAAACTACCAGATGCATTAGTTGCTAAAGTAAGTTCAGGCAGTGATCGTGGTGGTTATATCGGTGTTGCTATTATGGGCTTTTTATCAGCACTTATAGTTGGACCTTGTGTAGCAGCACCTCTTGCAGGTGCTCTTGTGTATATCGGACAAACGGGTGACGCTGTTCTTGGTGGAATGGCTCTTTTTTCTATGAGTATAGGTATGGGACTTCCTCTTATAGCTGTTGGTGTAAGTGCTGGGAAGTTTATGCCTAAACCTGGTGCATGGATGACTATGGTAAGTGCTATCTTTGGTGTGATGATGTTGGCTGTAGCTATCTGGATGCTTGAGAAGATACTTGACCCTTCTATTATTATGATAATGTATAGTATTTTAGGTATTGGCTTTTCATTTTATCTTGGTGTGTTTGAGAAAGACCATCATTTTTTCAAACATAGTGTAGCTATGATTATTTTTATATATTCTGTTTCTCTATTTATAGGTTTTTTAGCAGGCTCTTCAAGTATGCTAAAACCTCTTGGTTTTTTAAACCAACCGGCTATTATTCAAAATGGTGTTGTAGAGAATAAAAAAGAGCTAAGTTTTACTGTAGTACACTCTATACAAGAGTTAGATGCTGTTTTAGCTGACAATGAAGGTAAAAAGATTTTACTTGATTTTTCAGCAGAGTGGTGTACTTCTTGTAAAGAGCTAGAAGAGATAACATTTAAAGATGCAGATGTGATGAAAAAAATGAGTGAGTTCGTTTTAGTTCGTGCTGATGTGACAGCAAACACAGACCAAGAGAAAGAGTTAAGCCAGAAGTATGGTGTTTTTGGACCACCTGTTCTTATCTTTTTTGATGAAGATACTCAGGTGCAAAAGTCGAAAACTATAGTAGGATTTATAGAGCCAGATGATTTTTTAGCACACTTAAATAGTCTGTAAAACAAGGATAAATATGAAAAAAAAAATAATTGTATTACTTCTTCTCGTTTCATCTGTTTTTGCACAAGTAGAGTGGGCAGATATGTTCGATGCCTATGATGAGGCAAGAGAATCAAACAAGATTGTGATGGTTATGCTTTCACGCGAAGGTTGCCCTGGTTGTGAGTATATGAAAAATGTTGTTTTTGAAGAAAAGCAAGTAAGTAAACTCCTAAAAGAGGGTTTTATCTCTGTTGAGTTAGATGTACAACAAGACTTTGTACCCCAAAACCTTGAGTATTTTGCTACACCGACCTTTTACTTTTTAAATGCAGATGAGAAGATTTTAAAACGTATAAATGGCGGTGAACAAATAAAAAAATTCATTGAATCTTTAGAAGAGTAGTTTTTGTTAAAGAAAATCATTTTTGGCTTTATAGTAATTGTTTGCATAATATTTGTATCCACATTTTATGTGAAAAGAATGGTTAAAGAACAAAAAATAGATACCATAATCGATCAGCTTTCTATTACTTTAGAGAACAAACTACAAACCCATAAGATGGATGATCTAAGAACTGCAATATCCCTCTCAAAAAACAGAGCACTCATAGATGCTTTGGAAAATGATGATGAAGATTTAGGCTATGAAATATTGTCAGATATTTTAAATACAATTGAGCTAAATACTAACATTCACACTCGTGCACAAGTTATTACAAAAGATTTAAATATTTTCACTAGAAGTTGGGATGATATCTATGCAGGTATGCCTATAGGCGATTATAGAACAGACTTAGATTATTTTAAAACACATTCTACTCCACGAAGTTCCATAGAAATAGGACGGCGTTTAGGTATAAAAGCAACAGTTCCCATCTATAGGAATGGTGAACTTTTAGGTTATGTGGAGGTTATTTCTTTTTTTAAGTCTATTACAGATTTTTTTAGTACACTTGGTGTTGACTTATATGTTTTACTCGATTTCAAACATATGGATTCAGCGGTACTGATGACACAAAATCTTTCTGTCTGTGAGAGTGTAATAGCTAACAGAAATTACAACTACTCTCATATACAAACGCTAAAAGATATTGACTTAAATATTTTAAAACATAAGGGAATGGTCTATAAAGATAATAAATATATATTTTATGAAAATATGTATGATGGTCGTTCTGAAGTTATTGGTGGTTTTATCTTTGTACTGCCTGAGCGCTACTTAGAGTACTTTAGAAATCCAAACGATGATATAAGTTTTTTAATTAATGTTACGAGAAGTTCGCTTTATGATGTAGTAAAAAAAGAAAACTATGGAAGCACTATTTATGATGAGTATAGTGCAGATTCTTTTTTATATTTTCAAGATGTGATTGATAAAGAAGATAGGGAGATTTTTTTTGATGAGGCATATAGTAAGTTTGATAAGTACTCTAAAGATGAACTTATACAAATAATGTTAAATCGAAAAGTAATTAAAAAAGTTGATGGGAGAATTAGATGAAAATTTTGCTTTTAGAGGATGAATATTCTCTACGTATTAGTATAGAAGAGTTTTTACTTGACATAGGATACAAGGTAGATGGTTTTATGGATGGACAAGAGGCTTATGATGCTGTTTATGATACAAGTTATGACTTGTTGCTTTTAGATGTAAATGTACCTACATTAACAGGTTTTGAACTGCTTCAAAGATTACGCCGTGATGATATAAGGATTCCTGCTATCTTTTTAACTTCTATGACTGATGTAAATGACCTCAAAGAGGGTTATAAACGTGGCTGTTGTGATTATATGAGAAAACCATTTGATCTTATGGAACTTGAACTTCGTATAGATCAAGCACTTGCGACATATTTAAAAAATGATGGAAGTGTCATTGAACTTGGAGGTGAGTTGACATATGATTTGAAACGCTCTCAATTGATGGATGGAGATAAAGAGATAATTTTACGTAAAACTGAAAAAGACATACTCGAAGTGCTTATCAAAAACAAAAATGCCATTGTTTCTACTGAGATGTTTCAAGATGAAGTGTGGGGTGACTATGTTGAACCAGCGACGATTCGTGTCCAACTCAACAACCTGAAGAAAAAACTTCCCAGTGCCCTTATCCAAAATAGACGTGGTTTAGGGTACATCATTGAGAGATAGTACCTACTCAACCAAGTATGCACTTATATATACTGTACTCATAGCAAGTATCTTACTCGCTCCCCTGTTTTACTACTATACATATATGAAGCATATTCACTCTATT
>Ga0256840_1004404_pt1 | contig 10586 bp, 10 predicted proteins | sample 355202metaG_FD_185969 | JGI IMG/M metagenome (GOLD analysis project Ga0256840, IMG submission 185969) | Hydrothermal vent microbial communities from Mid Atlantic Ridge, Atlantic Ocean - 355-202 | ecosystem: Environmental > Aquatic > Marine > Hydrothermal vents | place: Atlantic Ocean: Mid...
ATCATTTTCTAGGGACAAATATCTTTTTTAGTTTTTTTTGAATATATTTATCAGGATTTCATGACCAAGTATTAATTCAAGAGGAAACATCTACTCAAAATATATGATAAGGTTGAATTCATAACTTATTAGTAAAGTATTTATCTACCTGATAAGTTGTTGTATCAGAATTATTTTCTCAATTTAAGAAGTGATTTTCAAGTTCAATATTATATCATAGATTAATTGCTTCTTTTACGAAAATATTTATTAGATTATTTCTATGTTCTTCACTTATGTTATATTTTTTATCTAATCTAATTCAATCTGGAACTATTATTATTTTTTCAATTTCTGAATTATTTAAAACTTGCTTTATGACGTGTAAGTGTCATAGTGTTGGTGGATTAAATGCTCATCAATATATTGCTATTTTTTCATTCATAATTTAATCTTTAATTATAGTATTTTTTATCATATTTGAATCATATAATATACTTCAATTTTTTACTTTTTGTAAATAACTTAGATTTACTTCTTCTGAATTATATTTTTTCTTTAGATTGTATATTCAGGATACATTTCATTTTGTTTCTTTGTCTGAAAGTATATGTATAAAATTTTCTCAAAAAATAGTTTTTAAGAAATGATGTATTTTATTATATTTTCAGATATTTAATCAGTTGTAGTTAGCAAAATTTATAGCTAATGTTCAATTCTTATCAAGTATTTTTTTTATATTTTCATAGATTAATTTTTTATTAAAATTTTCAGGTATATTTCAGTTATTTCAATATACATCTATCAATATAAAATCATACTCTTTTCGATTAATTATAAGTTCTTTAATAGCATTTTCTCAATCCATTACCATTAAATTGTTAGATTTTATTCAAAACTCTTTTTTTGAAATATCAAACATTACCTCATCTATATCAACACCTGTTACATTTATATTACTTATGTGATCTTCAAGGTATTTACAATAAGCTCATCATCAAAATCAAATTATCAATACATTTTTTGGTATTTGTTCTATTAATCATCACAATATACATTTTGTTATATAGTTACTATTAGATTGTTTTGATATTATATCATACCAAGAATAAATAACTTTACGTCATAAAGTATCAGTTATTGTTAATATTAATTCTCATCATATATTATCAACTTCAATTGGAAAATCATAAAATTTCGATTTGTAATAATTAGTCATCTTTTTTAATTTCTTTTTTTAATTATTATGTATATAATACAGCAAAATTATAATAAATAAAGTAGTAAATATGAATTTTGAAGAATTAAATGTAATACCACCTTTATTAAAGGCTCTTGTGAAACAAGATTTTAATAATCCAACTGAAATACAAGAGAAAGTAATACCTTTAGCTATCAAGTGAAAAGATATTTTATGATGTGCTCAGACAGGTAGTGGTAAAACATTAGCATTTGCATTACCCATACTTAATAATCTTTATAATAAAAGGTTAGAAAAATGACTTGTAGAATGAAAAATTAAAAGAAAAATACAAGCTTTAATTATAGCACCAACTAGAGAGCTAGCTATTCAAATATGAGAAGATTTCAAGCCTTTTTGTACAAATGTTAATTTAAAATCTACTGTTATTTTTGGGTGAGTAAATGATTTTCATCAAAAAAAAGCAATTGAAAAATGAGTTGATATTTTAATTGCAACTCCTGGTAGATTAGAAGATTTAATTAGTCAATGAGTTATAAAATTATCATATGTCGAAATACTTTGTTTAGATGAGGCAGATAGAATGTTAAATATGTGATTTCTTCCAGATATTAAAAAAATAATGAAAAGAGTACCTAAAGAAAGACAAACATTCTTCTTTTCTGCTACTATGCCAAAAGACACTAGAACTTTAGCTTCTACATTATTACATTGTGCTGAAGAAATAACTGTTCATAAGGTCGCTTCTACTACTACAAATATCAATCAACAAGTTTTTCATATTAAAGCTAGTCATAGAAGACATTTATTACAATACCTTGTTAAGAAATCAGAATTTAGTTCAATTTTAGTTTTTGTTAGAACAAAAGATGATACTGAATTTATATTAGATTATGTAAAATCATCATGAGTAAAAGCAGATAATATACATAGAAATAGATCACAGAATGCAAGGCAGAGGTCATTAAAAGCATTAAAAGATGGTGAGATAAAAGTATTAGTTGCAACTGATATTGCCTCTAGATGATTAGATATAAATGACTTATCGTGTATTATTAATTATAATATACCTTCTGAGCCTGATGATTATATTCATCGTATTTGAAGAACAGCAAGAGCAGGGAAGAAATGAATTGCAATATCATTTTGTATAGATAAAGAAAAAGAATACTTAGAAAAAGTTGAAAAATTAATGTGAAAAAAAATTGAAATTAATCCTGATGAAAAATATAGAGATGAAATTATACCTAAATGAAAAATTTTAGGATATACAAATTTTGATGAATGATTTAAAAAATCTAAAAAATCTAGAAAAAGTGATTGAAGAAAATGATTTTATGGAACAAAAAAATAAAACAAATTTATCTGTTTTATTTTTTTAATTGCAATTTCAAGCAGCTCTCCAGCCTGCACTTAGCGCTTCTTTTTCACTACAAAAATATTTTTCTCATTTACTTGGAGTTATTTTCGTCCTAGTATAACTTTTACATCATGGATAATGATATATTTTTTCTCATTTTGAGTTAATATTTCATTTTATATTACAAGAATTAGTAGGGTTTTTTTTATGAGTGCTAATTTCTTTTATCACTTCTTTTTGATTATCTAATCACCATATTCATTTAGAATTATTTTTAGCTATTTGTTCCACTTGTTTAAATCCTGTTTGATATTTATATGGTTTATTATAAGTATATTCTTTAGCATATCATTGCTCTATCATTTTTTGATTTATATTTTCTCAATTATAAAAAATATAAATTAAATGTCTTCAGTATTTATCAGTTTTAGTTTGTGAAGAATCATATTCAATTTGAATAGTTTTTCATCAAATTAAGCTATTTAAATAGTCTTTAGCTTCTGTTCATAGCTTTTCAGTATGTCAGTATCTAGTAGTAGAATTTTCTGGTGCATCTATTCAAATTAATCTAGTTATGTAATCTTTTCAGTTTTTTAAAAAATGAATAGTATCTCAGTCAGTAACTTTTGTAACTAAAACAGTTATTTTTTCATCTGTTTTGTTTGTACTAGGATTTTCTATTAATCAATTTATTAAGTTTCCAAAACTATTTTTATTTACATATTTAGTCTCTAAATGATTTACTAATTCAGAGAATAAATAAACTAATTTATTATTAGATTTGTATTTAATTTTTAGTGTAATAATTCATTTTACTAAATTATTACATTTATCTATTGAATTTTCACAAATAGGATCTATTTTAGTATAGATTTTAGTTAATATTACTTTATCTTTTTCAGTTGGAGTATAAGCAAATACTCAAAAAGTTAAGAAAAAAAATAATAATATTATTAGGAGTTTTTTCATATTATTAATTAATAATATATTTTATAGTTTTTAAATGGCAAGGACTGCACGAATTGCACGTACGCTTTTCGGGGTCGGAATCCGAACACTCTTCTAATTAAGCTAAGTCCTTAAAAATAATAAAGCAATTGAATTATATAAATAATTTTAAATAATTCAATCTATATTATTAGAATTTAATCATCATATATAAGCAAGTCATACTGCGTCAGCTGCATCATCTGGTTTAATTATTGAATCTAATTTAAAAATCATTTTTATAGCATTTTGTAATTGTATTTTATTTGCTTTTCAATTACCTGTAATAGCTTTTTTAACCTGAAGAGGAGTATATTCCTGTATATTTAAATTAGCTTTTTTTGCTTCATATAACATAACTCATCTAGCTTGAGCAACATCTATTCATGTTTTTAAATTTGTTTGAAAGAATAATTTTTCAATAGAAAAAATAGCCGGCTCATATTTAGATATTATTAAATTTAAGTCTATTCATAATTCATAAATTTTATCTGGAATAGGTAATTTTGGAGTAGTTGATATTACTCAGTAATCTATTAATGTATAACTCTGCTTTTCCTTATTAATAACAGCGAAACCAGTAGTTGTAGTTCAAGGATCTATTCATAATATAATCATTTTATAAATATTATTCAATAAAAGTAAAGTATTATTTGACACTAATAAAATAATATGTCATAATATATATGTATATTTAAATTATTTCTGAAGAGGGAAGTGTAAATCACTAAAACTCTTATTAACAAGTATTATATATTAATAATATAAAAAAATATGAAAAAAAGTAAACTAATAATTGATCCATTTATTTTAAATAAAATTTCAAATTCTAATGAAATAAATGATTCTGAAAAAATACATTTTTTGCAATATGTATGATATATGACAAGTTCTGAGAAAAGGGAATTAGCTCAGGTTGTTTAAATAAAATTCTATTAATTAGGGTTTTATTTTTTTATTTGCATATAAAATCATGTTTGGGTTTTTATTCATTCAGATTTTATAGTTAACTCCCAATCATTGTAATCAATACCACTGTTAATTACTTTAGCATTCAAATTATATTCTAATCAATCAATAGTAGTTCAACTATCTGCTGATATTAATTGACAATCATAATAATTATTACCATTTAAATAAAAGTATTTTTTTGTATTAGCCGGTATATCAAATGCGAATACTTTATTTTCTATACATTCTTCAAGCACTGGAAATAATGTATTTGATTGTAAATAACTAGAAGAATTATTAATAATTTTAGTATTTTCTCAAATAAGTTTATATATTCAAAATACTGATATTGATATTATTCATGTAGCAATAACAACTTCAATTAAAGAAAATCATTTATTGGAATTTAAAATCATAAAAAGTAATTATTATAAATTATGATAATATAAGTATATTTATATAAACAATAATACAAGTTATTAATTAATACACATAAGTTACATTATGTTAACTAATCAATAAAACTAAAATTACCTCCCTTGTTTCTAAACTTAATTTAATCCAAAGTTAAAAATATATAAATAATATTTTACTTATTTCAAAAGCATTATTGTTTTCAGGTATAATATAACCGAATCCCTAATATATATCTAATATAAAAAAATAAAGATTAAATTAATTAATCTTTATTTTTTTATATGGCTTAATATAGCCATTAATTACTTAAAATGTTAAAATATGCGTTTTAAGCATTTTTTACAATTTTTGCTATTCGTATTACCTAATAATATTATAATTTTTTACCTCATTTTGAAATTCATCTCATTTTTGAATATATCAAGTCCATAAACTAAAACTTGGTGCAGCATTTGATAATATACAAATTTTTCATTTAGGTGTATTCTTATACGCAAAATCAATTGCTGATTTCATAGATTTTGTTTTCAATATTTTTGGTGAATATTTTCATTTTAAATTAAAAATTGCTTCGTACTCATAATTACTTAGATTTCAAAATATTTTTTCTCAAGTATCTGGAAATAAAACAATATTTAATATATTATATTTTTCTAATATATTTTTTAATTCTTCAAAATTAAAACCTGAACCTTGTCCTCATAAAAGTATTGTTCAAATATTGTGTTCATAGGTTTTTAATGCAGCAATTGTTGATTCTGGAGTTGTTGCAATTGCATCATCAATAAACGTTATTCAGTTATAGACTCAAATATTTTGAATTCTGTGTGGTAATCATGTAAAAATAGATAATACTTCTTTTAAAATTTTTATATTATTTCAGAAATTAACCTCATTAATAATATCTAATATTCAAACTACTACTGTTATATTTTTACTATTATGCTCTCATTGTAATGCTATATTTTGATCTTTTAATACTACCTGTTTATTTTTATAGAACAATCAATCTTTAAAATAATAATTTCAATTTTCTCAAAAATACTTAATATTAGATATATTTTTTGTTGTATTTTTAAGCTCAAAATTTACTAACTTATTTTCAGAATTATTTATAACTCAAAATTTAGCTTTTTCATAATTTTTTCTTCCTAGATGCCAATCTAAATGACAATCGTATATATTATTAATTACTCAAATAAAAAGTTTAGTTTTAAGGGCTTCTAACATATAACTTGATAGCTCATAAACTATAAAGTCAAAGCTTTCATTATTAATTAAATTAACTTCATCTAGTACTGGATTACCTATATTTCAAACAATTTTTGTATTGTATCATATCTTTTTTAGAGTTTCATAGGTAAGTGTAGATGTGGTAGATTTTCCCTTAGTTCATGTAATTCATATGATTTTTCATTTATAATTACTAAAAAACACCTGTGCCTGAGTGATTAGTTTTTCTTTATATGGACTTATTAGATTATTATATGGTGATATTCATGGACTTTTAAATATTAAATCATAATTTCATAATGTTTCAAGGTAACTTTCTCATAATTGATAGTTTAATCCTTCCCTTTTTTCTATTTCTATATTTTTATCTAATATAGTTATATTTTTAAGTCATAACTTTAAAAGAAAGTTTAAACTAGACTTCCCTTCTTTTCAAAAACCTAAGATTGCTATTTTTTTATTATTATATTTTTTTAATTCCTCTAGTTTCATTTTATTTAAATAGTTTAATTATTTTATCGAAGATAGTATTTGTATTTTTAAATACATTTAAATATATTTCTGAAGCATTTTGTGAATAAATTTCTCATGTTTCTAAAATATATGCAGTTAATGACTTTCAATACACACATCAACTATCTAATCATATTGTATTTTTCCTGATCTGTAATCAATCAAGAGCATTGTGTCAGTATATAATTTTTTTCTTTCATTTATATAATTTATACCACAATGTTCAATTGTATTCTCTTATTCTTGTTATTTCATCGATATTATGTTCATTTAATTTTTTATTTGGTATTAATCATCAATGTAATAATATAAAATCTGTTTCCTCAATATACAAAGGGAGTTCTTTTAAATAACCAATCAACTTATTTCTCTCTTTGCTATAAATTTTTTTTCTAAGTTTTTTGAATTGTTTATGTTTGGAATTAAAGTTTCAGTCTAAATAATTAAGAAAGTTAACTTCATTATTTCATATAACGCATTTAAATTGATTTCTGTTTTTGTAAATAAAATTCAAGACTTTATATGAATCAGGTCCTTTATTGATAATGTCTCAAACAAAATAAACAGTATCAATATCTTTAACTTTTATTTTCTTCAATAAAAGTTTTAATTCATTATAGCAACCATGAACGTCTCATATAAATATAGTTCTAGATTTTTGCATTTTTCTTAATATGTGAATAATAGTAAATATTAGCTATAAGTATTATTACTAATATAGATACAACTAATATATAAAATGAATATTCTTTAATTAAATCTTGATTTTCTCATGCTACATATCATAAAGTCATTAAGACTAGATTCCATATTCCTGCTCATAATCATGTATAAAAGAAAAATTTTGCAAAATTCATTTCAAAAACTCATGCTGGCAAGCTTATTAATTGTCTTACAACAGTTATAAATCTAGCTAAAAATGTTGTTATACCTCAGTGTTTTGTAAAATAATCTTCAGTTAATTTGTAATGGTTAGGTGTTATTAATAGATATTTTCAATATTTTTTAATAAGATTATGTATTCTTTTATTTCATAAGTAAAATCCGATTAAGTAATTTATAGTTGCTCAAGTTAATGCTCAAAAAGTTCATACTATTAGTGCTACAGAAAAATTAATTTGTCATGTGCTAGCTAAGTATCAAGCTGGAATCATGGCAACTTCAGATGGAAATGGGAAAAATGATGATTCTAGAACCATCATAATATATATTCAAGTATATCATAAATGAGATGCAAAATTTACAATGATAGTAATTATTTCGTTCATAGTATATTTATTAATTAGTAGTTATTTTAATAATATACAAAAAAAGAAAAAAATCTAGCTAAAATGCTAGATTTTTTTATACAAAGTATGCTTTAAATTCTTCTTTTGAGATCTCTTCTTTTTCTAATAAATCTTTACTTATTTTATCATGAAGTTTTTTATTGTCCTTTATTAATTTTATTGCAGTATTGTATGCGTTTTTTAGTATCTCTTTTACTTTTTCATCAATTTTCCTAGTTGTTTCATCAGAGATAAAAGCTCTTTGTCATTGTCATGAATATGAGTCAATTTCTCCTATGAAATTTTCAGCTCAAATATCTTCAAACATTCAAAATCTTGTAACCATTGATCTAGCGATTTTAGTAGCTCTTTCAATATCATTACTAGCTCAAGTAGTAATATTCTCTTTTCAGAAAAATATTTCTTCAGCAGCTCTTCATCCATAAAGTGTAGCTAATTCATCTAAATATTTAGATTTTTTAGTTAAAAGAGTATCTCTTTCTGGTAAAAACCATGTAACTCATAGCGCTCATCATCTAGAGACTATAGATATTTTATGAACTGGATCAGTATTTGGTAATAATTTACCAACTAAAGCATGTCCAACTTCATGATATGCTGTAATTGCTTTCTCTTCATCATTCATTACTTGTGATTTTTTTCTTAATCACATTACAAGTCTTTCAAAAGCTTCAGTTATTCTTTTTTCTGTAACTTCTTTTTCATTATTTCTAGCAGTTATAATAGCTGATTCGTTTATTAGATTTCCTAAATCCGCTCATGAAAATCATACAGTTTTAGATGCTAATGCTTTGTAATCTATTCATTCAACTACTTTTCTTGTATTTGCGTGTATTTTTAATATTTCTTCTCTATCTGGTAAATTAGGTAGATTTACAGTTATTTTTCTATCAAATCTACCTGGTCTTAATAAAGCCTTATCTAATACATCTGCCCTATTTGTTGCACCCATCACTATTACATTTGTATCGTTATCAAAACCATCCATTTCTGTAAGAATTTGATTAAGAGTTTGCTCTCTTTCATCATGTCATCACCCAGTTCCAGGTCATCTTTTTTTACCAATAGCATCAATTTCATCAATAAAAATAATTGCAGGTGCTATTTTTTTAGCATTTTGAAATAGATCTCTTACTCTAGATGCTCATACTCATACAAACATTTCAACAAATTCAGAACCAGATATACTTAAAAATGGTACTCAACTTTCACCCGCTACAGCTCTTGCTAACATAGTTTTACCTGTTCCTGGAGGTCAAACTAAAAGAGTTCATCTAGGTATTTTAGCTCAGATATCTCTAAATTTTTTAGGATTTTTAAGAAATTGTACAACTTCAGCTAATTCTTCCTTTTCTTCTTCAGCTCAGGCTACATCTTTGAATAATATTTTATCTTTAGTTGAATCGTATAATTTAGCTCTAGATTTACCAAAAGTCATAGCATTATTAGCTACTCATCACATTCTAGATATTAATACTATTCATATGATAATAAATAATACGAATGCTATAATGGTAGGCATCATATCACTCCAAAATTTTTCACTAGTTTTATCTTTTATAGATATGGGAGTTTTTATTGTTGAATTTTTTAATCCTAGTTCATTAAGAGAATCGTTATCTGGTAATATTATTATATCTCTTTGTATTTTACTAATTCAATTTTCTGTTATAGATTTTCAACTTAAAGTTGCTATAGCTTTATTTCAGTCTATTAATATATCTTTGTATGCTCAACTTAAATATTTTTGTTCTAATTGATTTAATGCAATATTGTTATCTATATATGTTTCCTTGTTTTTAATATAAGGCATTAATAATGCTATTATTAATGATATTACTATTAATAATAATAGAGGTTTATAATTATTTTTTTTATTTAATTTAATTTTTTTTATGTTAATTTTCTTATCTTTTTTATTTTTTGTCATTTATTTTCCTTTCTGTAATTAATATAAGCTTGTTTATTTTATTGATATAGTAAGTTTATGCAAAAGTATTTTTGAGTTATTTTATTTGCATTAAATTTTGAATATTATATACTATTTTTAGTTATAATTAACTTATTAATATGAAACAATATTTAGATTTACTTAGAGATATAAAAGAAAATTGAATTTGAAAAGATGATAGAACAGGTACTTGAGTTAGAGGTATTTTTGGTATGCAAGCAAAATATAATTTAGATGATTGATTTCCTCTTGTTACAACTAAAAAAACTTTTTTAAGAATAATAATAGTAGAACTAATTTGGTTAATTAGATGAGAAACAAATATTAAATATTTAGTAGATAGAAATTGTCATATTTGGGATGAATGGCCTTTTCAAAATTGGTTAGATAATTCATGAGAAGTTAATGTAAAAGATTACCCTATGTATAGTGATAAATGGATGGATTTAAAAAAAGAATTCATAAATAAAATATTAGAATGAAATAAAGATGACGAATTTATAGTTAAATGGTGAGAATTAGGTCCTGTATACGGTCATCAATGGAGAAATTTTAATTCTGAATGAGTTGATCAAATTAAAAACGCTATAGAACAAATAAAAACTAACCCTACTAATAGAAGAATAATAGTTTCAGCTTGGAATCCAGCTCAAATAGATAAAATGCTACTGCCTCCATGTCATGCATTTTTCCAATTTAATGTTG
>Ga0256840_1004405_pt1 | contig 10585 bp, 4 predicted proteins | sample 355202metaG_FD_185969 | JGI IMG/M metagenome (GOLD analysis project Ga0256840, IMG submission 185969) | Hydrothermal vent microbial communities from Mid Atlantic Ridge, Atlantic Ocean - 355-202 | ecosystem: Environmental > Aquatic > Marine > Hydrothermal vents | place: Atlantic Ocean: Mid...
CCGCAAGTTTTATTATACGGAAATATCAGCCTTTCAGGAACAAATTGGTCAATGACGCAGGGAGTAATAGAAACAAGTGCAAATGAAATGATGTATATTGGTGCAAATGTTGTTTTATCCGGCGGAAACAGCTCTTCAAGTTATGTGTCAGGACCTATTACACGAACAGGAAGTACTGATTTTGTATTTCCATTGGGCGATGGTGCTAAGTTTGCGCGTTTGGCAATTTCAGGTTTAGCTTCATCAGCTACCTTTGTGGCTCAATACCATCAACAATCATATTCCGATGCCACTACGGTAGGTGTAGGAGTTGATCATATAAGTAATTACGAATATTGGGATTTTAACCGTACATCGGGTACGGCGAATCCGGTTGTGAGTTTGTATTGGGAAGATGGCACCGAGTCTGAAATTGATAATCTTACAACATTAACCGTAGTGGAATACATTAGCGGGCAATGGGAAGATTTGACCAACGGCGGCACTAGCGGAACTGTATTAGCAGGTAATATTATATCCGGGAACAGTTTAAGTAGTTACGGTCCTCTTACTTTTGGTTCAACAAATGGCGACAATCCGCTGCACAGCTATTCCAAATGGAACGGTAATGTATCGACTGTTTGGAATGACCCTGCTAACTGGACGGGAGGTGTTCCAACAGCAGTAAAGAATGCAATTATTCCGGCTGCACCGGCAAATCAGCCTGTAATTAATATTGATGCACAAGTAAAACAATTAACTATTGATGCGAATGCAAGTTTGAATATCAACCCCTTAAAATCATTAACTACAAACGGTCGTTTAACCATTAATGGTACTTTAAGACTAAATTCGGATGTTAACGGTAATGCATCGCTTATTTATAACGATGTAATTAGCTACGGAACAAATGCAAATGTTTATACGGAACTTTATTTAAGCGGATGGAAATACCATTATGTATCATCGCCAACAACAGCAGCACCTGCTGATATTTTCAAAAGTGTTGCTTCTGCACCTTATTATAATCATAATTTTTATTGGTATGATGAAACCGATGAAAATGCGGATTGGAGAGCAACTGCATGGCACGAAGAAAATGGAAATATGGCAATTATGACCGGTTATGCAGCTTATTTTGACAAAAATCCAACAGTAATTTTTGATAGAAGTACTTGTGGAGATTTTAATACCGGAGATAAAAGTAAAACACTTACTTACACAGGTAGCAGCCAAGCAATTGTATTACAGCGCGGTTGGAATTTAGTAGGTAATCCGTTTCCTGCATATTTAGATTGGGATGCATCCGGTTGGACAAAAACCAATCTTTATAATTCAATTTATTTCTGGAACGGTACTAATTATTCATATTATGTTCCTGCCGGCGATCCTAACGGTGCTCAAGACGGTGGCATTGGGGTTAATGATGCTACAAGTATAATTCCGCCAATGCAAGGATTTTTTGTAAAAGTGAAAGAAGGTGTTCCTGATACAGATAATCAAGTAGGTACATTAACAATGCCTTTAAGTGCAAGAACTACAAGCACACATGCTTTCTGGAAAAAAAGTATTAAAGCGGCACCTAATAATGTTATTCGCTTAAAGTCAAAAGGGAATGGATATACAGATGAAACAATGATACGGCTTGTTCAGAATGCCAAGTTTGAATTTGACGAAGATTATGATGCTTTTAAATTAATTAGTACAACACAAGGTATGCCGCAAATATATACTATTGCAACAGATACTGTTGAATGTGCTATTAATTCAATTCCTGATTTTCATAATGATTTGATTATTCCTGTAGGATTTTCTGTGAATCAATCGGGAACATATACATTTACCGTGAATGATTTTGTATTGACAGACGGTCGTGAGGCCTTTTTTGAAGATAAACTCACTGGGGAAACCATGAGTTTAAAAGGCTTGGATTATACATTTAGTTCTGATGTGGGTAAATTTGAAGACCGCTTTTTGATTAAGTTTACTCAAACCGTTACTTCAGATGAATTTGAAATTGAAAAAGATGCTAAAATTGAAATTTTTGCCGAAAGCAACAATATTCATATAAAATCGGATGTTCCAAATGCAATTCTTGGACAGGTTTGGGTTTATGATGTTAAAGGGAATTTAGTACTTTTGACAAAAAACACAACGGAAAGTCATGCTAAACTAAGTTTAAATGTTATTAATGGAACTTACTTTGTCGTTTTAAAAACAGATAAACAAACAATTAAGCAACGAGTAGTCTTGTTTAGAAGATAGATAATAAAAAAAAGCTGCTCTTTTAGAGCAGCTTTTTTTATGCTATTTGTAAATTTTAACAATTCTCTTTATTCCAATCATTCAATTTTGCTAAAATATGCTTGATAGGATATTGAGTTTCAAAACCACTCTTTTCTTCTGAATAAATACACGCCCCAAGCTGAAAGAATGAACATGGTGAACAAAATAGCAGGGAATGACCAATAATTATGTTCAATATAGTTGGGTACGTTCATTCCGTAAATTCCTGATATTAAGGTAGGAATCATTAGGATAATCGAGATTAATGTAAGCTTTTTCATTATTTCGTTCATATTGTTTGAAATAATGGATGCAAATGTTTCGGTAGTTTCCGATAATATATCAGAATAGATTTGTGCCATTTCTAAAGCCTGTAAATTTTCAATTTCTGCATCTTCAAGTAAATCTTCGTTTATTTCGGAATTAATTTTTTTGGAACGGCGCAAACGTGCAAATACTATTTTATTTGCTTTTATGGAGGTTAAAAAATAGACCAAACATTTTTCCATTTTTAACAACTGGGTGAGTTTCTCATTTTTAATCGTTTCTTGTAGTTCTAATTCAATACGCGATGCTTGAATATTAATCTGTTTTAAATAACGCAAATAAGTATCACCCGAACGTAAAAGCAAACGTAGTATAAAATTATAATTGTCGGTAATTTCTTTATAACTGCGTTTAAATGGCGAAGGTTTATCGGCAGGTAAAATTTCGTTTTCGCGTAAACACAAGGTCAAAACAAAATCTTTTGCCAAGAAAACACCTAGTGGAATGGTTTGAAAAGGAATACCGTTATTTTGGGTTCTTATCGGGATACGCATAATAACAACCGTCCAATCATCTTCAAATTCTACACGCGAACGTTCGTCTGGGTCCAAAATATCTTCTACAATATCATCAGGAAGTTTAAACTCATTTATAATACGTTGAATTTCGCTTTGAGTGGGTGCGGTAACATTAATCCAGCAATTTTTCTCTATCTCATTAATTTCGGTATATCCACCGAAAGTTTTAAAGATTTTAATCATAATTCCATCTCCTTACATTGGGTCTGTAAAGAGACGGTAATCCCCTTACAGACAGGTTAATACTTTTCCGTTACAACTCGAATGATAGGGACCTTCTTCCATAAATCATTGAAATATTGGTTTGTGCGACAAAAATAGCTTTATTTTTTTAAAAAGCAAAATCGGGCTTTAAACTCTGATTCCTTAAAATGGCTATAGATTGTATTTCCAAAAATCGATAAAATCGTGATTTATTACTATATTTATACCCTTTTTTTACCTAAATTGAGCAATTATGTACAAAAAGAAGTGTCAAGATATTGAGATTAAAAAGCTTAGAAAAAAGTAAGAATATCTGTTGGTATTTGAATCTTTTTTTGTAAATATTTTTAACTCAATAGATTGGTGCTTATTGAAGTAGATAATCGCTCAATTTAGGTTTTAATAAAATTTTAAAATGATTTCTGATAGATTTAATATTATTCCGTTAAAAGATTTACTACAAATTATTCTGAATCAAATTGAGCATTCGGATTTTGTTCTAAGTGTAGCTAAAAAATTATTTTTTTATCCTTCGGATAAGGATATTTTTCGTATCAAAAGATATGGACAGTTGTTAGAGAACCCTGTTGGAGTTGCTGCCGGGCCACATACCCAAATGGCTCAAAATATTGTAGCTGCTTGGCTGGCAGGAGCGCGTTTTATCGAATTAAAAACCGTTCAAACTCTTGATGAGTTGGACATTTCAAAGCCTTGCATTGATATGCAGGACGAAGGTTATAATTGTGAATGGTCGCAAGAGTTGAAAATTAATCAATCTTTTGACCAATATTTGAATGCCTGGATTATTATCCATATACTGAAACATAAACTCGGGATGGATATTTCGCGAAGCGGTTTTATTTTTAATATGAGTGTCGGTTATGATTATAAAGGTATTCAAAACCCAAATGTGCAATGGTTTTTTGATAAAATGCAAGATGCCAGCATTGAACTCAATCAAAAAATTAATGAAATTAAAGATATTTACCCGGAGGTAGTTCATTTGAATATTCCTGCCTGCCTTTCAAACAATATCACACTTTCAACAATGCATGGTTGCCCGCCCGAAGAAATTGAACAAATCGGCGAATATCTGCTTAAAGAAAAAAAACTGCATACAGCCATTAAGCTTAATCCCACACTATTGGGCAAAGAAAACTTAATTGAAATAATTGAAAATTCCGGCTTTGAAACTCAAGTTCCCGATATTGCTTTTGAGCATGACCTTAAATATGCAGATGCGCTTAAAATCATTAAAAAATTACAAAAAATTGCCGATAAAAACAAGCTGGAATTTGCTTTAAAATTAACCAATACGCTTGAAAGTTTAAATAATAAGGGTGTTTTTCCCGAAAAAGAAAAAATGATGTATGCCAGTGGTAAAGTACTGCATCCTATCTCGGTAAATGTTGCACGTAAATTACAAAACGACTTTAAGGGTAGTTTGGACATTTCATTCTCGGCGGGAATTGATGCTTTTAATGTTCAGGAAGTAGTAGCTTGTGGTATGTATCCCGTTACGGTTTGTTCTGATATTTTAAAACCTGGAGGATACGGAAAATTACATCAATATTTGGAAAATATTAATGAAATTCCGGATAATAAAAAAGGGAAAGCTTGCTTGGAACACTTGAATTTATATGCAGGTAAGGTGCTTGAAGACCCAAAATATAAAAAACAGACTTTTAAAGACCCGAGTATTAAAACATCGCGCAAGCTGAACACTTTTGATTGCATACATGCACCTTGCGTAGATACTTGCCCTACCAATCAAGGCATTCCGGATTATATGTACTATACTGCTCACGGAGAATTTGAAAAAGCTTTTGAGGTAATAAAGCAAACCAATCCTTTTCCCGTAAGTACCGGTGAAGTTTGTGACCATATTTGCCAAACAAAATGTACGCGTATTAATTATGATAGCCCGCTGTTAATCAGAGAAATAAAACGTTTTGTGAGCGAACAACATTATTTGCATACCAATCCCGAAACTTGTGTGGCAGATACTTTCAGGAGCAAACAAAAAAACGGTAAAAAACTTGCAATTATCGGTGCCGGACCTGCCGGTCTTTCGGCTGCCTATTTTTTAAACAGGGCTGGTTTTGAAGTGCAAATTTTTGAAAGCAAAGAAAAAGCGGGGGGAATGGTTCAAGCAGCCATACCTAGGTTTAGAATAAGCGAAAGTGCGGAAAGCATAGACATTAATCAAATTGAAGAGGAAGGAGTAAAAATATTATACAATCAAAAAATTGATAAAGAACGATTTAATGCCTTGCGAAAAGAATACGATTATGTGTATATTGCCGTAGGAGCACAAAAAGCAAGAGCATTTGCTATTGAAGGAGCTGATGCAGAAGGTGTACTAAACCCTTTGCAGTTTTTGTATGATGCAAAAGCCGGCAAGGAAATAAATTTAGGCAAGAATGTAGTGATTATCGGTGGTGGTAACACGGCTATGGATGCAGCACGAACTGCAAAACGGCTATTAGATGGCAAAGGAGCTGTTTCTATTATCTATCGCCGCACGCGTAAACAAATGCCGGCTAATTACGAAGAAATCAAAGATGTTATAGCCGAAGGAATTGAAATCAGGGAATTAATAAGTCCTGTTTCGATAAAATCCGAAAACGGAAAAGTAAAAAAGCTGATTTGTCAGAAAATGAAATTGGGTGAAAAAGATGAATCGGGAAGACAAAAGCCCGTACCCATTGAAGGAAGTGAGTTTGAGATTTCAGCGGATACTATTATTCCAGCCGTGGGGCAAGATATTGCTATTGATTTTATGACCGAAAGGGAATTAAAAACAAAACAAGGGAGTTTTGAAACACAAATACCGGATGTTTTTATCGGTGGTGATGCTTTGAACGGTGGTGTTTCGGTAATCGAAGCCGTTGGTAACGGACGCAAAGCTGCACAAGAAATTATCAATAGAGAAGGTATCGATTTTAATACCCGTGAACATTCTCTGAAAAGGAAAAATGGAGCACTCACCGAATTGATGAGTAAGAAAACTTACAAAATACCGCAAGTTGAACATACAGAATTGCCTTTAAATGAGCGAAACAGTTTCAAACAAATTAGCTTTACGCTGAACAAAGAACAGGCAATAAAAGAAGCAGAGCGCTGCTTGCTTTGCGATGAAGTATGTAATATTTGTACTACAGTTTGCCCGAATACGGCTTTTCATTCGTTTGAAATAGAACCTTTTAAGAAAAAAACTTTTAAAATAAGCAACGAAGGAAGTTTTATCGAAGATAAAACTTTTGAAATTACCCAAAAATATCAAATTTTACATATTGTTGATTGGTGTAATCAGTGCGGAAACTGCGATACTTTTTGCCCTTCATCGGGGGCACCCTACAAAGAAAAACCGCATTTATTTCTTGATAAAAATTATTGGGAGCAAAATACCGAAGGCTATTATTTTGACAAATCGGAAAATACACTTTATTTAAAACAAGAGGAGCAGATTTATCAACTTTCGGAAAATGAAAATTTTTATTTATTTAAGGGTGAAAGTTTTGAAATAAACATAAAAAAATACGATTTTGTTCCTGAAAAGTTTAGCCTTGAACAAAACGAAATATCTACGTATATAGCAGCGGAAATGAGTGTGATATTAAAAGGGGTAAAATCGTTTTATTTTGGAAATTATTGATATCTATATGTTTAACCCTAACTAATCTTTTTTATTATGAAACCGATAACAGAAGATGTTCAAAAATTTTTTGATTTAAGAGAATTTATTTTAAATGTAAAAAATTACGATGAAGCCTATGCAGGTTTTAAATGGCCAAGAATTACAAAATTTAATTGGGCTACGGATTATTTTGATAAAATTGCCGCAGGAAACACAAAACCGGCACTGATTTATGCCGATACCGAAGGAAATGAAATTACGGTAAGTTATGATGAAATGATGAAACGTTCCAATCAAGTAGCCAATTTTTTAAGTGATTTAGGAATGCAAAAGGGTGATCGGGTACTTATGATGATGGATACTTCGGTTGAGATTTTTGAGCTTTTTTTGGGGATAATGAAAATGGGAGGTTCTATAATTCCTGCATCCACTTTGCTATCTCCGACAGATATAAGTGATCGAATAGAGCGTGGTAATGTGAAATTTGTTATTGTTCATAATAAATTTCGGGAAAGAGTTGATCAAGCAGGTGAAGTGCTAAAAGGTCTTAAAGCATTGGTTTGTGTTCGTCAAATTGCCCATAAGTGCGATTGTGAAGAGAAAGAGTTTATTCCTTGTTGGACCGATTTTGAAGAAAGCAAAAATTATCCGAAGGAACATGAACCTAGCTTTATTACTTATTCAACCGATAATTTATTCCTGTTTTTTACTTCAGGCACTACTTCGCAGCCCAAATTGGTTATGCATCCTTATCATTATCCGGTAGGTCATCTCACGACCATGTATTGGCTCGATTTAAAAGAAGATGATGTTCATTACAACATCAGTTCACCGGGTTGGGCAAAATTTGCATGGAGTAGTTTTTTGGCACCCTGGAATGCCGGAGCAACTATATTTACATTTAACTATTCTGCTTTTGACCCTGATAAAACGCTTGAGTTTATCGAAAAATACAAAATTACCAGTCTTTGTGCACCTTTAAGTGTTTGGAAACTATTTGTTTTAAAAGATTTTAATAAATATAAATTTAATTTGAAGAAAATTGTAAGTGCCGGAGAACCATTAAATCCCGAAATATCTAAAAAAGTAGAAGAACTTACCGGTTTACAATTGCGCGAAGGATATGGGCAAACAGAAACTACCGGCTTGATTTTTACCCCTAAGGGTATGAAAGTGCCGGATGGTTCAATGGGAAAAGTATCGCCCGGCTATGAAATTCAAATTTTAGATGAAAAACTTGATGAAGTAAAAAGAGGGGAAGACGGACAAATTGCGGTTGCGATATATCCGGTTAAACCATTAGGTTTACTTACCGGCTATGATGACCCCGATAAAAATAAAGAAATATTTAAAGGCGGTTGGTACCTTACCGGTGATACTGCTTATATGGACGAGGACGGTTTTATTCATTTTATAGGGCGTGTGGATGATGTGTTTAAAAGTTTGGATTACCGAATTAGTCCTTTTGAGGTTGAAAGTGAAATTATGGAACATCAGGCGGTTATGGAAGTTGGAGTTATCCCGACAGTAGATGATAGAGACCGGATTGTACCCAAGGCATTTATTGTTTTAAAACCTGATTTTTATGCAAACAAGCAAACGGCACTGGATTTATTCCGTTTTATTCGTGATAATATGGCACCATATAAACGTCCGAGATCTATTGAATTTATGGATGAATTCCCGAAAACAATCAGTGCAAAAGTAATGCGTAAAGATTTACGACAATATGATAAAGAGCTTAAAGAAAAAGGAATACAGGGTAAATTTGAATTTTTGGAAAAAGATTTTGCCCAAGAGTTGAATTTAAGAAAACGGAAATAATATACGAAACCTAAATCTGTAATTGCTTTACATAACCTATTACAGATTTATGGTTTACTTAATTTTAAATTTTTTATTATGATAAAACCCATTGATAGAATTACCAATGAAAAAGCATTGGAAAATGCTGTGAAGCGTTATCGCGAGAAAGGCATTATATTACCCACATTTGCCCAACAAAAAAATCCGGATTTAATTCCCGGAAAAATTAAAGAGCAATTAAAAAATATCAGCCTTTGGGATTTTCATCCATTAAACTTGTTCCGCATTACTTGGAAAAACGAGCCGAAGGATTTTGGCGGATTATTCGGCAAACCCAATTATATTGAATTGCCTAAGGAAATTACCGGAGTGGATGCTCGAATTGTGTTGATGGTAGGGAAATGGTTCCCAACCGGAGCACATAAAGTTGGTGCTGCCTACGGATGTTTGGCACCGCGCATAATTACCGGCGAATTTGACCCCGATTATCACAAAGCAGTATGGCCCTCTACAGGGAACTATTGCCGTGGTGGAGCTTTTGACTCTAAAATTATGGATACCGAAGCTATTGCTATTCTACCCGAAGAAATGAGCCGTGAGCGTTTTGAATGGTTGCGCGATGAAGCCAAGGCTACGGTAATAGCTACGCCCGGAAGTGAATCGAATGTGAAAGAAATTTATGATAAATGCTGGGAATTACGCCGTACTCGCGATGATGTGGTAATTTTTAATCAATTTGATGAGTTTGGTAATGCTGCATGGCATTATAATATTACCGGAAGTGCCATTGAAGAAATATTTGATTTGGTAAAAACCGATAAAAGTAATCTTGCAGCCTATGTTTCGGCCACAGGCTCGGCGGGTACAATTGCTGCAGGTGATTATTTGCGTACAAAATTTCCTTTCTTAAAAGTTGTTGCCTCCGAAGCCTTGCAATGTCCTACCATTTTACGTAACGGTTTTGGTGCACACCGTATCGAGGGCATTGGCGATAAGCACATTCCTTGGATACATAATGTAAAAAACACCGATGCAGTTACAGCTATTGACGATGAGGATACTATGCGCCTGTTACGTTTGTTTAACGAAGAAGAAGGACATAAATATTTGAGAACTTTAGGTGTAGATGATGAAACCATAAAGAATTTACCATTGCTTGGGATTTCAAGTATCGGCAATCTGTTATCGGCAATAAAAACAGCCAAATATTTTGAAATGACAGATGAAGATATTGTTTTTACCGTTGCAACGGATTCTTCGGCAATGTACATTTCACGTATTGATGAATTGCGTGAAGAGCGTGGTAACTATACTGAACTGCAAGCTGCCAAAGATTATGAAAAATGTCTTGCAGGACAAGTAACTGATAATATGCGCGAATTGAATTATCAAGATCGGCGTGCCATTCATAATTTGAAGTATTTTACTTGGGTTGAGCAGCAAGCAAAGGATATTCATGACTTGGAAGCATTATGGTACGACCGTACAGTTTGGGATACTATGTTTCATCAGGTAGCGCGTTGGGATGAACTAATCACTGAGTTTAATGAACGTACCGGCTTATTAAAGAATCTGTAATTCATATTAACAGGTGTGTATCATCATCTCATTCTGCCGGAATTATTTTTCGGTAGGATGAGCTACAATGTTATTAGAACTATGTTCCTGAACTTTTCTTTACATAAAAGACTTCAAGCCGCATCGGGCAAATTGTTATTGGATGTGGACTTTAGCATGGATAAAGGGGAAATTATTTGCATATTCGGAAAATCAGGCGCAGGAAAAACTACTATTTTACGCATGCTTGCCGGTTTAAGTGCTCCCG
>Ga0256840_1004406_pt1 | contig 10584 bp, 7 predicted proteins | sample 355202metaG_FD_185969 | JGI IMG/M metagenome (GOLD analysis project Ga0256840, IMG submission 185969) | Hydrothermal vent microbial communities from Mid Atlantic Ridge, Atlantic Ocean - 355-202 | ecosystem: Environmental > Aquatic > Marine > Hydrothermal vents | place: Atlantic Ocean: Mid...
CTAAACTGAGGCAGTTTGGACACTTTTTTTAACTTCTTTACAGCCATTTGTAGATAAACCCTCTTTTATGACTACTATACCGTACTTTGATTGGTTTTTCAGCCTCACGTTTTTTTCATTACATCTTAAATTATTAACTCACATATTTATCAATAATATTTTGAAGTTCTTGCTGCATAGCTTTCTTTTTATCTTCACTAAGTGCTTTAGTGCTAATCTTTAGTTGTACATTTTGTTTTGTAATCTTAAAATCATAAGGTGTTGCACTTTTTTTCTTCACTACGCTATAGACCTTAATATTATCAATGTTTATCTCCCCTGCTTTGAGTTTTTTATATAAATCCACCTGCAGGTTTTCATCTTTAATTTTTTGCAGCTCATAAAGTGCTTCTATGTGCCCAACCCCCCTAGTTTCTTCTATATCTTTAAGTATGGGTTTTGCTAATTTTAAAGTGCTGTATATTTTAGATATGTAAGCTTTTGATTTACCTAGTACTTTAGCTACTTCATTAACTGATTTATATACCTTCTTTTTAAGCACTTCATCTATTGACAGTGCTAACTCTAAAGGTGTCAAAGGCTCTCTAGACTCATTTTCACTTACAGATATTTCAAAAAATACCTTAGCGATAGTTGCATCGTTAAGCATATCAAGTTTTGCAAGATTTTTAAATCTATCATCTTCTCTTATGATTGCAGGTATTTCTTCTTTATTCAAATATTTATAGGCTAAAAGTCTTCGCTGTCCTGCTAAAAGTACGAGTTTCTTATCAGAAACTCTCATAACAGTTATAGGGTGAATAAGCCCATGTAATTCTATACTTTTTTTAAGCTCTTGTAACTCTTCATCCCTAACTGTTTTACGTGGCTGCAGTGGGTTGTCATCTATTTCATTTAGTTTTAATTTTACGAATTGCTCACCATCTACATTGTTTGTTTGAGATATATCAACAAAATTATCTGTTAAATGTGCATCTTTCCCTGCTTCTAATAAAGCGTCGATATCATACTTTTTTTTAGCCATCTAGACATTCTCCATATTTTTTATAAATCTATCTATCTCTTTTTTAAGTGAAAGCATCGATTGTCTTGCCTTATTTTTACTGTCTTTAGTAAATTCTGTAATACCTAAACCCTCTTTCATAGCACGAGAAAAATCAGCTCGTCTAGCTATAATCGTATTCAATCGTTCATATAATGGGTGTTTTTCAACCATATCTTCAATAATACTAAAATCTTTAGTATTTGGATTTACATTATTTACAACTATGTGTGCTTTTACTTTTTTATTCATCTTTGTACTGAGTTCTTCAAGTGTTGCATGAAATTTTATAAGTCCCGCTATTTCCTGCATATCTTCATTTACAGGGGTTATAATGATGTCAGCAATATACAAAGCAACTCTATTTGTAGAAGAATCAAAACCACCAACATCTACAATAATATCTTTGTCTTCTGGGTAGTTTTCCAAAAAGTTTATGAATTCTTTTTGGGATAGGGGCTGCATAATCTGAACTGGTTTATTATTATTGTTTACTCTGAATTTATTTGCAAATACTAAGGATTTTTGGTAATCCAAATCTAATATAGGTGTATTCTTTGCTATTGCTAAGTTCCATGCAATTAAGCTTTTACCAACACCGCCTTTTGAATGAGCGACTACAATGACTGCCATATAAATACCTTTACATAAGTTTCTGATAGAAATATAACATATTGTTTCTGTCAGAAACATTTATAGTTTCTTATCAGAAACTGTAATATTTCCCATATTGAGGATAGTTTTCCTATAATGAGGACTTTAGTCAAGAATGATATAATATATAAATTTCCCATATTGAGGATAGTTTATGAGTAAGTCCCTTCAAAAAGCTAAAGCAAAACATTTTGAGTACCTTCGTAAAAACAATGCTATAACTGATGCAAAAAATGGTGAATTGTCTTTAGGTGCTATGAAATCGCTTGATGCCATACTGCATGTTTATCAGGATACAAAAGATACAAAAATAACTCTTGAACTGGCTACACTACGAAAAAAACTTGGATTAGAAAAGAATAATGATTATGTTGATAGAATCAAAACATATTTGTTGGAATTAAAACTTCCTTTTGAACTTCGTGATTTTCATGAACATAAAACAGGTAAAGAAGTTTCATTTGCCTTAACATCTTTTCTAAATGATGTTAAGGCATATAAAGATACCCAGCATATGGTTGAAATAAATATTTCAGAAAATTTTATAGATTATATGATAGAAAAATCAGGTTATACAGAAATTGATTTGACATTATCAAAACAATTTAAAACAAAGTATGGGTATAAAATATATGAAATGTACTTGAGATACTATGGTTTGCCGAATAGGGTAGGGGCGGACGTAGGTACAATCAAGAAGAATATGTTTGAACTTAATGAAAAATTTGGAACAAAACATAAATATGCCTCAAAAATGTTGGAGGGTATCGCAAGAGGTATTCAAGAAATTGAAGATTTGACGGGTGAACAAATATTTTGTTATTATGAAAAACCTATTAAAAAATTTGTATTCTCTTGGGCAAAAGTTTTAAAGAAAGTTGAATCTAAATGTATTTTACCTAGTACAAGAATTGATGAAGTGATAGATTGGATTATAGAACATATTCCATATACAATTAATGATAGAGTTAAATATAAAAGTAAATTAAAAAATTTAATTTTACAAAATGAATATGATGAACTTGAAGAGACTTATAGAGGGCTGCTTATGCATAAATATGGTTATAGTAGTAAAGAGATTGATAAATTTAAAACTTCTTCAAATAAGTATATTGATTTTAATAAGAATGAAATTCAAAGAGGACTGTTTTAGTTTAAGAAAGACAAGACTTAAGAGTTACTAGAAGAGAAGTAACCAGCATAGCGTCGAAAGAGAAGAACTTCTTCCCATCGTGAGGACTTTATTTCCTATAATGAGGACTATAGTTTTCCCATAATGAGGACTTTACTTCCCATAATGAGGACTTTGGGGTTCTGCATCAACAATGATTTTCAATACGATTGAAAATAGCATAAATAATAATCAAAAGTCCTCATTATAGGAAATATTAGAGAAAAATGGTACAGAATAGGGGGTATAAACCCTGTAAATTTCCTATAATGAGGACTTCTTTGTGAAAACAACTAGCTGTTAGTGTTGCTTCTAAAAAATCAGAGTAGAGTTTTTTAAAAGTCCTCACTGCAGGAAATAATAATGATACGATTAAGGCTGAGTGAGGGAGTTTTAGCAAAAAACTTCCCATAATGAGGACTATTAGGTACGGTAAGATTAATTGGTAAAGAAAGAAAAGCAGAAAATAACAAAAGTCCTCATTATGGGAAATATGTGTAGATAAGACTCGTAGGGCAGGGCGTATGTAAATAGAAGTGCATGTGCCACAATGTTAAAGGAAAGAAAATATTCATCATAAAATAAAGATATAAGGCAAATATTTCATTTAAACAAACAATAATATAATTAATTATATGATATACCATACAATTTAAAGGATTATCATTGGATAAGACAGAAATATTAGAAATACTCAATGACTGGAACTATTGGAATAGAGCATTACCACAAACGCACCCTAGACCACTTTATGGAGATAAGTTAGACCTATGGATGCAAACAGATGAAGTGGTCGTGGTTAAAGGCATTAGACGAAGTGGTAAATCAACACTAATGATAAACAGGATTAAACATCTGCTTTCTACAGGTGTGGATGTTAAAAATATACTTTTTGTCAATTTAGAAGACCCTAGGTTTATCAATCATCTTGATGTGGCACTGCTAGAACAGATAAAATCTGTCTACCTTGAGTACCTAGACCCAGATAGTAAACCTTACCTCTTTTTAGATGAAATACAAAACGTGCCATCTTGGGAGAAGTGGGTAAACAAAGAGTATGAACTCAAATCCTCTTGGATAATGTTAAGTGGGTCTAATTCTTTTTTGTTAAGCTCAGAGATAGCTTCTGCCTTGAGTGGAAGATATGTGAGTGTAGATGTCTATCCTTTGAGCTTTTCTGAGTACATAGACTTTAAAGGCATCAAAGTCACAAGTAAACTAGACTTTGTAGATGCAAAGATAGAACTACAAAGAGCCTTTGAATTGTATATGAAGCAGGGTGCTTTTCCAAAAACACTAGAGTATGATGCCATACAAATTAGAGAACTACTGGTGAGTTACAAGGACTCCATCCTGCTTAAAGATATAGTAGCAAGATACAAACTCAAAGAATTTGGCACCCTTGAAGAGATAGCTGCTTTTTTACTGAGCAATACAGGTATCGTACAAAGTATCACCAAAATAAAAAACCATTTTCAAATATCATACGATATGGCAAAAAGCTATGTAGAGTATTTGCGTAAAGCCTACATGTTATTTGAAGTACCAAAGTTTGATTACTCTCTTAGAAAACAAAATGTAAATGATAAAAAATACTATAGTATAGACCTAGGTCTGTCAAACATACTTAGGGTACCAAATTTACAACACAGAGGCAGCAACTTAGAAACCATAGTATTTTTAGAATTACTTAGAAGAGAGTACAAAGTATACTACTACAAAACCACTCAAGGATGGGAGTGTGATTTTGTACTAGAAAAAGAACAAAAGATTACTGCATTGATACAAGTCACACTTTCTTTAAAAGAAAAAACCACTAGACAAAGAGAGCTAAGACCTTTTGCAAAAACGATTGAAGAATTAGGGTTGAGTGATGTGAAGTGTGTGGTGATATCTGAGGATAATTCTATGGAAGAAATTTATGATGGAGTGGAGATTGAAGTGGTGAATGTTTTGGAGTGGTTGTTGGAGGCGTAAGTTAATAAAATGTTGGTTAAGGATATCAATATAGGTATAAGAAAATAAAGCATAGAGCAGAATAATATTTTTTAATATATTCTGCTCTTGAGGAAAGTTGCATATTTCTATGTATTATATGCTATAATCTATAAAACTAGGTATTTAGTTACTTATGTATATAAATTACGTTTAAATATAAACGTAATTTATATTTTATTACGAGGTATTATATGTTTTTAAAAATTCCAGTTTTTGACTTAATGTCAATTGTCTTAGATAAATTAGATATTCATTTTGAAAATGATAAGAGCAGAAATTATAAAATAATAGATAAATTTTTGGAGAAATCTACTATAAATTTTCGGAGAGACTTTCTTAAGTCAAGTGTGATAGTTCTACATGTATCAGATGTTGATAAATCAGAAATTGAATTGCATTCTTCCCAGGTAAAACAAATTTGTGACCCCTGGTTAGTTTATCTATTTTGTAAAATTGTTGCTAAGGATAAAATGGAGATATTAAAGAAGGAAAGTAGTGAACCTCTTTATGCACATGTTTGTCTTTTAACTTATAGTAAAAAAGGTTATGAAGCCAAAGAGTTTATGTCAACATTACTCACATCGTTTTCTTCAGTTGATAAAGGTAAACAAATTAATATTGATAGGATTGAATCACTCCTCTCAAAAAGTGATAAAAAAGAGTATGTTAAGGGGGTGCAAGAATCTGTAACTGCCACATTGCTAGGAAGGGGAGAAGACAAGGCACTTAGAATTCCTAAGGAAGCACAGAATGGAATAGTTGCCTTTAGTGAGTTAGGTAAAGCATTGAATATAAAAGATAAGCGTAAAAAAACACAATGTCCTATTTGTAAAGAAAAATATATGATAGATCAATCAAATTTGACGAAAATATTGTTCTTTAAGGGGGAAACTTTTATATATAAGTGTGATCATAAAAAAAGCTTAGAACACATAGGAGGAGATCCTTTTGAAAAAGATTTATCTTCTTACTTGCCTATGAGTGCGACAAACAAAGAAAAAAGTATGTTTGTGCTTATTAACTTTAAACACATAGCCTACAGTACATAAACAATGCATACGGATATTTTCTTTCAAGAAACATTATTGGATGCTGAAGCTAAAGTACTAGTAGCTTATGTTACGCGTGAGTTAGAAGAAAATAAGCTAATAGAAAAATATTGTAATAATATTAGAATATTTATAAAAAGATACCCCTATGTCTTGGTTAATGGAAATACACTTTGGAGGCTAGTGGTTTATAATTATTGGGAAATACTTTTTGTTTATATTAAAAGTTCTAGACTTCAGAATCCTTGGGCAAAAAGTACCTTTGAAGTTTTTTTTAATGCATCTATACGCATAATGGAGTTTGGTATATTTTGTGCTCACAATAGTAAAGGAAGGAATGTTTTTTTCTCCAATATGAAAGATAAAAATTTTTATAAACATTTTAGGAGCATTTGTAAGATAGTTTCATTAAAAGAATTTGCTATTACTAAAGACAAAAAAAATAAAGTTAATATCCTAGGCTTAGACTATTTTTCAACATTACCTATTCAGCCTTCATCTTCAAAAAAAGAAATAGATTTTACTTTTTATTTTAAACTTGAAAATATATATGTACAAAAAGTGTATCTCTTTGAAGAATCAAAAAACTTTATTGATGGAAGGAATTCAAGTGGTGGTAAATGGATAAGAACAGAAATACAAACCGAGGAGAAGTATCAACAATACTTGGTGACAACAGATGTCCGATTAGATGAAAAATCTGCCCTGGAAGAAGAGAGTTTTGAACGACATAACAAAAAAAATAAAATAACATCCTTGGATGTTATGTATCATTCCCCTGTAGAGGGGACAGAAGAAATTACTGGAGTTGGTGATTTAACAAAAGTGAATCTCAGTACTTCTTATAAAAGGTTTATGGTCAGTAGGGCAATTGGTAGAGCTATAGCTAAACAGAGCTTATCTCTAAAATCAAAATACACTATTCCAGAGATTGAAGTTTTACGTGTATTTATTCCAACTATACTTCAAAAAAAATCTCTATCATCCAATTTAATGCTTCTAACCATTTGTTTTGGCATTAACACATCTAAGATATTGGATGTGTTGATGGGGTTAGATGGTGATATTACTTTTAGTAAGAAAAAACAAATATTAAAAATAATAAACAAAAAGACAAAGGGAATATTTACAGACTTTGATACAGATATTTCTACGTCCAAATCTATTAATAATGATAGTGTGGAGATATATATACCTGAAGTATTAATACGCGTATGGATAGAGACCATAAGAATGTTAAATGAAACATATATTAACCAATTAAAGTTGTATTGTTTTGAGGAAAAGAAAGAGTGTGATTTACTTGTGAAAACTATAAATTCTAAGGAGTTTTATAAAGAGACTACAGTGGCAGGTTCTTTCAAATATTTGATGTGGGTGTTTAAAGAAGAAAAAACTATCAATAATGCTATAAAGTTATCGGCAACAAATCTACGAGAAGTATGTATTCAATCTATAAAGGGAGAGTTTTCAAAGTGTATTAATAGTTTTGGTAAAAGGATTGTATTGCCATATACAACCTTGCCATTACTTTTTTTGCATTTGTATAAAACAAGAAAAGAGTATTCAGATATTGGATTACTTTTTTCAGGAGTTATGCAAAAAAATGATGAAGCAAGAGTGTGTTATGGGACCACTCCAAAACGCCTGTTAGTATATGAAAAGTGGCAGATGGAACTTATGCAGTTACTACAGATTGATAAGATTTTGTTCGATAAATATAATGTACGTTTACATCGAAATACCCATCCGATTAACACTTCAGAGGATTGGTTTGGTTCGAAACTTTATTTAAATGGTGCAAAATTCAATATCTTCCTTCAGCGTATATTATCGTTGTCTTTTGAGAAGGAAGCTGATCATTTAAATTGTAGGTTGATATTTTTAAAGTATGCACTCTCTTGTACAATTGCAGCACGACATTATAAGCACTCTATTAGTGTGGAGCAGTACTCTAGACGTGAGGAAATTTTGTTGATTCAAGAAAAAGGAAAAAACCTTTTTGCAGGTAAAAGAATCATTCCTTTGACAGAGGTGGGGTGTTCTCTATTTGAAAAATACTTGGAACTTAAAGAGCAGCACAATTTGAATAGCTTTTCGCCTCCTTTAATAGTAGAAAAAAATGGAATAATAAAGGAGCGTTTTATGAAAAGGAGTGAGATAGAAGCATGGTTTATAGAACGTAAAGATGATAATAATAGTGACGATATAGAGTATATATTGAAATTTATGAAAAATGTACCTCTTAATTTTGGGAGGCATATTTTTACTTCTTATGCTATGTCGATGAGCACGTTAAAATCACAATATATTGATGCGTATTTAGGTCATTATAAGATGGGACTTGAAGATCAAGGTATCTACAGTCATTTTGATAATCAAGAATATTTTCAGCAGATTAGAAATGTTGTTGATGAGATTACTATGATATATATCCCCAAAGAATGGAAAAAATTATGGTAAATAGTTTTCAGGCAAAAGCAATGGCACATGCAGGGGACAATACAACGTTTATTGAGATGGTAACGTATATTGTTAAATACTATAAAAAGCATGGTGACGATAATAAAGTTGGAAAAATTACATTTACATTGCCCTTATGGCAGGAGATGTCTAAAAAAGAAATATTTAGAAAAAAATCACTCTCTGCTCATGCTTTGTCAAAACAGCTTAAAAAAGCACGAATTGTCTCTGCATCATCCATACTGTATCCTCCTAATATTAAATTTATATCTGCAAACCCACTTAGTGGAGCATTTGTACACGCTAAATTTGATAGCTATGATAAAGTTTTGGACTATAGAGATACAGTTATTCAAGCATTAAAATCAGAAAATCTTGATAGAGAGCAGAAGCTTTTGTATCTTTACATTTATTTGAGAGTATTTCATTTAGAACAAATACCTTTAAAGTTTTTAAAAGAGATAAATATAAAGAATGTAATTTGGTTACCAAAAAAATTACTTTTGGTTTTTGTAGATAATACAGAAGAATCATTTAAGCAAATAAGTATTTTTATACCAGATGATGTTGCGCTAAATAGTATCAAAGACATGACACTTGTGGAAGATGAGCCTCTTTTTTTTGATGTTGAAGATTTTGAGTCTGCATATAGAGAGACGTTGAATACAATGCTACCAAACTTAACCCTACACCATATACGACAGATTACACAATTAGAGTATCAGTTACATACTTCACCGTTGGAACTTACTTTGCAACTACAGAAACAGTATCCAAAGTTGCATTTGCATGAGATTGAACATATATTTGAAGGGTATATTCCTAAAGAGTTACTAGCGATAGAATCACAGAATTTACAAACATACAGAAAACATAGTAATACAGATGATGAATTTGAAGAAGAGGGTGATGAAGAACATAGCAAAAAGAAAAATTATCTCTATCATAATTTAGAAATGTATGAAGCACTAAAGTCCATAAAAGAAGTTCCTTTTGAGCCAAAAGAGCTAGCTAAATATTTGACACGATGGTATAATTTTATAGAAAAAAACAGTAAAAAAGAGAAAGAAGGATACTTGTTTCAAATATTACAATATTGTCAATTACTACTATATAAAGCAGATAAAAATTATAAAAGAAAACCGATACTAGCAAGTACCTTAAAAGAGTACTTACGTATACTGTTTCAGTATGCATTTAAATACATAGTGACTGAAGGCACTATCAATGATAGTGTCATAAAAAATATAGAAATTGGAATACTTTATAATGATGGGCTGACACTTCCTTCTCAACGTAAGTACAAAAGGCTAATAAATAATTTTTTAAAAAATATGACATCTTACGATACCTTGAGCAAAATAAAAGGTGCAATATCAATGAATAGGTCAATAGTTTTTAAAAATGAGATAGATGAGCTCGTAGAGCTTTTAATAAAAGAAGATAAAGTAGGAGTAAGAACAGGAACTAAAATGAATCTTATCAAAACATATGAAAGAGCTGTTTTCACTTTATTGTTGTATTACTCAGGAGCAAGAAAAGAAGAGTTAAGAAGATGCTTAACAAGCGATATAGTGAGTATAGGAGCAAAGACTTTTATACTAGACATCAATAAAGATGGGTTAAGAAAACAAAAAAATGCTGAATATAACAAGGGTGGTGGACTAAAGTCTACCGCAGCTAAAAGACGAGTACGTTTTAACATAACTGACACAAGGTATCTTGAGATAATCAAAAGTTACATCACTAACATAGAAAAACACGGCACACTATTTTTGTTTCCAAAGGCAGAAAAAAAAGTGTACAAAAAACAACTTATTTCTGAGAGCAGTATTGCAAAAATTAGCCTATTACTTCAAGGTATCACAAAGAGGTTTACCCCTCTTCATGCGTTAAGGCATGCCTTCGCGACCAATCAAGTAAAATATATCTTAACTGCAAAAGGTGCAAAAATAGAAGACATATTTGAACTGTCAAATCAGATAGGACATAGTAGTCCGGAAGTTACTTTGGAATTTTATGTGCATATAGGCTTATTACAACTTATGGGAGTAATGACAAGTACTGATTATCATTAAGGATAAGCGAAGAGATAGTATTATGCTATCTCAATTACCTCATAGCCTCCGCCACATCACTCTTCTCCGCCTGAGCATAAATCATCGTAGTCTTAATGTCAGAATGACGTAGCTTTTCTTTAGTAACTA
>Ga0256840_1004407_pt1 | contig 10581 bp, 10 predicted proteins | sample 355202metaG_FD_185969 | JGI IMG/M metagenome (GOLD analysis project Ga0256840, IMG submission 185969) | Hydrothermal vent microbial communities from Mid Atlantic Ridge, Atlantic Ocean - 355-202 | ecosystem: Environmental > Aquatic > Marine > Hydrothermal vents | place: Atlantic Ocean: Mid...
TTAAGTTTAAAATGCATTTGTTTTTTTATTTTAAAAACAATGTTAAAGTTAGGGGGATAGTTTTGGGGGTTCCTGAAACTATTCCTCCTATCTTTAATACAAAAAAACAAATATGAAAGAAAAAATCAAAAAATACCTAATTTTTATTATTATTTTTGTGTTGTTGTTTAATTTAAACATGTCAGTATTAGCAGCTCAGCAACCACAAATTCCTGTTATAGAACAAATTAAAACTCAGTATAGTTATGGTAATTTTGTTAAAGGTAAAAGTGAGAAAAATACGGAAATTTTAATGTATATTAATGGTCAATATTATCAAACAATTCAAATAAAAAAATGTAATAATTTTTTATGTCGATTTGAATTAAATGATTTAGAATTAAAACCCGGCAATTATAAGGTTTTTTTTATTGCTAAAGACAAAACATCATTAGTTTTATCTGCTCCCACCAAAGAATATAATTTTATTGTTAAAAACATCCCAGCTCCAACTTTGGTAAAAATAGTAAAAGGTAATATTTTAACTGGTTTAACTATAAGCGGCACAAAAGTTAAAGTCTTTGTAGATGACAAATATGACGGAGAAACTGATATTTTATATCATAATTCTGGGACTGCTAATTTTGCTTATAGAATTAAAGACAATACACCAGGAAGGCATTTAATAAAAGTTAAAGCTGTAAATAAATTAAAAAAGGAAAGCGATTTTTCTAAGGGTATTGAATTTTTTGTAGATTATCCCTACCCAGCCCCAATTTTATTTGAGGAATTAACAAAAAAAGAAAATAAAGAAAAAGTGTTGATAGTTGGAGTAGTAAAAAGCAATTCTTATGTTCAGCTTTTTTTAGATAATAAATTGTTTCAAGAAAGCGATCTTTTGACAGATTCATCTGGAACTGCTAATTTTGCTTTTAGAGTTTCTGGCTTGACAGAAGGAAAGCATTTAGTATATACTGTTGCCATAAATAAAGACAAAACAAAAATTAGTTCAAAGTCTAATGTCGTTGCTTTTTTAATAAAGAAGAAGGTAGTTCCGAAAATTAGCCAAAAAGCAGCTCAAGAAACAAATAAAGCCGCTTTAAAATCTAATAAAATTGTTGTAAAGGGAACAGAATTTGAACAAACCTCAAGCGACAAAGAAGGTCTAGAAAAAAAAGAAAACTTAAAATCAGATGATAATGATAATGTTGTTATTCCTTCTATAGACAATAAAAATAATAAAAAAACAGGTGGTTTAATTAATGAAAAAAAACAAAATCAGAATACATTAAATATAATTATTTTTGTTTTGTTTTTGGTTATTATTATTACTTGGATTTTTTGGGTTAATAGAGAATTAATTAAAGAAAAAAATAAAAAATAAAAACAAATATCCCCAGACAGGCCCCTTCTATTTTTAAAAAGCTCCCACTTTGTGGGGGCTTTTTATTGTGGTTATATTTTTGTAAGGATTATTATTTCTCTCATTACTTTTTGTTTGGGACGGCCGTACAATAGCCCCCTTTTATTTAAAAAGGGTTGTGGCAATGGATTGGTAATTTTCAATGGTTTATAATCAGGATTAATATAATGTTTTTTGTTTTTTTGACAAAAAACAGGCCAAACCATTACTATTTTTCTGTTTGGTTTTAAAATTTTATTAAATTCTTTTAATGCTCTGGAATATAACCCCTCTAATTTTTTAATTGTTTGAGTTATGTTTATTTTTCCTCTTTGTGGCCCCAAATATGGTTCTGTAATTATAGCATCAATATTAGAGAGGTATTTTGATAAATTTTTAACATCACACCGAAATAGTTTAGGTTGGATGATAATATGAAAATTTGTTTGTATCCATTTAATGTTTTTTTGAGTGTCATTAATGGCTTTAGAGGATATATCTGTTCCAATAATTTTTTTATATCCCATTAACATAGCCTCTGTTAAAATTGTTCCTGACCCACAGAATGGATCTAAAATAATTTGATCTGTGTTTACTTGGGCTAAATTAATCATAATTTGGGCCAATTTAGGAGGAATCATTCCCGACAAATCATCTCGAGAAGGGCGACCAAAATCCCGAAAAGACAATGTTTTAAAGTCTTGTGCAGCAATAGTAACTCCTACAAGAAGTTTTTGTTGTGTTTTAATTAAGATAAACTCTATTCCTTTTCTTTGTTTGTTAGGCAGTTCAATCATTTTATTTTGAGTAATAATCACACTTGATAAATTTTTTTCTCGGCTATTTAACCACCTGCTTTTGATGCCCTGTTTTTTTAATTCTCTTTTAATGTTCATAGCAAGATCAATAAGGGAAATCCTATCTCCAAAGGCGCTAAAACCAAAGATAACTTTCTGATTGCCAGGAAAATGTTTTTTAATAGTTTGTATAATGGTTAAGTCTAAATTCTGTTCATTAATTTCAGCAATAATTTTACCAACCTTAACTACCCCTCCAACTTTTTTAATAAAATCATTCAATTTTAATTTTTCGGCTAACTTTACAATAAAAACATTATCAAATAGTTGGTAATTATCAATGTGAAGCTGGCTGTTTAATTCTGCTATAGATAAGAGAGGATGAGAGCCCAAGACAAAAAAATATTTTTCCATATAAAATTATTCTACTAATAGAGCAGCACCTATTGCCCCTGCTCTTTTTCCTAATTTACTTTTTAGAATTTTTATTTTTTGAGATTCACTAGAAGCGATGTGTTTGGCCATAGTTTTTTTTGTATGAGACAAAAATAAGTCACTAACCTCACTTACACCTCCTCCAATTACAACAACTTCTGGGTCTAAAATGTTGACAATGTTTGCTAAAGCAAAACCTAAGTCTTTTCCCAACTCAGCAAATGTTTTTTCTGCTAGCATATTGCCTTTGTATGCTTCATGGGCAATTAAGGCCGGATTGTTTTTAGTTAAGCGATGATAAGCTTCTTCTAACTCTAATCCATTTTCAAAATTGATGACCATAGAGCCTGGTTCTCCTGCTCCTCCATGGGCACCTTGATATATTTGATTGTTGAACCACCACGCGCCACCAATTCCTGTTCCTATTACAATTCCATAAATATTATTATATTTTTGAACTGCTCCTAAATGTTTTTCAGCCCTTAAAAAGCAATTAGCGTCATTATCTAAAAATATAGGAAGATTAGTTATTTCTTTAAGTTTAGTTATTATTTCTGTATTATTAATAATAGGTATGTTGGGCGAATCTAAAATTTTTTCTTCTTTATAGTTAATTGTTCCTGCTATCCCCAATCCAATCCCTTTGATTTTTATTTTGTTTTTACGAGCTTTTTCTTCTAGAGGGCTTATAAGAGCGTTTAGCATTATAAAAAAATGTTCTACATTGTCTTTTGGTGTAGCTAAGATATATTCTTCAATAACTTTTTCTCCATCAAAAAGTATGGCTAACATTTTAGTTCCCCCAATATCAATTCCAATTGTATATGTTTTTTTTGGCATAAATTTTAACCTATCTCTTTTTATTATACCAAACAAAAGCAAAAAAACAAACAAAAACCACGTTTTTTCGTGGTTTTTGTTTGTTTGGAGGCCTGAGGGGGAATCGAACCCCCGATGAGAGTTTTGCAGACTCTTGCCTTACCACTTGGCGATCAGGCCATCTGGTCATATATTATCAATAGTTTGACAGCTAGTCAATATTTTGTTAGTTTTTAAAAAGAAGATAAAAGTTATGAAAAATATAGAAATTAAATATTTTGTTAGATATTTTGTTGTTAGTTTAATAAAATTATATCAAAAAATCCTATCTTTTGATCATGGATTTTTTCGTTTTTTATTTCCCTTTGGGTATTGTCGTTTTAAACCCACTTGTTCAGAGTATGCGATACAAGCTATTCAAAAATATGGAATAATTAAAGGGACATTAAAAGCTGGGTGGAGAATTTTACGATGTAATCCATGGAATAAAGGGGGTTGGGACCCATTAAAATAATTATTATTAACATGTTAACTTTTTATGTTTACAATTTTGTTCTATCAGCCGATATTAAATCTTTTAGTTTTTTTATATGATATTATTCCTGGGCATGATTTAGGGGTAGCCATTATTTTATTAACAATTATTGTTAAACTGGCTTTGTGGCCACTATCCAGAAAGTCTATAAAAAGCCAAAAAGCATTACAAGATTTACAGCCAAAAATAGAGGAAATAAAGAAAAAGTACGCTAATAATAAAGAAGAGATGGGGCGGGCTATGATGCAGCTTTATAAAGAAAATAAGGTTAATCCTTTTTCCTCTTGTTTACCGCTTTTGATTCAACTTCCTTTTTTTATAGCAATTTTCAGAGTGTTTAAAGATGGTTTTACAAATGGTTCTCTAGATTTAGTTTATCCTTTTATTTCTCGCCCAGAATTTATAAATAGTGTTTCGTTAGGAATGTTTGATTTGTCTCAACCTAATAAATTTTTAGCCATTCTAGCTGGAGCTGCTCAATTTATTCAAACTCATATGATGTCGCGCCAACAACCTGAAATTAAGACAGAAGGATCCAAGGATGAAAATATGATGGCTATTATGAACAAACAAATGATGTATATGATGCCTGTTTTAACAATTATTATCGGCTTTACTTTACCAGGAGGACTTGCCTTATATTGGTTAACCACTACAATTTTAACTATTATTCAACAATTTTACATCTTTAAAAAACAAAACCAAAAAGAAAAAGTAACAGCTTGAAGTTTGGTTAAATTTGAAAAGTTTATGATAATAAGGGCATTATAATGCCCTTATTATTTTATTATAAAAAATTTAAAAAATATGATTTATGACTGTCTCAGTTATAATGTTTAAGGCGTTAGAATGAATGTTGTAAAATCTATTTTAAAGCGGGAATTGGGAAGAGAACACTTTACAAAACAAAAAACTTATGGTAAGATACCTATAGTTTTATTATATAATTAATTAAGTATTCTGTTGTTAGATTTTTGGTTGATAGATAATAAAACAATGAAATATTCTCTAATTTTAGCAAAAAAAACTAAATATTCGAAAGAAAACCAAAAACAAAACAAATTGTTTTGTTTGTAAGTTTTTGGTTTTTTATCAACCCCTAACGACAGAATAATATAAATTTATGGATTATATTATTTATATAATTCTGGTTGTTGGAGGTTTTTTTATTGGTTATTTTACAAGAAAGCAGAGAGCTTCTTCTAAGATTAAAAAAGCTGAAGAGAGAGCAGAAAAAATAATTAGTGAAGCCAAGAATAAACAAAGCGAACTTTTATTAAAAGCACAAGAAAAGGCTCTAAAAATTATTGACGATGCTAAAAAAGAAGAACAGAAAAGAAGACAGGAAATTAAAAATTTGCAAAATCGTTTAGAACAAAGAGAAACAGCCTTTTCACAAAAACTTTTAGAACTACAAGAGAAGCAACAGAAATTATATGATAAGGTAGCCCAGGTAGAAAAAGTAAAAGAAAAAATCAAAGAAATACAAAAAGAACAATTAGCTAAGCTTGAAAAAATTGCTAATATGTCCAAAGATGAGGCTAAAGAAATTCTTTTAAAAAACGTAGAAGAAGAAATACAAGAGAGTATTTTGTCTAGAATGAAAAAACTAGAAAGCGAATCTATTGAGGCAATAGATAATAAAGCAAAAGAAGTTATGGCATTAGCAATGCAACGATTAGTTTCTAATTATACCCCGGAAATAACTACTACAATAGTTGAATTACCTAACGATGAAATGAAAGGTCGTATTATTGGCCGAGAAGGAAGAAATATTAGGGTAATTGAGCAACTAACAGGAACAGAGATAATTGTTGATGACACTCCAAATGTTATCACTATTTCTGGCTTTTCTCCAATCAGGAGACATGTTGCTAAAAAAGCTTTAGAACGTTTAATATTAGATGGTCGTATTCATCCAACAAAAATTGAAGAAGCAATTGAGGAAGCAAAAAAAGAGTTAGCTATTGATATTAAAAAAGCTGGAGAAGAAGCTATGTATGAAGTTGGTATTACTGGTTTTGATCCGAAGTTAGTGCAAATTTTAGGACGACTTAAATATCGTACTAGTTATGGCCAAAATGCGTTGAGACACTCTATTGAGGTAGCTCATTTAGCAGCTTTATTAGCAGAAGAGCTAGGAGCTGATGTAACAATAGCTAAAAAAGCAGGATTGCTTCATGATATAGGAAAAGCCGTTGATCATGAAGTTCAAGGAACACACCCCGAAATTGGTAGAGATATTGCTAAGAAATTTGGATTGCCTCAAGAAATTATTGATCCAATTGAAACTCATCATGACGATCGTCCACGCGGCCTTATTTCAGTAATTGTTAAAGTAGCAGACGCTATGTCTGCAGCTAGGCCAGGAGCTCGTCAGGATACTTACGAGCGTTATTTACAAAGGTTAGAAGAATTAGAGAATATCGCTACCTCCTTTGAGGGCATAGAAAAGGCTTTTGCTATTCAAGCAGGCAGAGAAGTAAGAATATTTGTTAATCCAGAAGAAATAGACGACTTAAAGGCCCACAATTTAGCGCGCGAAATCGCGAAAAAAATAGAAAAAGAATTAAAATATCCAGGAGAGATAAAAGTTAATGTTATTAGGGAAATGCGAGTTATAGAACATGCAAGATAATTTAATTTTTATATGCTTAATATTTTATTTATAGGGGACATTGTAGGCAAAATTGGACGAAAAACAATAGCTAAAATTTTGCCTTCTCTTAGAAAAAAAATAAAAGTTAATCTTGTTATAGCCAATGTAGAAAATATAGCCCATGGTAGTGGCATAACACCAGAAACCATACAAGAAGTTTTAAACAGCGGAGTTGACTATTGTACTAGCGGAGATCATACTTTTCGCAAACGTAAACAGGCTGAAAAATGTTTTGAAGATAAATTACCGGTTATTAGACCAGCGAATTTTCCACCTTCTGTACCAGGAAAGGGTTATGCAATTATCAACTACAAAAAACACAGAATTCTTTTAATAAATCTTATAGGACGTGTTTTTATGCGAATGCATTATGATTGTCCTTTTCGTAAACTTGACGAAATATTGAATAATAAAAATTTGGCAAAAGAGAAGTTTTCTGCTATAATTATTGATATACATGCGGAAACAGCTTCAGAAAAAATAGCTTTAGCTTATTATGCGCAGGGGAGGGTTAGCGCGGTTTTCGGAACTCATACTCATGTAATGACAGCTGATCATAAAATTATAAATAAAGAAACAGCTTATATTACTGATGTAGGAATGGTCGGATTTGTTAATGGCTCTTTAGGGATTAATAAAGAAGAAATAATAAAAACATTTTTAGAGCAGATAAATTATGCTCATCAAATCCCAGAAAAAGGAGAAGTAATTTTTAATGCTTGTTTAGTAAAAATTAATCCTCAAAACGCCAAAGCTAATTTAATCCAACCTTTAATTAAATTTGATAAAATTAATTAATGTTTTAATGCTGTTTTAAAGCATTAAAACATAAAAACTTATGAATAAATCAGATTTTATAGAGAGGCTCGCTGCCGAATTAGAGGTATCTAAAAAAGAGGCAGAACATATTTATAAGACATTTTTAGGTATTATTATTAGTGAACTTAAGGCTGGCAACGAAGTAACCTTAACTGGCTTCGGAACATTTTCTTCAAGGGTAAGAAGGGCTCGCAAGGGTGTTAATCCTCAAAACCCTAGTGAAGAAATTAGAATTCCAGATGTAAGAGTAGCTAAATTTAAAGCAGGGAAGACGTTAAAAGATCTTTTGAAGGCCTCTTAATTCAAAACAACCCAAAGGAACAAAAAAACACCAGTTTATAGCTGGTGTTTTTTTGTTTTGATATGTTTTTAGAGACTATTAAGCTCAGAATACAAATATTCTCGTAACTTAGCAAAAGCGGCTCCGCGCATGCTAATAGCTGTTTTCTCTTTTCGACTCATTTCAGCAAAAGTTTTTTGGTATCCACTTGGTTTAAAGATAGAATCCCATCTAAGAGAAGATAAGATTTTTGGTTTCACTATTGTACCAGATATCTTACCCTCAAAAAAATGGATTTTGTTTTTAGATGTAGCATAAGCGACAATGGTTATAGCTTCGGCTTCAAAACAATTAAAACTTTTAGCCATCTTGAAAATTCCCTCAGGACCGATAGACTCAATAAACCATTTTATTAAAGGTCCCGGCAGGCCGTTTAAGTTTTTTAAATAAAGAGAGGTATCTTCAATAATAAAATTTGCTTTTTTGTGTTGGTAAGCAGCTTTTATTTTTTCTTTAATAATTTTTTTGGCGTCCAACTCTTGGATCTCAGGTAAATCAATGTTTAGTTGTTTTATGTTAGGCAAAATTAATTTTGCTTCTTCAAATTTATTTTTATTACTAGTGAGGAAATAAATTGTTTTTATCATACAATTATTTTGTAAGTATTAAATAATAATTATATTTGTCTTTATAAATTTTTTCTATGTGTAGGTTCGTTTTTTTGGCAAGTTCAATTAACCCTTTTTTAGTAAAGGCGTGATAATAACGTTGGCTTGACTTTTTTCCTTTCCAATTGAAAACAATATCTCCAAAATCCATTTTGTTTTTTCCCAATAATTTGAGCAAGGCAAATTTTATAATTAAATTTTTATGTTTAGGATGTTGCCATAAATTCCAAACAGTTATAATAATTTTGCCATTTTTTTTAAGTTTCTTTTTTAAGTTTTGTAGAGCTTCTATTCTTAATTTCTTTCCAGGAATGTGATGAAGCACAGCTATACAAAAGATTATATTAAAATTATTATTTGGCACATTGTTCAAACTAATGATATCGTCTATTAAAAAAGAGACATCGTCATTTGAATATTTTTTCTTTGCTAGTTGGATAAGTTTAGAGCAATTATCTATTCCTGTATATTTAACATTTTTGTTTTTAAGCGCACGCCATAAACGCCCATTGCCGCATCCTACATCTAAAATATTATCGTTTTCTTTTACTAGTTCGCATAATTTTAAAAGCTCGGGCCAAAGAGCCTTATCTCGGGTTAAGCTAAATTCATAAGCAATTTGTTGATAATTGTTTTTTACAACGGTAAGCAGTTTTTTTTGAATTGCTTTGTCCATTTTAGTTGTTTTTAGCTTTTAATTTTGATACAATAATTTTTATCTCATACCATTCAATACTATCATCTAATATTTTTTTGATAGGGGCAAGTTTATCAAGAGATTTTATTTCTTTAATAGCTCGTAGAATTTTGTTTTGTTGTTTACGGGAGACTATTTTGTCAATATTTTTAATAATTCCTTTTTCTATTAAATAACACAAATGATCAATGATTGTGCTTTCTTTTAAATTCCTTTGTTTAGCTATTTCTTCAATAGATAAATTCTTTTTAAATAATTCCAAGGTTTCTAGTTGAGTTAATTTTGTGTTTAAAATAGGTGTTTTATGAGGAGGCGCTACCTCTAAAACTTTAATATCTGTATTAAATTTATAATTTTGTTTTTGTGATTTTATGCTAACCTCCTTAAAGTTTAATAAGCAATTGTCACATTTTCCGCAGCTTTTGATTTGATCGTCTTTAAAATATTTTAAAATATATTTTTGTCTACATTCTTGAGAGTAAACGTATTCTTCCATTTGATCTAATTTTCTATAAGCCGCTTTTCTTTTTTCTTCTAAAAAATCAAAATTGATTTTTAAAAGCTGAGGGTTAATTCTCTTAACAATGTTAATTTCTGTTCCCCTAAAAGGCGGTTCATATTGAATTAGGTTTTCTTTGGCTAGTTTTCTAATTAAGCGGGAAAGAGTTTCTTTTTTTTCCATAATAATATCTGCTATTTCATTTAAATCACAATACCAGCCTTTTTGTAGTTCTTGAGAGAATCTTTCGTAAAGTTTTTCTAAAACGATTTGACTTTTTTTTGCTTTTTTTCCTAAACCATCCTTAATTTCTGTAAAATCTTTTTCAAACTTTAAATAAGCTCGGCCACTTTTTTCTCGTGGTCTTGTAATATAACCTTCTTTTTCCAAAATTTTTAAACTTGTTCCAATAGCCATTTCTGGAATGTCTTTACCTAAAATGTTTTTTAGATCAGTGTAAGTAATTAAAATCGTGTTGCTTTCAAACTCGGTTAAAACTTGATATATTTGACGAATGAGTTCTGGGGGCGGATTATCCCCTTTAATAAAAAACTCTTGTAGTTGCCTGTCATGTGGGTTATATAGCATTAAACACAAACTAGGCTTCCCGTCTCTGCCAGCACGTCCAACCTCTTGATAGTAAGACTCAATGTTGCGTGGCATATTGTAATGAATAACAAAACGAATATCTGACTTGTCAATACCCATACCGAAGGCGTTAGTAGCTACAATTACTTTTACGCGCCCATTAATAAAGCTGTCTTGTATCCATTTGCGACTTTCAGCATCCATGCCCGCATGATAAGACACAGCTTCAATATCGTTATCCAATAAAACTTGCACTAAATTGTCAGCATTTGCGCGTGTTCCAACATAAATTATTCCTGAGCCATTTTTTGTTTCTTTGATGGCTTGTAAAATAATTTCTATTTTTTGGCTTTCTGTGGTTCTAATGACTCCGAATTGAAGATTGGGCCGTGCGAAACCAGTAA
>Ga0256840_1004408_pt1 | contig 10579 bp, 8 predicted proteins | sample 355202metaG_FD_185969 | JGI IMG/M metagenome (GOLD analysis project Ga0256840, IMG submission 185969) | Hydrothermal vent microbial communities from Mid Atlantic Ridge, Atlantic Ocean - 355-202 | ecosystem: Environmental > Aquatic > Marine > Hydrothermal vents | place: Atlantic Ocean: Mid...
GCTTATTGAAGTAGATAATCGCTCAATTTAGGTTATATTTTCTGTGGCTTCAAAATTACAAAAAAATGTGTAATTAAACTTGTAGCCTACTCTTAAAAGGTAAAAAAGTCATAAAGTCTGCATGATGCACTATGTATGCTTCGGTACTGCGTTTTACCAAATCGCCTTCTTTGGCATGAGCCGCTATAATATGGCAAACTTCTGCCGGCACATTGCACTGCTCCGCCAAGGAAACACCCGAATACGGATGGCGCAAATATTTTCCGTATGCACCTTGAACGGCTTTGCCGTTTTCGTCTTTAACATATTCAAGTAATTTACCTACATCGGCTAAAATAGCACCCGAAATGAGTATGTCCATATTTACCGGCAAATCATTACCGAAAAACTTATTCATTTGTTCGCCGGAGTCTTTTGCTATATGCACCACAGAGCGTTTGTGTGCCATAAACGATACTTTTAAGTCAGGAACCAGCAAAGTAAAAGGTATTTTGTTTAAATCATCAGCCGAGAGTACGCTTTTTTCTAAAGCCAGCTCCCAAGTTTTAGCTGTTTTGTTCCGTAAATCATTGTCTTTTATCCAGGCAAGCTCTTCGCCCCATAATTTTTCTACATCTTTTGTCATAATACAGTTTGGTTTTAATGTTTCAGCTTCAAAAATAAGAAAATTTTACAAATTATTTTTGTTTATTTTTTCAAATACCTCAATAAGCTTATGCATATCACATTTACTTTGGCAAGATTCTTTTCTTAAACGTAAAGCGTGTGTATAAGCAATTGTTAATTTATCTTGTAAATAAAAATATAAATCTTTTTTTTCTAAATAGTTATCAGATTTTTGATAATCGCTAACATATTTCTTTAAATATTTAATTAGTTGATTACAAGATAAATATTCACGACTTGAATACTCAAAATGCAATAATAACCAAATTTCAAAACAAGGATTGTGTTCAATAAAATTTATTTGTTTGTTCTGAGCTTTAAGCCGGTAGTATAAGTTTTTCTCTTTTTTATTTGCTAATATCCTATCCAAATCTATGATACAAAACACCATATCATATACCGTACTTAAATCCTTAGCTTTATCAACAATATTGTTTATATCAGAATGCTTAGGGATTTCAGGTTTAAATTTAAAAGACAATTTTTTGTGTTTTTTTAAAGATTTAAAATATGCTCTTTCCGTGATTCCTTCACCCAAAACAGCAATCGCTAAACGGCTTTCCTTTCTTTTCTTTATTCTTGCCATATTACAAAATACCTAAATTAGGAACAGCACCAAACTTCCCGGCTTTATAAGCATTTAAAAAAGATAAATTTTTGCGAATATTAAAATCATCTAATGAATATAGGTTTGAACTGCCCGTATCATCCTTTTCGGTAAACCATACTATATCTTTTCGTACAAAATCTTCTGAAAGTAAATTTATATTGTGTGTTGTAAAAATAAATTGCGATTTGCTGTTTTCTTTTTTTGAATAATACAAAAAGCTGTTAATAAAATGATTTACCAAATCAGGGTGCAAAGAGTTTTCCAATTCATCAATATTTAAAACCATAGTATCTTGTAAAGATTTTTTTAATTCACCAATTAAACCAAGATAGCGCAAAGTCCCTGACGATTCAAAATCTACCGATAAACTATTGTTTACTCCTTCTATTTCATGGGTAAAAACCACTTTGCGTTTGAAATAACGCGCATAATTTTCTTGAACTTCATTGCCATAAGTGGTATTATTTATATCATTTCCGCTATCCTCTAATTCTATATCAATATTTTTTATTTTAAAATCAGCAATTTCTAAATTTTCTATTATAAATTCTTTAAAACCCTTTTCTTGATTCTCAATTTTATCAATAACATTTCTGTAAAGATTATTCCACGGACGAATTATTGGAGCAATACCATGCTCAAACCATTCATAAACTGTTTGTAGTTCAGGAAAGTGTATGTTTGTTTTTTTAAAACCCGCAACAATTGTCATATTGTTTAAGGTATTAGATTTTAATACTGAAAGTTCTACAGAATCAATATTTATTCTACTCCCTGATTTTAAAGTATAATCATTTATTTTAGGATTATATTGCCTGTGAAATACTAATGCCGGTTGCGTACCCGGATAAAAATACAATTTCTCATCATAAATAGTTCGATCATCTAAACGAACAGAGTAAATATATTTTGTATTATTGATAAATAGTGTTATTTCAAAATAGCCCGGATTATTTCGTGTTTCAGCATCAAATTGAAAAGGAACAAAGCCGGTTTTACTTTCTCTATCTAAGGACTGAGTAGTAATATTTTTTAAAAAATCCAATGCTAATAACAAATTGGTTTTACCTGATGCATTGGCTCCATAAACCATGGCAATTCGTAATAAGCGCTCTCCGTTTGCTAAATCAATGCAATGATAATCCTGCATGTATTTATCTTGGCTTGCTTCAAAGCTTAGCGTTTGTTCTTCTTTGAAAGATAAATAATTTTTAACCTTAAACTCAATAATCATTTTATTCTAACTTAAAAAAGAAATTATTTTTGTAAATAGAAATGTTATTTTTTATACTGTATTTATAATTTTTGTAATTTTACTACAAATATATTAATTATATTTTGTTTTTTTAAACTTTTTCTAAAAAAAATAGTGCTTTTTTCTAAAAGCACTATTTTTTAATGTATTTTGGTTAAATAAACTTTACAATTTTGCAATAATTGCATCTGCCATTTGTTTTGTTGATGCTGCTCCTTGATTAATTACATCAGGTTTTCCGCGCATTTTTAACATGTCGTATGTACGAACTTTACCTTCTGCAATTACATCGGCTACTGCATTGCGAATTTTTTTGGCAATTTCATTCTCGTCAATAAAATCCAGCATCATGCAAGCCGATTCTATCATTGCTATCGGATTTACAATTGATGTTTCATAATCGGCATATTTAGGTGCTGAACCATGTGTAGGTTCAAAAACAGCTATACCGCTATCAGGATTATATTGTGCACTGCATGCAAAACCTAAGCCACCGATTAATCCGGCAAAACCATCCGATACAATATCGCCAAACATATTTCCGGCAACAATTACTCCGTAATCCTCCGGATTTTTAGTAAGCCACATCATTTGAGCATCAATATTAGTATTCCAAAGTTCTATTTCCGGAAAATCCGCCTTTTGAATCTGTAAAGCCATTTTGTACATCATACCGGATGTTTCACGTATCACATTTGGCTTTTCGCACAGTGTAACTGATTTGTACCCGTATTTTTTAGCATGATTAAAAGCTGCACGTAATATACGCTCAGTAGCTTTTTTAGTAAATATACGTGTAGAAACAGATATTTCTTCTTTGGGTACATGACCAAAATTTTTCTTAAATTTAGGATGAGTCATTAAAGCGTCATAGACTTGTTCATCAGGGTTTGACCATTCTACACCACCATAAAGACCTTCTGTATTCTGGCGGAATATTACCACATCCACCTCCGGTTCCTCAATAGTGTTTCCTTTGCCTCTGCGAATAAAATTTAAAGGATTACCTTTGTATGTTTTACACGGACGTGCACAAATATCCAAACCAAAATGTTGGCGTAAACCTACAATCGGACTAGAATATACCAAGCCTTTTTCTTTAAGCTCAGGAGCAAGTTCTTCAAAAGCTTCATCTTTAGGTTTTGAGGTAATTGCTCCAAAAAGCCCGATTTTATGTTCTTTTAATAGTTTAATAGTGCGTTCTGGTAAAGGATTTCCTTCTTTGCGCCAAAACTCCCAACCAATATCACCTTCAACATAATCTGCTTCAAAACCGGCTGCTTCCAATACGCGTATTGCTTCATCAAGCACCGCTTTGCCTATGCCATCGCCGGGCATTGCTACAATAGTTCTTTTTGCCATATTAATATAGATTTAGTTTTCTTTTTAAAGTATCAAAAATACTATATTTTTAAATCATAAAATATTTTATAGGCTTTTTTCGTAAAAAAAAATGTATATTATACAACATCTGCTTATATAGATTTCACTTCTTTTATAACAAGATATAAAAAATACAACCAGCCCAGCATTAAAATAGTGCCTCCAATCGGGTTAAAAAATCCTAATTTGCTTTCCGGATAAAAACTTTTTAAATACAATATTCCTTGAAACATAATACTTCCGGCAATAAATGCATAAGCCACATAATTAAAATTAATATCCGGAAATAAATGATATAAAATAGCAATTAGTATTAAAGCCAGTGCATGATACATCATAAATTGATTTGCTAAAGCAAAATTATTTGTTGCACTGTTTTCGTTTAAAATATCTCTAAGTGCATGACTCGATAATGCGCTCATTATTATGGATATAAAGGCGAATAATACTCCTGTTGCAAGAATTGTTTTCATAATTGATTATTTTATGGATTAGAGTTACAAATATCATAAAAAATCTGGAAAAAGCATTTATTTATGCCTTATCCAGATTTTTTTTAAAGCTGACAATTTTACTTTGCCTAACTTTATTGTATTAAGATTGATTTCTGAAAACGTTCATTTTCGTTTTCAATAACCAATTTATATACACCTTTATCAGCTTGCTCAATTTGAACAGCTAATTCATGATTTTTAGAAATATTATCAAACTGTTTAGAATAAATTATTTTACCTTGAATATTATAAACGCTTACATATGTTTTTCCAATAAAATCTTTTCCAAACCGAATGGTAAAAGAACCCGAATTTGGATTTGGATAAATGGTCATGTTTTGAATATTTTCTTCTTTATTTTGTGCAATAAAGGTAGCAGTTCCTGTTCCTACTAAATTGTTTACCGGCTTATTTGTAAAATCTGATAACAAAATATTGTTGTTTGATTCAATTGTACCTTGTGTATAAGATACGGTAACTGTATCAGCAGAAGAAATGTTTGTGGGTAAATGTAAAATAACTATACTAGCATCTCCATCTTTCAAATACGCCGAATCCGGTTGAATATCGGCACCATTATTTACAATAAATTCAGTATGTTTTCCTGTTGGACTATTCAATGCTAGATTAAATTGGACTTCAATTAAATCACCTGTATTGTTGGTTTCTGCTTTTTCAAAAATTAATCCGTTTGATGAAGATGCTTCAAGAAATGTTTCCCATAAACCACGTCCGTAGGTTGCGGCACGCAATTTACTTTTTGAAAAATCATTATTATCGTAATATATTTCCAGTTCACCGATTTTTACATTAGGCAAGCCGGTATTGTAAGCAATCCAATCGGCACTCCCTTTTTTAAAATATACGCCTAATTCGGTTCCTGCGTATAAATGTACTTCACCATCGCTTTGTTTGTTTTGTACAATTGAATATACGGGTAATTCGGGTAGTCCGGTTGAAATATTTGTCCAACTTGCTCCTCCATCTGTTGATTCATAAACACCATCTTGGTTGTATTTGCTAAAAACAACCCAAAGTGTATTTGGGTCATCAAATTTTACGGCAATATTTTTTATAGATGAATTGGTTGTAGGTAAATCACCGCTAATATTTGACCATGATGTCCCCCCATTAGTTGTTTTCCAAATATTATCATAGTCTGATACATATAGAACTTGGTTATTTGAAGGTGCTATTGCCATTGAACGTATATTATTATACGAGTTTATCGAGGAAATTTTTTCAAAAGTATCACCTTTATCGGTTGTTTTCCATACATCTGCATATCCGACATATAAAGTATTCGGATCATCCGGGTCCATAATATAAGGTGTCACCCAAGCCCCTTCCAAAGTTCCGTCTCCAATATTTTGACTTATGTCTATTTTTGAATTCCAAGCATTTAAAGTTCTGTCTATCTGACCATTCACATAAGTAGCGTATTGGATTTGATAATTAGAATAATCAATGATACATTCCATTCCATCTCCACCTTTAACATCATACCATTGGCTATCCGTGTGTAATAATTTACTACCGTTATCTTGTAAACCGGCTATTATTGCACTAGCTTCTGTTTGCGAAACGCCTAATTTATACATCTGACTAATTACCATACCGTTTGTTTTATCTGTCCAGTCATTTCCATCATTTACAGATATATAAACACCTCCATCATTGGTTTCAAATAAATCCCCGTTAGGTCTGTATTTTAGCTTATGTTTATCGGCGTGCACAGCCTGAACACCATCGCCCCACCAATGATTTATAATTTGCCAGTTAATTCCTCCATCAGTAGAGCGCCATGTATTTACACCGCCAACTAAAACAACATTAGCATTATTAGGCGAACTAGCCATTGCTAAATCATACCATCCTTGCCCGCCGGTACCACTGCCATCTGCTTCATAACCTAATATATTTAAAGTATCTCCCAATATTTTTGTATAACTTGCACCTGAATCTTCCGATTTAAAAACTCCAAACAAGCCGCCATCTCCGTCTGCTGCAACAGCATAGACAATAGTATCTTTAGCTGAACTTACTGCCAACTCAATTCTACTTGCATTTGCTTCATTCAAAGCCTCTGTCCAGTTTATTCCTTCATCGGTAGAAATATATATAGTGCCATTCTTGCTTGAAGCATAGAGTGTTGTAAAGTTTCCCGGCTTATATTCCATATCAATAAAATTATAAGTACTGATTTTGCTCCAATTAATGCCCGCATCAGTAGTTTTATATACACCAGCTGAAGTAGCTGCAATTAACTTGTTATTATTTCCCGGATCAATTAATAGTCTGTTAACCATTTCATAATCTGAAAGTACAAAACTTAAACCGGTATTGTTCCATGTAGTACCGCCATCGGTTGATTTTAATACTCCAACACTTTTATTGTCCCAGCCGTCTTTATCTCCGGTTGCGATATATATTGTATTGGAAGTAACAAAATCAGAAGGTATTACAATGTCCGAAACACCTAAAACCGCATTATTGTCTGTTAGGCAAGTCCATGAAGCACCATTGTCTGTTGTAAGCCAAAGTCCGCCTGCAGGCGCACCTACCCAATACGTATTATTATCTGTGGGATGAAATGCAATACAATTAATTCTGCCAACTCCTGCATAACCACCGCTTGAACTGTTGGTTCCTAATGATATCCAGTTTGCTGCATTAGTATTTTTTAGTTGTGAATGATTTTTTTTATATTCTGTGTAAACAGTTTGAGCACTTTTGGCGGGTAATTTACCGCTTTTCTTATCTATTTGCCCTTCCATGTCCCATTCCCAGCGTTTAAACTGTTTCCATCCTGCTGCTTTTATTTTATTACCATTTTCATAGTAATAGCCCCTTTTAACATTAAACGGTTTCCAATAATTATAAAACGCTTTTTGATAATCATAAAAGCTAAGTTCTTTGGAAGATTTATTTTTTGGCAGATTATTTAGCCATACTTGTGCATATGATGTACTTATCATAGCCAAGGTAACAATTAGTAGTATAAGTTTTTTCATAATAAAAATTTTGCATAAAAATAATAAATTATAATTCAAAGAATTACTTCTTTTTATATTTTACGTAAAACAGAAAAACTTGTTCCTTGAATTATTGAAAAATATAATTATTAAATTTACCTTTGAATTTTATAATAGTTTCATTTACAAACCTATAAATAATATATAAAATGAATAATATCAGTAAATTGAAGCCGGAATTAGTATGGAAATATTTTGACGAAGTCACTAAAATTCCGCGCCCTTCAAAAAAAGAAGAAAAAATAATTGAATATTTGCTTGATTTTGCTCAAAAACATCAATTCGAAGCGGAAAAAGACGATGCGGGAAATGTTGTAATACGAAAACCTGCAACTCAGGGGATGGAAAATGCAACACCGGTTATTTTACAAAGTCATAGCGATATGGTTTGCGAAAAAAACAGCGATGTAGATTTTAATTTTGATACAGACCCCATACAAACCTATATTGATGGCGATTGGGTGAAAGCAAAAGGTACCACACTTGGTGGTGATGATGGGATTGGTGTTGCGGCAGCACTTGCTGTTTTAGCATCCGATGATTTGAAACATCCTGCTTTGGAATGCCTTTTTACTTCTGATGAAGAAACGGGTATGACCGGCGCATTTGGTTTACAACCCGGTTTTTTGAAAGGAAAAATTTTAATTAATTTAGATTCTGAAGACGAAGGCGAACTATACATTGGCTGTGCCGGCGGAATGGACACAACTGTTGAAATGGAATATGAAAAAGAAAATATTCCTGAATCATGGTATTCTTGCAAAATTACCGTTAGTGGCTTAAAAGGTGGTCATTCAGGTGATGATATTGAAAAAGGATTGGGCAATGCCAATAAAATTTTAAACCGCTTTTTGTGGAGATTGTCTGAAAAAGTAGATTTTAAACTTTCTGAATTTAAAGGTGGAAATCTTAGAAACGCTATTGCACGCGAAGCATTTGCAATAATATCTGTAAAACAGCATGATAAAGAACAAATACGTTTGAATTTGAATATCTATACAAATGAAATTCAAAATGAATTTGCACATACAGAGCCAAACCTAAAATTGGATATGACAACCGTTGAGCACCCGGGCTTTGCAATGGACAGTAATACACAACATAAACTTATTAGAGCACTTTATGCTTGTCCTCATGGAGTAATTTCTATGAGTCAAACTATTGAAGACTTGGTAGAAACATCCACAAATTTAGCTTCAGTAAAGTTTGAAGATAATAAAATAATTATCGGTACAAGCCAAAGAAGTTCGGTGGATACGGCTTTGACCGATGTTGCTGCTATGGTTCGTTCGGTATTTGAACTGGCAAACGCTAAAGTTACACACTCTGACGGATACCCGGGTTGGACTCCAAAACTTGATTCTGAAATTTTAAAAGCAACAAAAGAGTCCTATAAGCGTTTATTTGATAAAGAACCGGAAGTGCTGGCTATTCATGCAGGTTTAGAATGTGGTTTATTTTTAACTAAATATCCTTATTTAGATATGATTTCGTTTGGTCCTACTATAAAAGGAGCACATTCGCCTGATGAGCGCATGCATATTCCCAGTGTTCAAAAATTTTGGGATTTATTGGCAGATGTATTAGCTAATATAAAATAAAGCTTACTACTCAGTAGGTTTATTTGATTGATTATCAATAGCCCCATGCTTTAGCTTGGGCAAAAAGTTAAAAAGCAGGCTTGTTTTGGCGGGATTTTGGTTTGCGAAGTATCAAAATTATGGCAAAACATGTTAAATATTACCTTAAATACTTTGGCAAAGTCAATTTTGGCTTTGTCAAAGCTAATGTTTATGATTATGAAGCATGTTTTAATATTGATTTTATTTTTTACTCATTCATTTTTGCCCGCTCAAACAAGTTTTTTGCAAAAACAAAAACAATACAGTAGAGTAAGAACGGCTATAAACGAAAAAGATTCGCTGATAAAAGCAAATCTTAAAAAAAATCATATTAAAACCGGTGAGTTAAATATTCTTATCCTTGTTTTTAAAGCAGAAGATAAGTTGGAAATTTATGCAAAGAAAAAAACTACCACCGAATATAAGAAAATTTCTTCCTATAATATTTGTGCAAAATCAGGTTCATTAGGCCCCAAAAGAGCACAAGGAGATATGCAAGTTCCCGAAGGGTTTTATTATATAAACCGGTATAATCCATACAGTAGTTTTTACCTTTCCTTGGGTTTGAACTATCCTAATGCATCGGATATAAAGAAAAGCAAAGCCGCAGATAAAGGCGGAGATATATTCATTCACGGCGATTGTGTTACAATTGGTTGTATGCCAATGACTAATGATAAAATAAAAGAAATATATTTGTATGCGGTTTACGCAAGAAACAACGGACAAAATAGAATACCTGTTTATATTTTCCCATTTAAAATGACTACACAAAACCTTGAAATTTATTCAAAAAAGTATGCTAATAATAAAGATCTAATTTCTTTTTGGTCAAATTTAAAATCCGGCTATGATAAATTTGAGAAAGAGCATAAAGAGCTGAAAATTAATGTTGATGCAAAAGGGAATTATTTATTTTTAGAAAAAAATATACAATATGACTAAATTACTGATAATATTGTCATTACTAATGACATTTTCTTTTTGTGATAAAAATGATACCGACACATTAAAAAAAGCAAAATGGATAGAGCAGGCTTTTAATACTTTAAAATCAAATAAATATCCTAAAATTAAAGCTATTTCTTGGTGGCACGAAAATTTTGATAATTCTTTGTTGCGTATTGATTCATCGCCTGAAAGTTTGGAGGCATACAGAACAGGAATTGCCGATTCATTATTCCTTTCAAATTCGGCAGTTTTTTTAAATAATAAATTGATTGAAGCCGAAACAGGCATCTATCATTCTGCTTTTCCTGATTTTGGTGGAACCGAAGACATCGTTGGGCGTGACCGTGTATTATCTTTTGAAGCACTAGCTAAAAAGAACATTATTTGGGCATATTTTTCAAATAATTGGTATCATGATATTCAATTTCCTAAAACAGAAGTTGATATTATTAAAAATTCAGGTAAAATTCCTTTTATCCGGTTAATGCCTCGAACAAATTTTGATGAAGGAGGACCTGACCCTAATTATACTATGCAAAATATAATTGACGGAAATTTTGATG
>Ga0256840_1004409_pt1 | contig 10579 bp, 11 predicted proteins | sample 355202metaG_FD_185969 | JGI IMG/M metagenome (GOLD analysis project Ga0256840, IMG submission 185969) | Hydrothermal vent microbial communities from Mid Atlantic Ridge, Atlantic Ocean - 355-202 | ecosystem: Environmental > Aquatic > Marine > Hydrothermal vents | place: Atlantic Ocean: Mid...
AATTCACCACTATTTTACGTCACCGCACAATCCCTGAAAAAGATGAGAACGACGCTGTATGAATCAAACCGACCCATCCAAACCCTCACAAAATGCCCCTTACAACAATGGCAACTCACTGAGTGAACAGGTGACCTATACGCTGGAACGCTATTTTGAGACCCTACAAGACGAAAGCACCAGTGACCTGTACGAGATGGTGATTCAACAGGTTGAAAAACCCCTCATTGCATTTGTGTTAGCACAACACGACAACAACCAAACACAGACGGCAAAAACATTGGGGATTAACCGCAATACCCTAAGAAAGAAAATGCAGAAATATCAGCTTATTTAAGCGTTTTTAAACAAAATTTTACCCCCCCGATTCTAAGTTTTTATGATTTTTAATTTTTGGAGAACAACCACATGAAACCTGTACGTCGCGCACTGATTAGTGTCTCAGATAAAACTGGCATCTTAGAGTTTGCCAAATCGCTTGTTGCTATGGACATCGCCATTCTATCAACGGGCGGAACTTACAAAGTGCTTTCAGAAGCCGGCTTACCGATTACCGAAGTGTCCGAATACACTGGATTTCCAGAGATGATGGACGGTCGTGTCAAAACGTTGCACCCTAAAATTCATGGCGGTTTATTAGGTCGTCGCGGAACCGACGATGCCATTATGGCGGAACACGGCATTGATGCCATTGATATGGTGGTGGTCAATTTATACCCCTTTGAAGCCACCGTTGCCAATGCCGACTGTTCATTAGAAGACGCGGTTGAGAACATCGACATCGGCGGGCCAACCATGTTGCGTTCTGCGGCTAAAAACCACAAAGACGTGGCGGTGGTGACCGATCCTACCGATTACGCACGTATTTTAGAAGAGCTACAAGCCAACAACACGCAACTCTCTCACGCCACCCGTTTCGATTTAGCCATTAAAACCTTTGAGCAAACCGCCCATTATGACGGTGCGATTGCCAACTACTTTGGTACGATGTTTAACGACGACAGTGCAGATACCTTTCCGCGCACTTACAGCACGCAATTTGTTAAAAAACAGAGTATGCGTTACGGCGAAAACCCACATCAAAAGGCAGCGTTCTATACCGAGCGCACGCAAAATGAAGCCTCTATTTCGACCGCAACCCAGTTGCAAGGTAAAGCACTCTCCTTTAACAACATCGCCGACACCGATGCCGCATTAGAGCTGGTCAAAACCTTTGATGAGACCGCATGTGTGATTGTAAAACACGCCAACCCATGTGGCGTTGCCATTGGCAATACGCCGTTTGAAGCCTATGACCGTGCGTTTAAAACCGATCCAACTTCCGCCTTTGGTGGCATCATCGCCTTCAATGTTGAACTGGATGCGCAAACCGCACAAGCAATTGTTGACCGTCAATTTGTAGAAGTCATCATCGCCCCAACCGTTTCGGATGAAGCCAAAACCATTATTGAAGCGAAGAAAAATTTACGCCTCTTGGTCTGTGGTGAACTGTCTGAACAGTTACCCGCTTACGACTACAAAAAAGTAACCGGTGGTTTATTATTGCAAGACCGTGATTTAGGCTCGGTGACCCAAGATGACCTCAAAGTCGTCACCAAAATCGCCCCCACATCCGAACAGTTAAGCGACCTACTATTCGCTTGGAAAGTCGCCAAATACGTTAAATCCAATGCCATTGTGTATGTCAAAGACGGCATGACCATCGGCGTGGGCGCAGGCCAAATGAGCCGCGTGTACTCTGCCAAAATCGCTGGCATTAAAGCCGCCGACGAAGGGCTTGAAGTACCAGGTTCCGTCATGGCCTCTGATGCTTTCTTCCCATTCCGAGATGGCATTGACGCCGCCGCCGCTGCGGGCATTACCGCCGTCATTCATCCGGGGGGTTCCATGCGCGATCAAGAAGTCATTGATGCCGCCGATGAACACGGCATTGCGATGGTATTTACCGGAATGAGACATTTCAAGCACTGATTTCAAACATTAAGAGAGTTAAAACATGAATGTATTAATTATTGGTGGCGGTGGCCGTGAACACGCACTGGCTTGGAAAACCGCACAATCAGACAAAGTCACCAAGGTATTTGTAGCACCTGGTAATGCTGGAACCGCATTAGAGCCGAACTTAACCAATGTGGCGATTGGGGTAGAGGACATTGCAGCACAGGTTAATTTTGCCAAAGAGAATAACGTTGCACTCACCATTATAGGGCCAGAAGTGCCGTTGGTCTTAGGGGTGGTGAATGCCTTTAAAGCCGCAGGACTAAAATGTTTTGGTCCTGATAAAGACGCCGCACAATTGGAAGGCTCTAAAGCCTTCTCCAAAGACTTTTTAGCGAAACACAACATTCCGACTGCGGCGTACGATGTCTTTACCGAAATCGAACCCGCACACGCCTATTTAGACAAGGTAGGTGCGCCCATCGTAATTAAAGCCGATGGACTGGCAGCAGGAAAAGGCGTTATTTTAGCCGACACCGTAGAAGAAGCCAAAAACGCTGTATCAGACATGTTGGCAGGCAACAAATTTGGCGACGCGGGTTCTCGTGTCGTCATTGAAGAGTTCTTAGTGGGCGAAGAGGCAAGTTTTATTGTGATGGCTGACGGTAAAAACATTTTACCGATGGCGACCTCTCAAGATCATAAAGCACGCAACAATGGCGATACAGGACCAAACACTGGAGGCATGGGCGCATACACCCCTGCCCCCGTCGTCACCCCTGAAATTCATGATCGTATTATGAAAACCGTGATTGAACCCACCATTGAAGGCATGGCAAAAGACGGTCTACCTTATACAGGCTTTTTATACGCGGGTGTCATGATTGATGCCAATGGCATACCCAAAGTATTAGAGTTTAACTGCCGCTTTGGTGACCCAGAAACACAACCGATTATGATGCGTTTACAGTCCGATTTAGCCGAACTCTGTTTAGCCGCCATTGATGGCAAACTCGATACCGTGAGCGCAAAATGGGATCCACGTGCCGCACTGGGCGTCGTAATGGCCGCAGGCGGCTACCCTGACACCTATCGTAAAGCCGATGTGATTTCAGGCCTCGAAAACGCCTCCGCACCCGATCTCAAAGTCTTTCATGCCGGTACCACATTAAACGATGCGGGCGAAGTGATCACCTCAGGCGGACGCGTACTCTGCATCACCGCACTAGGTGACACCGTTTCAGCGGCACAAAAACGTGCGTATGAAGGGCTCAAACAGGTCACATGGGAGCAAGCCTACTTCCGTACCGACATTGGACATCGTGCGGTTTCGAGAGAAAAATAACCACATACCTATTTATGTCTAGCACCAATCAAAAAGCACCGTAATCGGTGCTTTTTTTATGGAACAATCTGCGGTATAGTGGAAAACAGAATTTGTAATCTAATACCCAAATCCACACTTAGAAACACGGATGCAAGGCAAGCACTTGAATCCACAGCATCTCACGTTTCTAAATATCGGCTTGGGTAATAAGCGAGGAATGGCATATGGCAATGGATACAGTACACAACTATTACGAACGTTTAGTCTTCAATGAGATCAAAGAAAAATATGGTGATAAGATTGATGAAAACCAAGCGGCAGATATGGCTTGTATTGCCTTAAACCGTATCTCACCTCGTTATATTCGTTACGACATTGATATGTCTTTTTATATGTCTGCCGAAGAGCACTGGGAGACTCAAAAACGGGTTACCAAAGCGGTAAAAAAAGCATACAAAAAAGTAAAAGACTAATGCTATCCCTCTGTTTTCATAAGGTTTTTTAAAATACGACTCATAAAAACCTTATGATTTCATGAACCCCTTCCCTCTCCTTACTCTCCCATTAAACATATATCTTATTGATTTAACTCAAGTTTCATGAAGCACGCATTACTACCAATAAAGCTAACTGTCATTTTTTTAGTGAAAACCTAAAAAAACTCGTTTTTGATGACTATAATGTTGCTGACTAACTGAAATTAACCACATCAAGGAACTTCTACCGATGACCCTCATACAACGCATTATTATTGCCGTTTTACTTCTAATCCCTCTCTTTGCCATTGGCTTTTTTCTTGCTCAAGGCGATGAGGAACCCTTTATTACTGAGAGTGCAACCAATCAGCAATCAGGACTGCCTCCTGTATCAAGTACCGATACGATGCCCCCCAACCATCCTGATCCACAAATACAAGTTCGTACCATGATTAAAGAACTTGAACAAAAAATCTCGCAAAACCAACATGAGTTTAAAGATCTTCTCTTACTCGGTCGTGCCTATGTCATGGTAAAAGACTATACCAACGCCGTAGCGACCTATGAAAAAGCACTTGCTATTGAACCTAATAGCATTGATGTACTGCTTCCATTAGCCGATGTCCTAGCGGTCGTAGACAATGGTAAACTAACTGGGCGCTCTTATGAGTTACTAGAACAAGTCTTAAAAATAGACCCGAATGTTCCGATGGCCTTATGGTTAATGGGAAATGCAGAAATGCAACTTCAACGACCTGATGATGCGGCAAAATATTGGACTCAGTTGTACTACATTTTCCCAGAAGGCTCTGAAAACAGAATGAAAGTGGGGCAACAACTTGAAGCGATTGGAAAAGCCCCCGCTGATTCCGCATTTCAGCCATTTCAACCACCAGCAGCCAAACAAGCCACCTCTGCAAATACAGACCAAGCGATTCATATTACCTTAGACATTGCGCCTGAAACCCAAGCAAAATTAAAAGGAACCACAGTCTTCATTTATGCAAAATCACAAAGTGGTATGCCGATGCCTATTGCTGCTAAAAAGCTTCCTGGCGATCAGTTAACCAGCTCTGTTACCATTACCGAAGCGGATGAATTAATGCCTGAACGCCGTAAACTTAAAGATATTGCACAGATTACCGTTGGGATTAAAATTTCAACACAATCAGATGTCGACAATAAAGCGGAACTCTTTCGCGTTGAGCAATCCCTACCCGATTCGAGAGAGGTTAATTTAGTCGTTAAATTTTAGCCCTCAAACCCTAAACCGTATCTCTAAAAAAGGCTGACAACCCTTCGTCATCAACAAGGGTTGTCAGCCTTTTTTATTTTTTAAAATTTTTTCTCCCCCCTCACCTATTCGTTATTAAATTTGCCTATCTCACCATTATCTAATATAAAGATTAGATGGAAAAATCTTATTTCGTAATAAGATATACAACCCTTCTGAAATATGAGAAACTTTCTTCGTAATTTTAACTCGCTTCAAAAGAGGGCTTGTAATGAAGAGAACAAACTTAATTTTAATCAGCACCCTATTTGCTTCCAGTTTTTTTATCAACACTGCCCATGCAGATGTAATTGATCGAGCCACTATACTCAGTAACACCTGTGCAGGATGCCATGGTCCTAACGGTATAAGCCATGGTCCGTTAACGCCTTCTATTGCAGGTTTATCTAAAGAGTATATCTTAGAGTCGATGCATGATTTTGCTTCTGGAAAACGTCCATCTACCGTCATGCAACGTATTGCCAAAGGCTACAGCGATGCGGATATTAAAGCCGTCGCGGAGTATTTCTCTAAGCTGCCTTCCAAAGCAGTTGTCGTTAACCCCGCACATGATCATAAACACTAATTTTATTAGGGAGAAAAAAACATGACAAATATTTCAAGAAGAGACCTCCTTAAAAGCTCCGCAGTAACCGCTGCTGGCGCAACCGCAGGATTCGCCACCATTGCATCCGCCTCACCTAGCCATGGACATGACCACAAACACGGTCATAAATCCTCAAAAAGAGTCGTGATTGTAGGCGGTGGTATCGGTGGTGCAACCGCCGCGCAATATTTAAAAAAAATGGATTCCGATATTGAGGTCACCCTCATTGAAGCCAATCAAAACTACCACACCTGCTTTATGAGTAATGAAGTGATTGGTGGGGTTCGTCCAATCGACTCCATTGAATTTAATTACGATAAACTAGCCGAAAAAGGTGTGAAGGTTATTTTTGATTCGGTAACGGACATTGATCCAGAAGCACAAACTGTCACTACCGCTGGCGGTAAAAAAGTCCCTTACGATCGTGCCATTGTGTCTCCCGGAATTGATTTCAAATACGATGACATTGAAGGCTATTCCAAAGAGGTCTCAGACACCTCCATTCCTCACGCATGGAAAGCGGGTCCTCAAACAGCACTGTTATTAAAGCAACTGCAAGAGATGAAAGATGGGGGTACATTTGTTATCGTCACTCCACCAAATCCATTCCGTTGTCCTCCTGGCCCTTATGAGCGTGCATCCTTAGTTGCCGCCTACTTTAAAAAGCATAAGCCCAACTCTAAAATAGTCATTTTAGACCCCAAAGAGAAGTTCTCTAAATTTGGACTCTTTATGGATGGCTGGAAACGTCACTATGGTTATGGCACCGATAAAAGTATTATCACCTGGATTGGTAAAGACAAAGGCGGTGCGGTGAGTAAAGTCGATGTCGCCACCAAAACCGTTACCGCTGAAGCGGGCGATTTTAAAGCCGATGTTCTGAACATTATTCCGCCACAACAAGCGGGGCCAATTGCCTTTGATACAGGACTGGTAGGTGATTTAGATTGGTGTAGCGTCGATCACAAAACCTTTGAATCGACCATTCATAAGAATATCCACGTTATTGGTGATGCCTCGATTGCCTCTCCAATGCCAAAGTCTGGCTACTCTGCCAACTCACAAGCAAAAGTGTGCGCAGCAGCGATCGCCTCCTCTTTAAATGGTGTACCAATGCCCGATCCATCTTGGGTGAATACCTGTTATTCGATTATTGCCCCGCAAGATGGTGTATCGGTTGCGATGGTCTATGCCTATAAAGATGGCAAAATCATCAAAGTAAAAGGCTCGGGTGGCTTAACAGGCGCTTATAATAAAGAAGATCGTAAGCGTGAAGAGTTGTATGCCCATTCGTGGTTTAACAATATTACCGCAGATATCTTTGGGTAATTTCTTCCCCCTAGAACCCAAAAAAGCCGCAATATTTGCGGCTTTTTTGGGTTCTAAAGAACCTATTTTAAAATTATCGTTAATCGTTAACTAAACACAATCTCATTCCCTTGCAAGGTAACACGAACCGTTGTACCCGGTGCGTAATCCCCTTTTAAGATACGTTGTGCAAGTGGATTTTCAATACGTTGTTGAATCACACGTTTTAGCGGTCTTGCACCAAATACTGGGTCAAATCCAGCTTCACCCAACACATCCAATACCGCTTCATCCATCTCTAACGTTAACTCAGACTCTTGCAAGCGTTGTTTTAGCCCTTGCAGTTGAATCTCCGTAATCGCTCTAATTTGTGCTTTGTCTAACGGATGGAAAACGACAATATCATCAATACGGTTAATGAACTCAGGTCTAAAGTGACCTCCGACCACTTCCATCACATCCGCTTTCATCTCATCATAAGTCGCCGTTCCCGCCTTCTCTTGAATAATGTGCGATCCTAAGTTTGAGGTCATGACAATCACGGTATTTTTAAAGTCTACGGTGCGACCTTGTCCATCCGTTAAACGCCCATCATCCAACACTTGCAATAAGATATTAAACACATCAGGGTGCGCTTTTTCAACCTCATCCAATAGAATGACCGAATAAGGCTTACGGCGAACCGCTTCGGTTAAATAACCGCCCTCTTCGTAGCCGACATACCCTGGAGGCGCACCAACCAAACGAGAGACCGAATGTTTTTCCATAAATTCGGACATATCCAAGCGCACAATCGCATCGGTGGTATCAAACAACAAGTCCGCCAACGCTTTGGTTAACTCGGTTTTACCCACCCCTGTTGGCCCTAAAAAGAGGAACGAGCCATTCGGACGATTGGGATCAGACAACCCAGCACGTGAGCGACGAATCGCATCAGAAACCGCTTTGACCGCCTCATCTTGTCCAATCACCTGTTTGCCTAACACCTCTTCCATTTTCAGTAGCTTCTCACGCTCACCTTCCATCATGCGAGAGACCGGAATGCCTGTCCAGCGAGCAACCACTTCGGCAATCTCCTCTTCGGTTACCTTGTTTCTTAATAAGTGAGCTCCTTCAGAACTTTCTGCTTCCGTTTCGGCGGCTTCAGCGGCTCTAATTTTCTCTTCCAGCTCTGGAATCTTGCCGTACTGAATCTCTGACATTTTGGCTAAATCACCCGAACGTCGTGCTGATTCCAACTCAATACGTGCGGCATCCAACTGCTCTTTAAACTGTTGAGCGCCTTGCAGTGCGGCTTTCTCACGTTTCCAAATCTCTTCTAAATCAGAGTACTCTTTTTCTAACGCTTTAATTTCATCTTTTAAGATCGCCAAACGTTTCTTAGAGGCTTCATCTTTCTCTTTTTTGAGCGCGACCTGCTCCATTTTTAACTGAATCAAACGACGATCTAACTTATCCATCACCTCAGGCTTGGAGTCAATTTCCATCCGAATACGCGAAGCCGCTTCATCAATCAAGTCAATCGCTTTATCGGGTAACTGGCGATCGGTAATATAACGTTGCGACAAGTGTGCTGCTGCAATAATGGCCGGATCGGTAATCGCCACCCCGTGATGAATTTCATAACGCTCTTTTAACCCACGTAAAATCGCAATGGTGTCCTCTTCGCTTGGCTCATCAACAATCACTTTTTGGAAGCGACGCTCTAATGCGGCATCTTTCTCAATGTCTTGACGATACTCATCCAACGTCGTTGCACCAATACAGTGCAACTCACCACGCGCCAAGGCAGGTTTCAACATGTTCCCGGCATCCATCGAGCCTTCCGTTTTACCTGCACCGACCATGGTGTGAATTTCATCAATAAAGAGAATGACTTTACCCGCCTCTTTCTCTAACTCTTTGAGTAAGGCTTTTAAACGCTCTTCAAACTCTCCACGGTACTTTGCGCCCGCCAATAAGCCCGCCAAATCCAGTGACAATACCCGCTTATTTTTAATACCTTCTGGCACCTCACCATTTACAATTCGTTGCGCCAACCCTTCAACAATCGCAGTTTTACCAACTCCCGGCTCACCAATTAAGACCGGATTATTTTTAGTACGGCGTTGTAACACCTGAATAGCACGACGAATCTCATCATCTCGCCCGATCACAGGATCCAACTTGCCCTCTTCCGCTCTGGCGGTTAAATCAACGGTGTATTTCTCTAACGCCTGACGATTCTCTTCTGCATTTTGTTCTTGCACGGTTTCACCCCCTCTTACTTGCTCAATGGCTTGATTAATCTCTGTTTGATTGGCACCTGCTTTTTTGAAAAGCGTTGCCGCAATATCGTTACTGTCTAATAGTGCCACTAAAAACAGTTCACTGGCAATATACGCATCGCCTTTTTGTTGCGCCAGCTTTTCCATCTGGCTTAATAATTTAATCGACTGTTTCGACAAGGTGACTTCATTTTGCCCACCCGAAACCTTCGGCATCGCCGATATTTTTTCTGTTAATAACTGTTTTAACTGCGCTCTATCCACCTTAGCCAGTTGCAATAGGCTGGCTTGCTCATCGGCTAATACCGATAAAATATGAATCGGTTCAATAAACGGGTGATCCTCTGCCACCGCCAACATCTGCGCCTGACTCAATATTGATTGAAACTGCGAGGTAAATTTATCCATCATGCCTCATGCACTCCTAATTTAATGTTTTCATTTGATTATTAAATACATAAGGATGGTTTGCATTGATTTCAAGTATTAAATACATCGAATAGTACGATATTTAACGTAACTGACTAAAAGAGCAGCACGAGACAGGGGGGAAGAAAATTTAATCGCTTAACAAAATAGTTGACATAGCGTACGCTTAATCGTACGCTCTTATTCAGAGGTAATTACTATGACAATCGTAAATGCAACCGAGGCAAGATCTAAACTCTACAGCCTAATTGACGAAACATCGCAAACACATCAACCCATTATTATTACTGGAAAAAGAGGGAATGCGGTTTTAATTTCAGAAAATGACTGGAACGCTATTTCAGAAACCCTACACTTACTATCCATACCCAAAATGCGAGAATCCATAAAAGAAGGAATGAAACAACCTCTCTCAGAATGCTCAACGGAGCTTGATTGGTGACTTGGGTTCTACGATATACCAAACAGGCTAAAAAGGACGCTAAAAAAATTGCATCCTCAGGGCTAAAAGCAAAAACACAACAACTACTTCAAATTCTTGCTGAAAATCCTTATCAAAATCCGCCTCCCTATGAAAAATTAATAGGGGATTTATCAGGCGCCTACTCTCGAAGAATCAATATTCAACATCGATTGGTTTATCAATTATATGAAGACGAACGTACCGTTAAAGTGCTTCGCATGTGGACGCATTATGAATAATTTAAAACCCGCTAAAGGTAGCCAAGTAGATGAAATATGTCATTTAGTCAATTTGGCTTATCGCGGAGAATTAGGGTGGACAAAAGAGACCGCGTTAGTCAGAGGTAATCGTTGTTCGACGGATGAAGTATTAGCGTGAGACCTTTGCACGAAAGGATACACGAATAAAAAAGGCTGAAATACGCCTGATTTTCGTTGAAAACCTTGCGAATACCTAGGTATTCCCTGCGATTTCCGCCTCAATCAGTCACA
>Ga0256840_1004410_pt1 | contig 10577 bp, 9 predicted proteins | sample 355202metaG_FD_185969 | JGI IMG/M metagenome (GOLD analysis project Ga0256840, IMG submission 185969) | Hydrothermal vent microbial communities from Mid Atlantic Ridge, Atlantic Ocean - 355-202 | ecosystem: Environmental > Aquatic > Marine > Hydrothermal vents | place: Atlantic Ocean: Mid...
CATAAGATATTAAGTCTGCGGCAATTATGCTTGTGCTTAACAATAAAACCAAAATAAATAGTCCAAATAATTTTTTCATCAAATTTCCTTATTGAGAGCTAAGAGTATATCTCTTAGCCCTTTATTATACCTTTTTTAATATAAAACTGTTTTAATTCTTTGTAGATATCTCCAGTTTTTCTATTTACGCCTTCCCATCTTTTTGATTCAATAAAGTCTAAAGTAACTTTAAATTGCTCAGGTCCCATATATCCGGGAACAACAAGTATACTTTTTGTTTGTTTATCCATAAAGATAAGAGTTGGAGTAGCCTGCACACCATATATGTCTATCAAAGTTTTAGTGTCTACTTGAGACATCTCACCTTGATGGTCTAAAATATGCATTTTATTTTCATCTACGGACAAATCGTATGTTGAAAAATCATTAGTAAGACGGTTTTTTAGTTCATCATCATTTAGCATATCATCTTTTAATTGGTCGCAATATTTGCTTGCAGCGCTTTCAAAGATAATAAGTCCATATTTTCCATTTGAAGATATTTTTGCATTATCTTGAACAATACTGCTTATATCTCTTTTTAGTGCAGTAAAGGTAGGTTTTTTTACTTCTTTAGCTGCATGAGTCTCAATTTTCCCTTTAGGAACTACTTTTTCTTGCATGATTTTTGGTTTAGCTTCAGTAATAACTGTTTTATCTTCACATCCAGAAAAGATAAAAAGGGCTGCAAGAAGCAGCCCTAAAACTTTAGAAAAAGTTTTTATCATTTAGCTACCTTTGCAGCGTCCATAAAGATTCCACCAACTTTGTTGATGTGGTCTTTATCAGTTAAGATACCAGGGTTAGTATTTAACTTACTCCATAGAGCTTTGTTTGACATATGCTCATGACATCCCATACAAACACCAGTTCTTTCCATCTTGTCTCTCATGTCTTTTGGAAGAGGACCAGATGCTGGCCAGTGTGAACCAACCGTTTGAAGTTGTTTACCTGTTTTTCTATCTACTACTGTTGACCAGTCATAGTTCATTCCAGGAATTGCTTTCATTTGAACAGTTGAATGTGAAGAAGCTAACTCTTTTTTCTTAGGATCTTTAGGGTTTAGATTTTCCAAATCTAGGAAGAAGTCTTTTCCTTGTCCAGTCATAAACTGTCCATCTTGAATACCATAACCCAATGTTTTAGGGTTAGAGTGACAACTTTCACATGTTCTAGCTTTTCTACCAGTTGTGTGAGGTTGTACTGGAGACATATCAGTTCCAGCAACAAGTGAGCCATTTGGTCCGTCAGGAACTCTAGCTTGTTTGTTTAAAATAAGAGTCTTTCCATTTGGTCCAATTACTGTATATGTAACTTGACAACCAGGAATAATAGGAGTAACTAAGCCCTCACCATTGATTCCTAAGATTGGGTCTTCCCATCTTAAGTAACTTCTAGTTTCACTTGCTTTACCCATTTGCTTAACACCTTTAGTGCCAAGAACAGACTCTAGTGTTTCACCATTTTTCATATGAGTTGAACCACTTGCTATCCAGTCAATTTTTGTTTTGCCTTTAGTATAGTCAACTTTGATATGACAACCATAACATTGTGGAGCCCAGTCAGCATGACATGCATAACATTCCATGTTGTCCATATGTGCTTGAACTGAATCCATAGATACTTTTGCCTCTTTTGATTTCCAAGTATCTTTTAAGTGTTTCTCTTTAAGAAGTGGAGCCATCAAGTCTTTGCCACTTGCTAAGTGAACAAGTACTTCATTTGCACCTTTTTTCTTCACAACATTACCTAGTGGATTACCACGAGTAGATAAAAGGTATCCGCCTTCTTTATCATACACAGTACCATAAGTCATAAAGTCTGGTAAAGTAGTTGCAAGACCACGAGGACCTTCAGGAGTCTCTATACCAAATTTTTCACCATACCCAATAGCTAATTCCCATGGATAATCCTTGTTTGTACCGTGACAATCACTACACTCAACTTCAACTTGAGCGAGAGTAGTTCCAGCAATACTTCCATCACCATGCATAGAGATAGATGTGTGACAATCTTGACAAGTCATACCTGCTTCAAAGTGAAGATCAGATTTGATATGCTTATATCTCTTACCGTGAGTTTTGGATTGGCTTTTTCCGCCTACATTTAATGGTGAACCATAAGGTTGTTCCATCATACCAACATAGCTTGGTCCAATTCTCTTACCTCTATTGTGACAACTATTGCAAGTCTCAGGATGCATACCACTAAATGTTACACCAGTTGATGGAACATATACTTTAGCTTCACGAGATGCTTGCATAGTGTGAACTAGTAAGTGACCGTGTTCTTTTTTATCGATTGATTTGTCGTTACCTTCATATATGCCTTCGTTTCCATAAGGAATATGACAAGCCGAACAACCCATGCCTCTCCAATCGCCTCTACCTTTTCTACCTCTTACTCCAATGTGACATCTTTGACAGTCGCTTCTTTGGTAAGTAATAGAAGCAGCATAACCAACTTCAGTTTCACTCTTTCCAACTAGATCCGCTGGACCTTGAGGAGGAAGTGGGAGTTGTTTGAGTTCTGTTGGGAATTGGTCAGGATATTTATCCATCATATTTAACATATATTTTTTATATGTATCAGTTCCCCATGTTGGTTCTCTTCCGTCTTCATCTTTAATATCATAGTTAGCAAACTTAACTTTTTTAGTTGGTTCACTTCCCCATGAGTGTAGATTTCCTTGGATTTTACCAGCTTCAGTTGCCATCAAACCTTTTTTCATGTTTGAAACAGTTGTAGCGTGACACATACCACAAGTTTTATCAGCTATCCAGATACTTCCTGGGTCTCTAACAAATGCCTCTAAACCACCTGGATGATTTGGTGCACCTTTATGCGCCATATCTTTTGTAGTAGCTTTAACATTACCACCATGACAAACAGTACAGCCATCAGGGTCATTAATCCCTGCGCCCATAGCCTTAATCTGTTTCATCATGTCAGAATCTTGATGTCTAATATCTTCTAATCCGTTGTGGCACGACATACAGCCTTTATCAGCTGCATTTGCACCAATTGCGAATGCGAAAAAAAGAAACATCATCAATATGCTTTTCTTTAACATAATCTCTCCTTTTTGAAATTTGTCATTTCTGACTTTTTAATTTTACACCTCTAAAGTGCCGTAAAAGTGCCAATTGATGTGTATCAAGATATATTGTGGCAATTTAACTTAAAATTAAGCTATTAGTTTACATATAAGGAAAAAACATGAAGATATTGCTACTATGTTTTATATTATTTTCGTCACTTTTTGGAGATATGATAGAGTTATCTACAGATTGGTATAGAAATCTAGACGAAGCAAAATCAAAAGCAGTAGAATTGAAAAAACCAATTTTATTGTTTATTCACTCAAGAAACTGTTTTTATTGTCCTAAGATGATTGAACAAGTATTTCCAACTCCTAAGTTAGTAAAACAATTAAATAGAGATTTTATTTTACTCTCGCTTGATGGTTCTACTGGATCGGATAGCATAGAAGAAGAAGTAACAGACCAAGCCCCTGATAGATTTATCACTAGTGTAACTCCTGCTATATTTTTTATGGGACCAGATGAAGAAAAGCTTACGAGGGCAAAGAAAAAACATATGGTCATATATGGTTATTGGAGCGTAGAGGATATGAGTGAATGGGGTTATGATGCAGCCAAAAGATTTAAAAAAATGTATGGAGAAAAGTATGAAAAATAGATTATTATTTGTTTTTACATGTATGATATTGTTTAGTTCATCTGTATTTGCAGTTCAAAATGTTGCTGGACAAAAATATTACTTAAAATATTGCTCACAGTGCCATGGAAAAGGAAATCGTGGAGGAGGTTTAGCCGCTAGTTATGAATGGAAAGATTATTTTGCAAATGGGGCAAAAGATTTGATTTCATTTCATTATGATGAGCCAAAACCTTTGGCTTATCTAAAGAGTGATAAATTCAAACAACAACAAAAAAAGGTATTGAAGTTTTTGTTAGAGTTTGCAAGTGATTCTGATACTATTCCTAGTTGCAATAATTAGGATATAATACTTCCTGTTATGCGTTAGTTTGATTTAGGATGGGTATAGTGTTTATAAAAATTATTGTCTCACTGTTTTTTTCTATTGTGACTTTATATGCACAAGTAAAACCAAAAGATATACTACTCATACATTCTTATCATAGAGGATATAAGTGGAGTGATGATATATCTAAGGTATTTGAAAATAGATTTGAAAAACATGGTGATGCTTATCTTACTACTGTGTACATGGATACGAAACAAGTAGCAACACCTCTGTATTTTGATAGACTTTTTGACCTTTATGATGAAAAGTTTAAAGGGCGTGGATTTGACCTTGTAGTTGCTGTTGATAACAATGCTTTAGAGTTTGTTATGAGGTATCATGAGCATCTTTTCAAAGATTTGCCAGTTGTTTTTTTAGGAATAAATAACTTTGATGAAGCTATGATTTATGAGAATAATATGCGTTCTTTTACAACTGGTGTTGTAGAAAAAATTGATATCAAAAAAAATATAGACTTGATTTTAAAGATTCATCCAGATTTAAAAAAACTAATGATTATAAACGACCGTTCCCGTACGGGGTATGCTATGAAAAGGGATATTTTTAAAGTTTTACCTGAATATAAAGATAGATTTAAATTTGAATATATAGACAATATGTCGATAAAAAATATAAAAGAAAAAGTGAGAAATTTACCCCATAATACAGTTATTCTATGGGTATTACTTTTTAAAGACAAAGCAGGAAAATTCTTTACACATAAAGAGAGCCTAAGACAGATAAGAGAAGTGACCAATAGACCCATATATGGTCTTTGGGATTTTTATCTTGGAGAGGGTATAGTAGGTGGAATTTTAACAAGTGCAACTGCGCAAGCATATTCTGCTATAAAAATGGTGAACAAGATACTAAAAGGTGCAAATCCTAGAAAAATACCAATTTTAAAGAAAAGTCCAAACAAATATATGTTTGATTATAGCGAATTAGAAAAATACAATATACATATCCCAGATGATATAAATATATATAAAGAGATCAATAAACCGTTTTCTTTTTACGATGAGTATAAGCACCTAGTATGGTCTGTGATTGCAATATTGACTATTATTAGTTTTATTTTGGTTTTACTTATCATTAATGTAAATAGAAGAAAAAAAGGTGAACTAGCTTTAACAAACCAGTTAAAATTTTTGGCAGTTCTTATAGATGCTATGCCAAATCCAATAAACTACAAAAATTTAAATGGACAATATATAGGATGCAATAAAGCCTTTGCAGATTTGCTAGGAAAAACAAAAGAAGAAGTTTTGGGAAAAAGTGTTTTTGATTTTTTTCCAAAAGAGTGGGCAAAAAATCAGAGAGATAAAGACATGGAACTCCTAAGAAAAAAGGCAACAGATACTTTTGAAATGACTCTACATCTTTCAAATGGAACTTCAAGGGTTATGACATATAACAAAACTGTATATACCAATATAGATGGTAAAATTGGAGGCATAGTAACTGTTATGGATGATATAACAGAGAGAAATCAGCAAAAACAGTTTTTAATCCAACAATCAAAACTTGCAGAAATGGGTGAGATGGTTGGGGCAATTGCACATCAATGGAATGAACCACTTGTTGAACTTTCAGCAATCATACAAGATATGGAGTTTAGTTATTCTCAGGGGGAAATGGATAAAAATATTATGCGAGGTTTTGTAAATGAATCTATGGTTCAGATACAATATATGTCACAAACGCATAAAGATTTTAGAAACTTTTTAAAGCCATCCAACAAAAAAGTATTGTTTTGTGCAAAAAAAGCTCTTGATGAGGTTTTGGAAATTATAGGTAAGCAAGTATTTTATGCCCATATTAAACTTAGTCTTACATGTAAAGACGATATAGTGCCAGTTTTTGGATATGAAAATGAGTTTAAACAAGTTCTTTTAAATATAATAAATAATGCTAAAACAAAAATAACATCTACAAAAAAAGGTAAAAATATATCTATACATGTAGAATCAAAAAAAGATGAAGCATTTATAAAAATCAGTGATGATGCTGGAGCAATTGAATCAAATATAATAGATTTTATATTTGATCCTTACTTTACAACAAAAAAGAATGGAACGGGATTGGGATTGTACATGGCGAAAGTTATTATAGAAGATAAAATGAATGGTAAACTTAGTGTCTATAATTATTTTGATAGTGTATCGTTTAATATTTTAGTACCTAGCAAGGAAGAATGATATGAAAATTTTGTTACTTGAAGACAATAAAAGATTGAATGAAACAATAGTAAAAAGACTTAAATTAAAAGGTTTTCAGGTTGATAGCTTTTTAGATGGGCAAGAGGCTTATGAAGCGATAGACAATGGGTATTCTTGTTTTGTTTTAGATATAAATGTGCCGTCACTAGATGGTACAGAAATTCTAAAGAGAATAAGAGAGTTCAATATAGATACACCAGTTATTATTATAAGTTCTACAGTGGAACTCGATGTCATAAAGCAATCTTATAGTTATGGTTGTGACGATTATCTAAAGAAGCCATTTTTTATTGATGAGCTAGAGATTAAGATAGAAAAATTATGTCATATAGATCATAGTCTTATGGAGATAACTAAAAATTGTATTTTCAATTTTAAAGATAGTACGCTAAATATTGATGAAAAGCAGGAGCATCTTTCTTGCAAAGAGAGATTGCTTTTAAATTTACTCTTATCTCAGCGAGGTAAAGTTGTTTCTTTTAATACAATCGAAGCTATTGTTTGGGAAGGTAATTTTGCTAGCATAGATTCTATTCGTTCACTTGTAAGAAGAGTGAGAAAAAAAATTCCTATTGATTGTATTGAAACAGCCGTTGATGTTGGTTATCTTTTAAAAAAAGAGAAAGATTGTAACTAATAGTAACTATTGTTTTTGATAGATGAGTTATGAAGTAAATATTTTATAAAATATCATATCCATTTCATATGGTAGTGTTAAAATTTGGGTAAATTTAAAAAGGAGAATATATGAAGATAACAAAAGTTATTGGAACGTTAGGTTTAGTAGTTGCTTTAGCGGTTGGTGCAAGTGCTGGTGAAAAAAAGGTTAAATGGAAGATAGCAACGACTTGGGGTCCTACTGCTATACCATTTTCAACTGCTGTAACAAATATGGCAGATATGGTTAAAAAGATGAGTGGTGGAAACTTTACTATTCGTGTAGATGCTTCAAACAAGCATAAAGCACCATTTGGAATACTAGATATGGTTAAACTTGGTCAGTATGAGATGGGACACTCTGCATCTTACTATTGGAAAGGCAAAGATATAAATCTTCTGCCTTTTACAACTATGCCATTTGGTATGACAACTCCTGAGCAGTACTCTTGGTTCTATTTTGGTGGAGGAATGGAGCTTATGGAAAAAGCGTATGCAAAACATAAGGTTCTCTCTTTTCCTGGAGGAAATACAGGAAACCAGATGGGTGGATGGTTTAGGAAAGAGATTAAGTCTTTAGACGATTTAAAAGGTCTTAAGATGAGAATTCCAGGATTTGCTGGAGAAGTTATGGCTCAACTTGGTCTTACGGTAACAAATATCGCTCCAGGAGAACTTTATACTTCGTTAGAACGTGGTACAATTGATGCTCTTGAATGGGTTGGACCTGGTATGGATATAAGAATGGGATTTCAAAAAATCGCACCTTATTACTACACAGGATGGCATGAACCAGCTACTGAGTTACAATTTTTAGTTAATACTAAAAAGTTTAACAAACTTAGTGATAAAAACAAAGAGATATTGAGAGTTGCTATGAGACTTTCTGCTTATGATATGTACATCGAAAACTACTATATGAGTACAGAAGCTTGGGCAAAAATTAAGACTGATTATCCAAATATCAAAATCAAAACTTTTCCAAAACCTGTTATGGATGCTATGAAAGCTGCAAACAAAAAGCTTTTGGCAGAAAAAGTTAAAGGTCACCCTATGCTAAAAGAGATTTTAGATTCTCAGGATGCTTATAAGAAAAAAGCTAGAGAGTGGACTATAATGTCAGACTACAATTATCTTAAAGATAATCTTTAGGATATATTATCAACTACCATCTGATGGTGGTAGTTGAACTTAAGTTATGCAATAGAAATTACAAATTTTTCATCGTTTTGGTTCAATTTTCTAAAGTTCAATAGATTTTATTTTTTTGAGTTTTATAAAGTTTTGGTTAAAAGGATGGTTATGCTTGATAAAATAGAGATATTTTATGCTAGATTAACAAAGTATTTGGGCGTATTTTTGTTTATTATTATGCTGCTTATGACAGCAAATGTATTTTATGATGTTATTATGAGATATGTTTTTTCGCATGGTTCAATAGCGATGCAAGAGATGGAGTGGCATCTTTTTTCTGTATTGATTCTTTTAGGTATGTCGTACTCTTTGATGGAAGATGCACATGTAAGGGTTGATATTTTGTACGATAGTTATAGTGCTAGAAAAAAAGCTTGGGTTAATATGATGGGTGCTATTGTATTTATATTGCCAATTTCACTTTTAGTTGCTACTAATTCAGTTGATTTTGTTATGGAAGCATTTAACTCAGGTGAGATAAGTGGAGACCCAGGTGGATTACATTATAGATGGATTGTAAAAGCGTTGATACCAAGTTCTTTTTGGATATTAATATTTTTTACTTTTGGATTTTTTATTAAAAATTTAAATATTTATAAAAAAAATAAAGATAATGGAAAACATATCATAGAAGGAGAAGGACTATGATAGGAATAGTAATGTTTTTTGCAGCACTTGCTATGTTGCTTATAGGATTTCCTGTTGCTTTTACTTTTGGTGCTGTTTCTGTTTTCTTTGGTTTAGCTGCTGGCGTTATTGAAGCTTTTCAAGATCAGATTCCACTGATGGAAGGTTTAGTTGATACTGGTATAAATATGTTTGCATTCATGCCTTTTAGAATTTATTCCATTATGCAAAACACGATTTTGATGGCAGTTCCTCTTTTCATATTTATGGGAGTTATTTTACAAAAAACAGGACTTGCTGAGAAACTACTTGAGTCTATGGGCTCTTTGTTTGGAAAGATGAGGGGTGGTGTTGCGATTAGCACAGTTTTGGTTGGGTCTCTTTTGGCTGCTTCAACTGGTGTTGTTGGTGCGAGTGTTGTTGCTATGGGTGTTATATCACTACCTGTAATGCTAAAGTACAACTACGACAAAAGACTTGCAACAGGTGTTATATGTGCATCAGGAACATTGGGACAAATTATCCCTCCATCTATAGTTTTGATTATTTTGGGAGATGTATTTCAGGTTCCTGTTGGTGATTTATTTAAAGCTGCAGTTTTCCCTGGTTTAACTCTAGTTGGCGCATATGTATTGTATATAGTAGTTGTATCATATTTTAATAAAGATTTAGCTCCTGCTATTCCTGTGGATGAAGATGCAGGTACAAAGATAAGACAAATAATAACAGCATTAAAAGCGATAATCCCTCCATTGGTGTTGATTGTTCTTGTTCTTGGTTCTATATTTGCAGGAATCGCTACACCTACAGAGTCTGCTGCAGTTGGTTCAGTTGGTGCTATGCTTCTAGCTTTTATGTATAGAGTATTTTCTATAAAGCTACTTAAAGATGCTGCATTAGAGACATCTAAAGTGACTGCTATGGTATTTGCTATACTTATTGGTGCTACTGCATTTTCAATGGTATTTACATACACTGGCGGAGACCAAATTGTTGAAGAAGTGATGATGAGTCTTCCAGGCGACAAATGGGGCTTTATTATAGTGTCAATGATGGTAATTATGTTTTTAGGATTTTTTATAGATTTTGTTGAGATTTCTTATATCATTGTTCCTATTTTAGTTCCAATTGCTATCAACCTTGGTATCAATCCAGTTTGGTATGCTATATTAATTGCTATGAATTTACAGACATCATTTTTAACGCCTCCATTTGGCTTTAGTCTGTTCTATCTGAGGGGAGTCGCCCCACCTAGCGTTAGGACAATTGATATATATAAAGGTGTGATTCCTTTTATTGCCATACAACTTGTAGTACTTGCTATAGTTGTTATTGAACCAGGATGGTTCGGTATAGACTTTTAAATCTATTGAGACTACATAATTATGTAGTCTCATACAATTCTTAAAATATCATACAAATTTTATGTTTGATTGTTAAAATTCAAGATAAAGGATTTATTGTGGACAAACTTCATGGAGCATATTTAAATTTTTACAACGAGATAATAAAAATTCTACCAAGACACAGAGTTTTTACTGACCCACTTCATACATTAGCATATGGAACTGACGCTTCTTTTTATAGACTTATTCCAAAGATAGTTGTTTGGGCAAAAACTTCTAAAGAGATTAGCGATATATTGAAGATATCTTCTGATATGAACTTACCAATAGTATTTCGTGCAGCTGGAACTAGTCTTTCTGGTCAAGCTATAACAGATTCTATCCTTTTAGTAACTTCAAGAGATTGGAACAAGATAGAGATAAGTGAAGATGCTAGCTTAG
>Ga0256840_1004411_pt1 | contig 10576 bp, 8 predicted proteins | sample 355202metaG_FD_185969 | JGI IMG/M metagenome (GOLD analysis project Ga0256840, IMG submission 185969) | Hydrothermal vent microbial communities from Mid Atlantic Ridge, Atlantic Ocean - 355-202 | ecosystem: Environmental > Aquatic > Marine > Hydrothermal vents | place: Atlantic Ocean: Mid...
TTATAATTTTTTCTTAAGTTCTTCAGTTTTTCCTGTTATAGATATTATTAATTCTATATTTATTTTGCTTTCATTTTTACTTGTTTTTTATAATGATAATAAAATTTTAAAAATAAATAAATTGGACAATGCTCTTTTATATTATTTTTTCTTTTTTATGTTTTCATTTATAAGTTTTTCAATCTATAGCTTTATTAATGTTTTAAGTGTAAATCATAATATTTCTTTTATTTTATTTATAGTTTCAGTTATATTATCTTTTTTTTCATATTTTATTTTTACTAAAATAGTTTTCTTTAAGAATAATATTATTTTTCTTAGAGTTATTTCCTTTTTACTTATTTATTTGGCTAGTTTAATATGAATTTATTATTTTATTGTAAATGGATTTAATTTTATTATTTCTACCATTTTGATATATTTTATTTTTTTCTTGTATGATACTCACCTGAAATTTCAAAATTATATTTCATTTTTCTTTTCCAATTTTCTTTTTATATTTTTAGTTTATTTTGGCTATTTTAAATGATTTTTTACTTCAGATGACTGATTAATTTTTCTTATTTTGACTTTGGTATTATCTTTAGAAGCAATTATAGTTACCTATTTTTATGATTTTAAATATAAGACAGATTATTATTTTTTTCATATGTTTTCATATTTTGTAAATATTTTTTGAATAATTTATTATTTATTTACATTTAAAATTGATTTATTTGTAATATGAATTATATTTTTTGTAGAAGCATTTTATGTGTTTCTTAGTTATTTTAGATTAAAACAAATAAAAAACTTATGATAAAACTAGAACAAAACTTGAATAGAATAAAAAATTCTAATTTAATATATTTAATTGAAAAAAAATCAGACATAAAAATTTTAGAAAAATTTGATTTGGAAGGTTTAGATAAAAATAAAAATATTTTAGAAAAAATTGAAAATACTTTTAAGTCTTGAGAAAATACTTCTCTAGAATTTTTTCTTTGAGAAAATAATTTTGAAAATTTAATAGTTATTTTTTATTTAAATAAAGAAAAACAAACATTAATAGAATTTGCTTCAAATATTTTTAGAAATATAAAACAAAATAATTTAACAATTTGTTCAAATAATGATGAAAATTTGATAAAAATGCTTGATATGGCTGTTTTAGCTAGATATAAATTTACAAACTATAAAACAGATAAAAAAGAACAAAAAGAAGATAAAATTACAATTTTATTAACTTTAGAAAATTGAAAAAAACAAACTATAAAATTAGCTAAAAAACAAAAAAAACAAACAAAAAAAGAAATTTTTAAAAATTTTGAAGAAAAAATTTTTGATAGATATTCTACTTTAGAAAATATAGTTTTGGCTAGAAATCTAGGAACTATGCCTGCAAATGATTTAACTCCAGAAGAATTTGCAAAAGTAATTAAAAAAACAAAATTTAAAAATACAAAAGTAAAAATTCTTGATTATAAAAAAATACAAAAATTAGGTTTATGATTACTTGAAGCTGTTTGAAAAGGTTCAATTCATAAGCCAAGATTTGTAATTCTTGAAAGAATTGTAAATAAAAAATATCCAACTATTTGATTAATTTGAAAATGAGTAACTTTTGATACTGGTTGAATTCAAGTAAAACCAGGAGATTCTATGTATGAAATGAAATGAGATATGTGTTGAGCTGCAAATGTTTTTTCTATAATGAAAGAACTTGATAGAAAAGATTTAAAAGTAAATATTGTAGCATGACTATCTTTAGCTGAAAATCATATTTCTTGAGAATCTTTAAAACCAAGTGATATAATTAAATCATATTCAGGAAAAACAGTTGATATTATTCATACAGATGCAGAATGAAGACTTGTTTTGGCTGATTGAATAAGTTATATTTCAAAAAACTATAAAACAAAAAAAATTATAACAATGGCTACTTTAACATGAGCTTGTATGGTTGCTCTTTGATTTAGATATGCTTGAATTATGGGAACAGATTCTAAATTAATAAATAAATTTTTAAAATATAGTGAAAATAATTTTGAAAAATATAATAAACTACCTTTTGATAATTATTTTATAGAAAAAACAAAATCAGAAATAGCAGATTTGGAAAATCTAAACAGATGAGTTTATGCAGGCTCAACTATGTGAGCAGCTTTTCTTTCAAATTTTTTAATGAATAATGAAGACTATACTCATCTTGATATAGCCTGAACAGCACTAAATTCTTATGAACCTTATTGATTAGCAAATAAATGAATGACAGGTTTTTGAGTTGATAGTGTGAGTAATATTTTAGAAAACTTAGAGATATAATTATGCTTAAAATTTTGAAAGATCTTATTGCTCCTAAAAAGTGTTATTCTTGTAAAAAAGAATGACACTTTTTGTGTGAAGAATGTTTTTTTAAAATAGAAAAACATTATTTTTTTGATGAAATTTGTTATATTTGCAAAAAACATTCAAAGAACTTTTTAGTTCATGAAAAATGTAAAAAAGAAATTTATTATGATAAAACTATAATTTTAACTCATTATAAAATAAAGATAATTAAAAAACTTATAAAAGATGCTAAATTTTATTATAAAAAAGAGATATTAGATGAGTTCTCTGAGTTTTTAATTGAAAAAATGATAAAGTATATGAAAGAAGAGTTAAAGACTTTTAAAAAGCAAGATTTTATAATTATACCAACTCCTATGACTTTTTTAAAAAAATTAATTAGATGATATAATCAAACAGAAATTTTAGCAAAAAATATTGCAAAAAATTTTGATTTTAAATATGAAAAAAACCTAATTTTAAAAACTAGACATACTAGACAACAATCACTTCTAAGTAGACAAAAAAGATTACAAAATCTAAAAAAATCCTTTAAAATAAATAAAAAAATAGTAGACATTGTAGACAAAAAAATAGTTATATTAGTTGATGATGTTATATCAACCTGAACTACAGTAAATGAAATTTCAAAAATATTAAAAAAATTTTGAGCACAAAAAGTTATAGTAATTACAATTGCTTCTTGATATTAAAATAACTATATGATATAGTTAAATAAATAATATTTAATATAATAAATATGGATTTTAATTCTTCACATTGATGAACATTCTCTAAATGAGTTCCACATTTTGAATTTATTCAAAATTTAGAGGATTTTTGAAATTGCCCAAATTGTGATTGAAAAAATTATAAATGAGATTTTTGTTTTGATTGTAATTATTGATATTCAAATAAAGAAAAAATATTTTTAATTATAGAATCAGAAAATTTAATGACACCAGAAGAAATAAATAAAGAAAAAAAATATATAAACCAAAGTAGGTGAAAAGAAAGAAGAAGTTGGTAAAAATCTTGTAAAAAATAAAAAATCTATATAATTAAAGGTTAATATTAATTAACTTTTTTTTATGTCTGATTTTTTAGAGGTATATTGAGCAAAAACACATAATCTGAAAAATATTGATGTGAAAATTCCAAAGAATAAGATGACTGTTATTACAGGAGTTTCTGGTTCTGGAAAATCAAGTTTGGCATTTAATACAATTTATACTGTTGGACAACAAAAATACCTAGAAAGTTTGTCTTCATATGCTAAAATGTTTATTTGATGAATGAAAGAAGAAGCTATAGTTGATGAAATAAAATGACTTTCCCCTACTATTTCAATTGATCAAAAAACAACAAGTAAAAACCCAAGATCAACAGTTTGAACTATTACTGAAATATATGATTACTATAAATTATTATATTTAAATATTTGAGATAGACATTGTGTAAAATGTAATAGTCTGGTAAAAAAAGATAGTATTGTAGACATTATAGATTACCTGTCTACAATGAAAGTAGACACAAAATTTACTATTAATTCTCCCCTAAAATTATCAAATTTTAGAAATTATAAGATAAATACTAAGTTATCTAAGGAATTATTTGAAGAAATAAAAAATGAAATTTTATCTGAGGGTTTTATTAGATTTTCTGTAAATGGACAATTATTGACAATAAATAGTGAATTTACTGATGAATTAGCTAAAATTAAAGTAGACAATATAGACATTATTGTAGACAGACTTGTTGTAAAAGATTATTCTGATTTAGAATCTTCTGATACAAAAAGATTAAAAGACTCTCTTGTTTTAGCTTTTAAAATCTGAGAAGGACTAATAGGTATAAAAACTATAGAAATAAATAGTAGGGGTGAATCTTGTGTTCACCCAAAATCTTTTTCTAATATTTTCATTTGTTCAAAATGCTGACATATTCCAGAAGAATTAACTGTTTCAAGCTTTACTTTTAATAGTCATTCATGAGCTTGTGAAAATTGTCATGGACTTTGAGTAAAAAAAGTTTTTTTAGAAGAAAAAATTATTAATCCAAATCATACTCTTTTAGAGTGAGCTGTTATAGCTCCTGGTTTTGGTTGAAATTATTTCTTTGCTTTATTAGAAGAATTAGCAAAACATAATAAATTAGAACTAAATAAAAATTGGAGTTTATTATCAAAAAAAGAAAAAGACTTAATTTTGTATTGAACATGAAAAAAAAGTTATAAAGTAACTTTTGAAAATGAATACTGAGAAACAAAAACTTATAATTCACAGTTTGAATGAGTAATAAATACTTTAGAAAGAAGATATTTTGAAGGTTGAGCTGAAAAATGACATTATGATGATTATATTGTAGACATTGATTGTCCACAATGTGATTGATATAGACTTAAATTAGAAAGCTTAGCTGTTAAGATAAATGCCTTAAATATATGAGAACTTGCTGATTTACCAGTAGACAAAGCAATTAAATTTTTGTCTAATTTGACTCTTACAAAATCACAAGAAAAAATAACAAAAAAAGTTCTTAAAAATGCAAAAGAAAGATTAGAATTTCTAAAATGAGTAGGACTTAATTATATGACTGTTTCAAGAAAAGCCTGAACTCTTTCAGGTTGAGAAGCTCAAAGAATTAGACTTGCAACTCAAATTTGAACAAAGTTAGAATGAATTATTTATATTCTTGATGAACCAAGTATTGGTCTTCATCCAAGAGACAATGATATGCTTATTGATAATTTAAAAGCTCTTAGAGATATTTGAAATACACTGATTATTGTTGAACATGATGAAGATATTATGAGAGAATCAGATTATATAATAGATATATGACCAAAGGCTTGAAGAGATTGATGAAATATAATATCTGAATGAACTTTAGAGGAAGTAGTTAATAATAAGAATTCTATAACTTGACCATATTTGACACATAGTAGACAAGTTATAGTAGACAGATGATTTAGACCAGAATATAAAGATTTAGAAAAAAATTGAAAAGTATTAAAAATAATATGAGCAAAAGAAAATAATTTAAAAAATATAAATGTAACTATTCCTCTTGCAAATTTAGTTGTTATTACAGGAGTTTCAGGTTCTTGAAAATCTAGTCTTGTAAATGATATTTTATCTAAATATTTAGCAAACAATTTGAATAGAGCCAAAAGACAAGTTGGACAAGTAGACAAAATTACTTGATTAGAACATCTTGATAAAGTAGTTATAATTGATCAATCCCCTATTTGAAAAACTCCTAGATCTAATCCAGCAACCTATACTTGAGTATTTACTCCAATTAGAGAGGTGTTTGCTATGGTTGAAGAAGCTCAAATTAGATGATATAAAGCATGACATTTTTCTTTTAATACAAAGGCTTGAAGATGTGAGGAGTGTGATTGAGATTGAGTAAAGAAAATTGAAATGCACTTTCTACCACCAGTTTATGTTGAATGTGAAACTTGTTTTGGATCTAGGTATAATAGAGACACAATGCAGATTAAATATAAATGAAAAACTATAGCAGATGTTCTTGATATGACAGTTGTGGAAGCACAAGAGTTTTTTATAAACCATCCTAAAATAAAAAAGACTCTAGATACTATTATAGAAGTGTGACTTTGATATATTAAACTATGACAATCAAGCACTACCCTTTCTGGATGAGAAGCTCAAAGAATTAAATTGTCTACTGAGTTGTCTAAAAGGTCTACCTGAAAAACATTTTATATTCTTGATGAGCCTACTACTGGTCTGCATTTTCAAGATGTAGACAGATTGTTGACAATATTGCACTCTTTAGTAGATAAGTGAAATTCTGTTTTAGTTATAGAACATAATATGGATGTAATAATTAATGCTGATCATATAATAGATATTTGACCAGAAGGTTGAGATAAAGGTTGAGAAATAATGTGATTTTGAAATGTGGAAGATATAAGAAAGATTAAAAATTCTTATACTGGACAAGCTATAGATAAATATTTAAAAAGATTTAAATAAAATAGGAACCGGTACCTTGAATTAAATATTTAATTCAAGGTGCCGGTTCCATATTAAAAATTAAAAGAATATTATGTTAGGTTACTTACAAAAAAATAAAGATATAACTTCCCTATCTAATTTTAAAACTAAAGCAATAGCTAAATATTATTTTGAAATAAATTCAGAAGATGATGTTTTAAGATTAAAGGAAATTAATGATTTTGCTATAGAAAAGTGATTAAAAATATTATTTGTTTGAGCATGAACAAATATGCTTTTTGCTTTTGATATTTTTGATGGAATTGTAATAAAAAATAATTTAAATTGATGGAATTATGATAAAGAAACAAAAATTTTAGAGTCTTATTCTAATGAATTAATTTCTGATATTGCTGAAAGTTTGGAAAAAGATTATTGACAAGAATTATGGCATAGGTTTATTTGACTTCCCTGAAGTATAGGTTGAGCAGTTTATTGAAATGCTGGTTGTTTTTGATTAGAGACAGAAAATAATTTTTTGTCTACAACTGTCTATAATATGTCTACTTGAAAAATTGAAGTTTTATCTAAAAATGAAATGTTATTTGATTATAGAACATCTACTTTAAAACAAAATAACAATAAATATTTTTTAATAAAAACTGTGTTTGATTTGTCTACTAAAATTGAAAAATACCACTCTGATGTAGACAATATAGACTTTAGAGAAAATAAACAACCAAAAGGGAATACTTGTTGAAGTTTTTTTAAAAATCCAAATAGAGAACAGTCAGCTTGATATTTAATAGAACAGGTTTGATTGAAATGATATAAAATAGGGTGAGCTTATTTTTCTGAAAAACATGCAAACTTTTTAATGAGTGATTGAACAGCAACTTATAAAGATTTACTTAATTTAATAGAGTTAGCTCAAGAAGTAGTGAAAATAAAATTTCATATAGAGCTAATAAATGAGGTTAGAATTATTAGAAATAATATTTAATAAAAAAATTATGAATCCAAGAACTAAAAAATTTGTAGAAATTTGAATTGTATTATGAACTTTATATTTCTTTTGATATATGATTTTTTATATATATTTTGCTGACAATTATTGTTGAAAATATTCTCAAGATGTAGATAATTATAAAAAAATAAATTTAATTAAAATGGGAGACTGTAAAAATAATTATTTTTGTGAAATTAATGAGGATTCTAAAAAAATGTATTTATGAAAATTATATAAATATCAATGCAAAAAAGAAAAAGTTTTAAGATATGAAATATCATATTATAAAAATCAATTTAATGAATTATTTAATAAATAAAAATTATGTCAGAAAAAATGAGATTACAAAAATATATGAGTCAAGCTTGAATATGTTCTAGAAGAAAAGCTGAAAAATATATTGAAGAAGGGCTTGTTAAAGTAAATGGGGAAGTAGCACATATTGGACAAGTTATAGACAAGGATGTAGACAAAGTTGAAATGATGGACAAAATTGTCCAAGATCAACAAAATCTTGTCTACTATAAAATTAACAAACCTAGAGGTATAGTTACTACTTGTGCAGAATATTGAGATCAAAATATAATTGATATTATAGACATTAAAGAGAGGGTTTTTCCAATTGGTAGATTAGATAAAGAAACTACTTGATTAATTCTCCTTACAAATGATTGAAGACTAACTAATTATCTAATTCATCCAAGATATGAACATGAAAAAGAATATATAGTTGAGACTTTTTGAAAAATTGATGATGAGGCTTTAGATAGAATGAGGGATGGATTAATTATTTTAGATTCTATGACTAAACCAGCTGTTATAACAAGGTTATCAGCAGGGAAATTTAGTATTATTCTTACAGAATGAAAAAACAGGCAAATAAGAAGAATGGTAGAACAAGTGTGATCAAGAGTTAAAACTTTAAAAAGAATTAGAATAGAGAATATTGAATTATGAAAAATTGATTATGGACAATATAGACACTTGTCTAAATGAGAATTAAGTGAGTTGTTTGCTAGGTTGAATCTAGAAAATTTAAAATAAAATCTTGTCATTATAGACAAGATTTTATTTTTTTACAATAGCTTTTATTTGATTAAATAAATTTCTAACTTGATTAAATTGATAGATAATATAATTCTGCAAATCTTTTTTTGTATTAAAATTTCTATTTGTTATATTTTCTAGGTTTTTTAAATTATTTTGAATTTGATATAAATTATTAATTATTTGTTTATCTTTATGGTTAAATTGTTCTTTTTCTTTTAATTTCATAGCTATATTTATAACTATAGAGTTTATTTTATTTATTATTGGTTTTATTCTTTTTAAATAAATAATTCTATATTTTTTTACTTCTATTTTCTTATTTTCTATTTTTCTTTTTAAATATTTTTTTAAATAATCATTATTTTTTTTTAATTTTTTTGTAATATTCCCAGTATATTTTTCATATTGAGGAGTATTTCTTGATTTTATTAGTATAGATTTCAAGTCTTTTAATTCTTGTATTTTTTTATTTATTATTTTATTTTTTTCTAAATCATATTTTGTAGATATTTTTTCTATATCGGATATTTTTTTATCTGTATATTTTATTAAATAATTTATTGTTTGAGAGTTATTTTTTTCTCATAAAGAGTGAGTAAAATGTGTATTTACTCATATTAATGTAATAATAAAAAATGTTAAAAGAATTTTTCTCATTTATTTTTTGTTTTGTATATATTTATAGTTATTATAGTTAGTAAAAAGATTATTTCAATATTATTTTTAATTATTTTTATATGTTTATTGCTCTTGATTTGGAGACTACATGACTTGATTCTAATTTGGATCAGATTATAGAAATTGCTATTGTGAAGATTGATTCAAAAAATTTTGAGGTTTTGAATACTTTTACTAGTTTAGTTAATCCTTGAATTGAAATTCCTAGTTTAGTTACAAATATTACTTGAATTTCAGCTGATGTTGTTTTGATGTCTCCTTTTATAGATGAGTTAAAAGACAAAATAATTGAATTTGTAGGGGATTATCCTATATTATGACATAATATAAACTTTGATATTTGATTTTTGGAAAAAGCTTGAATTAATTTAACTCAAAATATTTTAATTGATACTTTTTCTTTGGCTAATTTTCTTTGCTTTAATGAAAAATCTTTAAGTCTAGAGAGTTTATCTGTTAGTTATAATATTGAGTTTGAATGAGCCCATAGAGCTTTAAATGATATTCTGGCTACAGTTAAATTATTTGAAGTTCTTATTTTAGAAATTGATAAATTAAATAATACAAAAAAAGAAATTTTAAAATATGTTTTATCAAAAACTAATGATAAATGATTTGCCTATATAAGTGATAATTATTTATCTAAAGATATTTCACTTATTGATAGTTCTGTTTTTATAAAAAATATAATAAGAAAATTTCCTGATTATAAGAAAAAAGAAAATATTGTTTCAAATAATGTTTTAGACAAAATAGAATCAAAAAAGATGTTGTCTACTTTAGAATGAATTTATTTAAGGGAAAATCAAGAAAAGATGTTAGACATTGTAGACAGTTGTCTAGACAATAATAATCTAAATTTAATTGAAGCCCCAACTGGTTTATGAAAAACCTTTGCTTATTTAACTCCTAGTATTTTTTATTCTGTTAAAAATGCTGAACAAGTTTTTGTTTCAACAACAACAAAAGCTTTGCAAGATCAAATTTTTTATAAAGATTTTAAATTTTTAAAAGATAATTTAGAGCAAGATTTTTCATATTCTAAACTAAAATGAAAAAGAAATTATTTTGGTATTGCTACTTTTATGAGGTTTTTATGAGAAATAGAGTATTTTTCATTAGTTGAAGCTAGTTTTGTATTAAAAATAGTATTCTGGATTTATGAAACAAAGTCTTTTGAACTTGATGAGCTTGATTATTATGGTGAAGAATTTGGTTTTATAAATATAATAAATGCTGATGATTCTATAATATTTTCAAAGAAAAATATTTATGAAAAAAAAGAACCTTCAATTATTGCTAGGAAAAAAGCAAAGAATTCAAATATAGTAATAGTTAATAATTCTATTTTATTTCAAGATATTTCAGGAGATAATTCTATTTTGTGAAATATAAAAAATCTTGTACTTGATGAAGCTCATAATTTGGAAGATGTTGTAACTAATTCTTTAAGAAAATCATTTAGTTTAAAAGATCTAGAAAAATTATTTAATAATATAAAAATAATTTCAAATAAACATAAATTTAAAATTGCTGATTTTGAGAAAAATACAGATGATTT
>Ga0256840_1004412_pt1 | contig 10576 bp, 11 predicted proteins | sample 355202metaG_FD_185969 | JGI IMG/M metagenome (GOLD analysis project Ga0256840, IMG submission 185969) | Hydrothermal vent microbial communities from Mid Atlantic Ridge, Atlantic Ocean - 355-202 | ecosystem: Environmental > Aquatic > Marine > Hydrothermal vents | place: Atlantic Ocean: Mid...
CCACCAACTACACCTCCACCACTGGTGTCAGCATCTAGGGAAAAGTATTCTTCCCCGTCCATGGGACCGGCCAAGGAAAAAGAAAACATCCCCAACATCACCAACAAACAAACAAAACTTAAAAAGGAAAATTTTTTCATTTTTGCCCCTCCCGCTTTGTTTAAAAAGCCTTTAGATGCAAAGAGTATGCCAAATATTAAGAACCACTGAAGAAAATAATTAAAAAAAACTGATACCTACCTTTTTCCTTCCGTAGGCAAAAGGCAAAAGGCTAAAGGAGAGTAGGTGTAAGTTGTGAACGGATCCCTAAAAACGTGACTTAGGAAAAGTCCTGAATAGCAAAGTTATCTCAAGAGCAAATAAAATAAGAAAAATTTTTCCATTTTTGAGAAAAAATTTTCTTTTTAATTAGATAAACATTCGTTTTTAATTTCGTCTTTAAGAAAAGAACCAGTCTTAGCGAAAGAGAATTAGGTAACAAGCAGAAAAGTACCAAGAGGGAGTTTCCAAAATTACCGAGCTCGGAATTGCAAGCACAAGTCCGTTACTTTTTCGTTAAAAAATAGGAATGGGTTCCTGGAATAGAAGCAAGGTTTCTAAAACTTATCTACCTGAGACCCGAAGTACTTCTTCAAAAGTAGTCAGGCCTTGGGCTACCTTGCGCAGCCCATCTTGAAAAAGCGAAAGATACCCTCGCTCTTTGGCCCAGGTTTTTAGTTCTTCTTCAGTGGCACGCTGCAAGATTAATCGCTTTAAAGCGCTATCAATGGGAAAAATTTCATAAATGGCAATGCGCCCTAAAAAACCCGTACCTGCACAGCGGGAGCATCCCACTGCCTTACGGTAACGAATCCCATTAGGCCGTGAAGGGAGTTTAGCTATCTCTTCCAGAAAAACCTGCGGGGGTTCAGCTTCTTCAGCACAGGCGTCACAAAGCACCCGTACCAGGCGCTGGGCCACAAAACCAACGGTAGAAGCCGCAATAAGATAGGGCTCAACCCCCATGTCGGTAAGACGCACGGCAGCTCCCAGGGCATCCCGGGTGTGAAGGGTAGAAAAAACAAGGTGCCCGGTAAGGGCAGCCTGAATAGCTATTTCTGCGGTTTCCAGGTCTCTTATTTCTCCCACCAGGATAATATCCGGATCATGACGCAGGATAGACCTAAGGGCCCTTGCAAAGGTGAGCCCTATGTCAGGCTTAATCTGAATTTGATTTATGCCAGGCAATTGATATTCCACCGGGTCTTCAATGGTGATAATTTTTTTGTCAGGCTGGTTTAAAATGGAAAGGGCCGCATAAAGCGTAGTGGTTTTTCCAGAACCAGTAGGTCCGGTTACCAGAATAATGCCGTTTGGCTGGGCTATGAGCTCGCGGAAAAGCTCGTAGTGGTCTTTTTCAAGGCCAAGTTTTTCAAGGGAAAGCAGCCCCTTTTCACGCACTAAAAGCCTTAAAACCACCCCTTCGCCATTAACCGTGGGGATAGTGGAAACACGAATGTCAAAATCTTCGCCCCCAACCCGAAAACGAATACGCCCATCCTGAGGTAGCCGGTGCTCAGCAATGTTCAGCCCTGCCATGAGTTTTAAGCGGGAAATAACAGGGGCAGCGAGCTTGCGCGGATGCATGCCTCTTTCGTGCAGGATGCCGTCAATGCGAAAGCGTACCCTTAGCCCCTGGCGGAGGGTCTCAAAATGAATGTCAGTGGCCCGCATCTCCACTGCTTCGCGGATAGTGCGGTTAACAAGCTGGACAACCGGTGCCTCTGAGGCCAGATCCTTTAAGAGCTCAAGGTCTTCAGGCTCATCTTCCAGGGGCTCTTTTTCTATCTCAGGTGGGGCCTCGTAATATTTCTGGATTAGCTCAAAGATGTAGTCTTCATCGGCGAGAAAGACCTCAGGGGCACGACCAAGCTGGCGGGTAAGCATATCAGCTAAAAAGAGATGGTCTTCCCCTGGGATCAGCAAATAAAAATCTTCGCCAAGGTAAAAGGGGAAGCCCTTTACCGCACGCAAAAAAGCGGCCTTAAGACCTTCAACAGGCACAGGGCCTTCTGCACGTTCTTCAAAAAGGGCTTTGTCAAAACGCCGCATTAGTCCCAACTCGTGATGTCGGCATTTTCGCCTTCGCCCCCGGGCTGATTGTCAGCCCCGTATGTCCAGAGGTCATAATCACCGTGTTCCCCGGGTGAGCGATAATGATAAGGACGCCCCCAGGGGTCATTGGGAACTTTCCGTTTTTTAAGATAAGGCCCTTGCCATTTGTCCTTTTCCTCTTCGTTGGCTGGTGGTTCAACCAGGGCCTTAAGGCCTTCCTCCGTGGTGGGATAACGCCCCATATCAAGGCGGTACTGGTCAAGAGCAGACTCAAGCAGAGCAATCTGGCTTTTGGCTATCTCGCTTTTGGCCTTGCCAACCTTGCCCACTATGCGCGGGCCAACCAGGGCTGCTAAAAGGCCAAGAATAATCAGAACTACCAATAATTCCAGCAAAGTAAAAGCGCGTCTTTCTTTGGTTTTCATAAAGCCTCCTTTAAACCCCCAAACGGATATCAAAAATTGCAAGAAGTATTGAGATAATCATACCCCCAAGCAAAAGCCCGAAAAAGAGAATGGTTACCGGCTCGATTATGGTGAGAAATCTCTTAGAGGCAACTTTTACTTCTTCTTCACAAAGAAAAGCCATGTCTTCAAAGGCCTGGGCCATATCGCCTGTTTCCTCACCAAGGCTTATAAAGTTTACCACAAAATCAAAATTGCCGGGAAAATGGGAAAAAAGCCGCGGAAGGCGTGCGCCTTCTTTTAATTCCTGGGCTGCGTTCAGGAAAAAGCCCTTAAGAATGTGAAAACTGGGAATGCGCGCGGCAAGTGAAAGGGCCTGAGGGATAGAGACCCCGCCTTTTACCATCACGGCAAGGCCACGGAAAGTGCGCGCCATGTCCGCCAAAAAGAAAAGAGGCCCAAAAAAAGGGAGCCGCAAAAGGATTTTTTCGGTCTTTTTACGGCCTTCAGGTTTTCTTACATACCACCTCAGGAAGAAAAACAGCGCCAACAGGGCAACCAAAAAAAGCCAGCCCCAATCATGCCAAAATGAGCCCACTTTTAAGAGTATTCGTGTTATCAAAGGGGGTTCTACCCCTATTTCGTCAAAAATAACACCAAAACGCGGAAGGATATAAACAAGCACTGTTTGCACGGCGATAAGGCCAAAAATCACCAGAAAAGCCGGATAAAGAAGGGCCGACTGAAGCTCCCGGCGAAAGTTGCGTTCTTCTCTTAAATACCGACAGAGATCAGCTAGCACCTCTGGCAGGGCACCGCTTATCTCCCCGGCTTTTACAAGGCTCACGTAAAATTCCGGAAACACTCCACTTTCAGCAAGCGCTGTGGAAAGGCTTTCCCCTTGCTCAAGCTTGCGTTTTAAGTCTTCGGTTATTTCAGCAAGAAAGACTTTGCCTGTTGCTTTAAAGACGCGGGTCAGAATGCCAAGGGCCCTATCCACCGAAACTCCCGAAGCCAGCAGGCGTTCCAGTTGTTCGGTAAAAAGAAGCAGGTCTTCTTGTTTTTTAGAGGCAAAAATCCTTAGGCGAAGGCTTCGTCTGGTGGGTTTTACTTCCAGGGGAATAAGGCCCTGGGCGCGCAGGGCTTCAAGGGCCTCGGCAAGCTCTGGCGCTTCGATCTCGCCACGCTTTAAAAGGCCGTCTCCTGTAGTGGCAACATATTTATAACGCATTTTGATGTTTAATCTTAAGGGTTATTGAAAAAACTTCTTTCCCTGTGCGGGTATTTTTCGTGACCGTAGTCATGAACTTGGCCTCGGCAAATAAGGGCTCAGTGTTGAGTATTTTTAACACTTCAAGGGCGTTGTCCCCCTCTGCCCACAGGCGGATTTCGTCTGGTGCGCGAAACTCAAGACGCCTAACCCAGGTATGTTCTGGAATAAGCTCAGCAAGCTTATTTAACACAGAAACAAGGTCTATTTTTTCTTTTTCCCAGGTGGTAATGACTTCTTTAATCTTCTGATAGGATTCTTTTTTCTTTTGAAAGGCCTCTATTTCGGCCAGTGATTTTTTAAGGTCTTTTAATTCCACATTAAGAGAGGCAAGCTCTCTTTGAAGTTCATTTGTTTTATACTCAAAGGTCTTTCCAGAGACAAAAATCATAAAAGGCAGGAGCCAGATAATTAAAAGTGCGATAGAAGGCTTGGGGCGCGGTTTAAGGGGAAAGGCATCAAAAGTGACCAGATACTTCCTGGGAAGGCCTGTAAGATGACGTGCCCCTTGAGCAAGTACTTCTTCTGGAGTGCCCTTGGCTTCAAAAACCTCGCCTTCCCATTCTTCTAAAAAGGCCTCTGCTGCCTTTGGCGATGAAGGAAGAAGGTCCACCAGACGACCATCTGCGACTATGGCGCCTTCGTAAGTGTCAGGAGTTTTTACAAAGTAGGCCCCGTCTGGTAAGCGCCTTTGCTGGTGATAAAAAAAAGAAAGAAGAGCTATGCCCGCGGGCACAACCCCACAGGGGATTAGGCCTTCAGGAAGTCTCTCAAAGGCTTTTTCAAAAAATTCTTTTTCCTGAAAGATTATCCGGAGCTCTTTGGCATTACGAAAGAAATAGGCACTGGTAAGGTCTTTTGGTTTTTCTTCGTAAAGCAGACTAAAAATCCGCTGCGCCTCAAGGGCCACCGCGGATCTTAAGGCATCAGGAGAAAGGTTCTCCGGGACTTTGAAGGTATGAAACATAAGCAGCTTATGGGAAAAAGCCAAAAAAGCCCGGGCAGGGCGCCTTTTTGGGGAGCGTTCGTCCTCGGCCAGGTAAAACGCCTCACCGTCAAAATAAGCGCCTACCGTAGCTGGCCTTAGCCACTCCTGAAAAAGCGCCAGTTGCCGAGAAAGCCCTTTCATTAGAGAGCCTCCTGGGAATAAAGGGCTTCGATTTCCAGGTTAAGATTTATGATATAGGCCCTTCTAAAAAATCTGCTTGAAATCGTCATACGACTGATGCGCAAAGCCTTTTCGGTTTTGTTTAGTTTTTCAAGTAAAGAGAGAAGGCCCTTTACATCTCCCTCAAGTACTAAAAGAAGCTTAATCTTTTCCACCTGAGGGGTTAGTTTCTTGCGTTTAATAATTCTGAAACTGCGCAGGTTGAGCTGGGGAATATCTTTGATGTCCTTTTCAAGCTCTGAAATGATTATGTAAGGGTCAAGCCCTACAAAGACTTTTTCTCCGAGGTTTTTGGTCTGGGCAAGTTCTTTTTCAAGTTTGGGTTTATCTTTGGTAAGGCGCTCCTGATAACGGGAAATAAGGGCCTTTTTTTCTTCATAAAGGGTCTTTTTCGTTTGATAATCCTGCCAGGCAGGCCAAAGAACCGTTAACGCAAAATATAAGCTGAGCACCAGAGGAAGCCCGTATATAAAAAGGCGGGAAAAGTTGATACGGGGTGAAAAATTAAAAAAGCGAGCGCGCAAATTCATGGGGCTTATTTTACAGGAGGTTTTTTAGGCGCAAAGTGTTTTTTAGGAAAATTACGCTTCAAAAAAGGAAGTTTCTTTGGCTCACGATTTTGGGGAAAAGGCGGTTTGTGGACCTTGGGCGGTTGTGCCACCTGTGGCTTTACTTCTTTTTGGCGCTCAGGAGAATCTTTTAAAGTGAGCACCAGCCCTTCACACCGACCCCCAAGGATTACTTCCTCAGGGCGGACCTTCACCACCTGGCACTCCCCAAGGGCCTCACCTTCAGCAACAACAAAGCGCCTCTGGTTGTCTTCAAGCCCCAGTTGGCGTTTGCCTGCAGGAAGGACCTCTATCACCGCAAAGCGTTTATTATCTTTGATAAGAGTGCCGCGTAGGATAATAAATCTTTTTAACACGTCTTTTTTGATGTCTTTTTTTTGTTCCGTAAAATATGGTTCGTAGCGTCTTTCTGGTGAAAACAAGTTTTTTTCCACCATAGGTTGATATTCTTCGGCCATGGTCAGGGTCGAAGTAAAGAAAAAAGCTGTTAAAATCCAGAGAACATGAAAAAGCCCCCACAGGGATTTAGTCTTATTGAAATTCTGGTAGCACTGGTAATCGCAGGTATAAGCCTTAGTTGGTTTCTTTATGTGCTTTCTCATTCGTATTACACCTCAGCAAGGCTTTTTGAACGCTTAAAACTTTTTGACGCCGTGTCACCTTTTAGGGCTTATCTTTTAACAGAGCTAAAAGAAGGCGCCATCAACCTGGACGAACTTGAAAACTTCTCTGACGACCCTCTTACCTTTTCTTCATATACCACCTTACCTGAGGGAAAAGTAGCCCTGCAAATAAATCGTAAAGAAAAGAATATTTTCTTTGAAAATTCAGGCAAGCAGGCCAGCTTGCAGGAATATAATTTAATTCTTCAAGATAAAGACCTTGCCGTCCACCTTCTTTGGCAGTTTTATTCATGGCAAGACGGGCAGCCATGAAAAAAGGTTTTACCCTGCTTGAGCTTTTGGTGGTGATTCTTTTAATTGGGCTTCTTGCCACGCTTGTTCTGCCCCGCATAGTGGCTTTTTTGCCCAAAGGGAATGTCTTTTTAGTGGAAGCAGCCAATTTTATCGAAGGGGCACGGGCGCGAGCTCTTATGCGCCATGAGGCAGTAATGGTAGTTTTTGACGCCAAAAAGCGCACCCTAACCCTTAAAGGCCTTGCTAACGGCGAAATGAAAGACCTTGGCAAAGGTATGTCCATCCCAGAAGAAATAGAAATAAAGGCCGAGGGGCTTGTTGAACTCCCGGATGGGTGCTGGGGCATACTTTTTCTGGCAAACGGCGCCTCAACAGGGGGCTCGGTGGAGATTATCGATCGCGTGGCTGAAAGAAGGCTTACCTGTCGGCTGGCACGGAGCCAGTTTTTGGTGGAGGTGATCCCTGAATAACAGGGGCTACGTGCTTGCCATAACACTGGTGCTGGTGCTCGCTATTTCTTTTATGGTGGGGATGCTTTTTTGGCAACAAAAGGGCGCCCAAAGCCTTATTTATACCGCGTTGAATAGCGCTAACGAAGACTTTAAAAGGGCATCACTTATGCATATTCTCTGGCAAAAGGGCCTGGAAGACATGAAACAAACAGGGTTTTTCCCGCACGAAATAGTACTTAAAATCGAAGGCTCCCCCGCTATCACCGCAAAGCTTGTGGTTTCAAGGGAAAGTTCGCGGCTCAACGTAAACAAGGCAAGCGAAGAAGAGCTCCTAAATCTTTTCCTGGAACACGGCATTTCCCGTGAGGAAGCTCACATCATGGTTGACAGCCTGCTTGACTGGCGTGATAAAGACAACCTCCACCGCTTAAACGGCGCCGAAAAGGATTATTATCTTCCCTATGGCTACTCCCCGGCAAACGGCCCTTTTAAGGACCTTTCTGAAATTGCCCTTGTACGCGGTTTTAACCCGTATCGGTTCTGGTTTACCCCGGGTATTTACCAGTGGATTACCATCTATACTGAAACAACGAAAAATGCTATTGAAGATGAAGACATAACTTTACGGGATGATAACGTCTATCGCCTTGAACTTTACTGGAAAGAAGGCGATAAATCTTTCAAATATCTAGAGATCTTTCGGTATAAAAATGGCAAAAGAAATTCTCTTTTTAATTTTACTTTTTGAGACCTTTGTAAGACTGCCAAGATCGGCTTGGGATCCGTTCCTATTTTTCGGAACGAAAAATGGGAACGGATCCCTTGTATTTTGCAAAGGTCTTTTTTAAAAGGGGGGAAATCATGCGCAGGGGCTATGTTTTTCTTATTCTTTTGATATTGCTCGCAGGTTGTCAAACAAAAAAGCCACGTGTTGCAACAGAAACCCTTCTTTCCCCTACCTTATCAGCTAAACCAAGCCTGCCCAGCGAAAAACCCAGGCCCTTAAAAGAAAAAGAGCCCCCCACAGCCAAGCCAACCCCTGAAGTGAAAAGCTTCGTAATCCTTGAGGCCCCTGAAAAAGAACCCCAAAAGATTACCAGGGTATATCGCCCGGAAATAAAAAAAGACGGCCAGATAGAGCTTTCTCTTGACATGGAAGGGGCAGATTTACTCGATTTTCTTGATCTTTTATTGAAAGAGACCCTTAAAGTGAACTACGTAGTTGATAACGCCGCGCGCGCCAAGGTGACCCTTCACATCCACGGGAGTTTCACCAGGGATCAAATCTTCAATATGCTTGGCCAGGTGCTTGCGCTTAACAACTTAAGCCTTGTGAAAGACGGAGACTTATACCGGATTTTACCCGCAAGTAAGCTCGCAGGGGTTTCAGGCGACATTTCCTTTGCCTTTCTCAGGCCCAGATATCTCAGGGTTCTCGAAATAAAAGGGCTTTTGCAGCCCCTTGTTTCCCAGGGGGCCAAAATCCTCATTGATAAAGCCACTAACACGCTCCTTGTTTTTGACAACCCGGAAAACGTTTTAAAGGTAAGCCGGGTGGTAAGCCTTCTTGACGAAGACGTGCTGGCGGATATGACCCTTGCCCTTTACAAGCCCAAAGTCCTTGATGCCGATACGCTTGCTGGCTATCTCAAATCCATTTTTCAGGCCACGCCCTGGAAGGAAAGAAGGCTTACTTCCTTTGTGGATTTTATTCCCATGAAAGAAATAAACGCCCTTCTTATTGTGGCGCGGGATGAGGGGCTCATCAAGCGAATTAAACGCTGGATTGACGAGCTTGATAAGGGTGAGCTTGCGGAAAAAGAAGTATTCATCTATCAGGTGGAAAACGGCGATGCCGAAGAAATTGCAGACATTTTGCAACAGGCCTTCTCCGGCACCTCTAAAAAGTCCAATCGCAAGACTATTGTCCCTGCCCAAAAAACCAAACCAAATTCTTCAGAGGTTAGCGGAGAGGTCCGCATCATACCGGACAAAACCAATAATTTATTGGTGATCAAGGCCACGAGGCAGGACTATCTCACCATCAAGCGCCTGCTCGAACAGATAGATGTGCTCCCACGCCAGGTTGTTATCGAGATGCTCATCATGGAAATAACCCTTAACAAAGAGCTTGAGCATGGGGTGGAGTGGTTCTTGAAAAACCGCATTACCTATAAGGGAGATAGATACGATGTAGGAACCGCCTTCACCAAATATGGAATATTGCCTCAGAATTTGCAAAATATTCCTAACCTGAATTTGGGCAGCGCAACCCTCACGGGCCTGACTACGGCCATTTACCGTGCAGGAGACCTGGGCGCCCTTTTTAACCTTTTGCAGTCAGTATCCCAGATAAACATACTTTCAAGCCCGGTAATCCTTGCCACAGACAACAAAGAAGCCCGGATACAAATTGGCCAGGAAGTCCCCATCATAACCCAGCAGGTTACCAACACCTCAGCTACTGAACCGAATATTACCTCTACCGTGCAATACCGAGATACCGGGATCATTCTCGACGTAAAACCGCACATCAATTCAAGCGGCCTGGTAAAGTTAGACATTGTCCAGGAAATAAGCTCCGCTCAGAAAAATTACCTGGGGCTTGAAAACACCCCTCTTATCACCAAACGCAAGATAGAAACTTCTCTGGTAGTGAAAAACAACCAGACCATTGTGCTTGGCGGCTTGATTGACAATCGCCAGGAGTTTGCCGAAACAGGTGTCCCCCTTTTAAAAGACCTACCGTTTATCGGGCATGCTTTTAAATGGCAAAAACGCACCAGGGACCGCACGGAGCTTTTAGTGGCTATAACCCCACGGGTGGTGCGTAATTATCAGGAAGCTGAAGCGGTAATGCATGCATTTAAAGAAAAAATCAGGGCCCTTCGTGAGCGTCTTGAAAAACAAGAACTTGAGTAATTGCAAGCACAACCGCATTGAACGGGCCTTAAGAAAAGGCGTTTTGCAAAGGTCTCATAAGGGATTCACCCTACTTGAGCTGCTGGTAACCCTTCTTTTGGGTACCTTGCTGCTTCTTTTGATTTATCAGGTATTTGGCAAGGTGGCCAAAGATTTTCTGGCTTTTCAACAGGGAAAAGACTTTGCGCTTTTTATCAAGGTAAGCGAGGGCCTACGGCGCCAGCTTGAGCACCTGGACGAAAGCCGGGTAAACATAGGCGGGCTTTCGGGAAAGCTCTTTTCCTTTCGAGGCAACACCCTGGCTTTTCTTACGAACTTTGGCCCCGGGGGTAAAATTATTGCCATCTATCACAATGCCAAAGAAGGCCTTATTTACGCAGAGCTTATTTATACGGGCAAACGTTTGTCACCCAATCTTTTAGCAGAGGCCAAAGACTTACCAAACCCGCCTATATTTTATTTGCCCGGGATGAAGATCTCAATTCTCCAGAAAACCGAGGAGGGTTTAAAAGAGCTCTCTTCCTGGCAGGGAATCCCTTCTAGGGAAGACAACTTGATTTTGAAGATTACCTCGGGAAGCCACGAACGCCTTATTCCTATTATCCCCAGACCCTGACACGTCGTTCTGCTGTAATAGTGTTCTGTAATCTGTGATCAGTGATATGTAGCTCTAAGTCTTAGAGGTTCTAGAGGTTGTAGAAGTTCTAGAAGTTATTAATGGGAGCACATTTTATCCGACAAAGAGTTATCGCGAGGCGACCTGTACGCTCGCGCGATCTT
>Ga0256840_1004413_pt1 | contig 10575 bp, 3 predicted proteins | sample 355202metaG_FD_185969 | JGI IMG/M metagenome (GOLD analysis project Ga0256840, IMG submission 185969) | Hydrothermal vent microbial communities from Mid Atlantic Ridge, Atlantic Ocean - 355-202 | ecosystem: Environmental > Aquatic > Marine > Hydrothermal vents | place: Atlantic Ocean: Mid...
TTAATAATAAGTACCCTGCCATCTGTATCAAACTCATATTCGTAGCAATAGACAGGCATACCACATGGGCTGTATTCTTTAAAGAAAGACTTTGTAAGTTCTAGGTTTGATGTTTGAGCAAATATGTAATTACTGAATAGTATAAAGAACGTCGTAAATGTTAATCTCATGTTTTTGTTACTTAATTAGAACTTCTTTGCTTTAAAGATAGTGTTTTTTGCAAACGCTTGTGTGAAAATATGTTGCGATAATGTGATTGTAAAACTATATACTATTAAAAAGCCAATTAATTTTCCATAAAATACCACATTCTACGGTAGAAATGAACCTGAAATGAGGGGTTCATAATGTTTATAATTTCTTAGATTTGGGATGTCTAGGTGATATACATGTAGTTGTTTATTTTACCCCAATAAAAATGAAAAACCTAATCTTATTATCATGTCTGTTATTTGTTTCTGGAAAAGCAAATGCTCAAGAAAACGTGCTAAAAGGCTCTTGGAAAATGAAGGGAATCCATTGGAAAACTGCGTACACAACTTACTCGATTCATAAGGCAGAGCCTGGTATTTTTTTCTTTACTGATAAAAGCTATGCCATCATGTGGACGCCAAGTGATAGGCCAAGAGTACCATTTAAGGTGCTATCTAAACCAACCGATGAAGAATTGATGGCTGGATTTAGATCTGTGGTTTTTAATGCTGGAAGTTATACATATACAGATTCTACAGCGACGGCTACAGCGTTTATAGCAAAAGTGCCAGGTTTTGAAGGAGGGAGGCAGTTTTATCGGTATCATCTCAAAGGAGAGGTGCTGAGTTTAACCATGTTTGATGAGACCTATCCCGATGGAACAAAACCTGAGTGGTTTGGACGTTATGTCACCGAATTCGTTTTGGAAAGAATAGATTAGTTGATTAGTTTCATTGATTAAGTTGTTGCGTTAGTTTCCTAACATGTGTTAGCGGTATTTAAAATGTCGAATAAAATTACTAAGTTTGATAAAAACTTGGTTATTTATGATCAGCAACGAGGAACTTGAGTTGGCTTGGAATTTTGTCGAAAAGACAGATAGAAATATTTTTTTAACAGGAAAAGCAGGTACTGGGAAAACTACTTTTCTTCATAAGATAAAAAACGAGTCACTCAAGAGATTGGTGGTCGTAGCACCAACTGGTGTAGCCGCCATCAATGCCAAAGGAGTAACAATTCATTCCTTTTTTCAAATGCCTTTTGTCCCTATCATTCCTGACGGGTCGCTTATGCAGGGTGGTAGGGGAGACTTCAAAATGAGATTTAACCGACAGAAAATTGATATTATCAGGTCATTGGATTTGCTGGTAATTGATGAGATAAGCATGGTACGTGCTGATTTGCTTGATGGCATCGACCAAGTGTTAAGGCGCTATAAAAATAGAAATAAGGTATTTGGTGGGGTGCAAGTATTGATGATTGGTGATTTGCAACAACTGTCACCAGTGGTGAAACCGCAAGAGTGGGAACTGCTAAAACCATACTATGACAATGCTTACTTTTTTAGCAGTATTGCTTTTCAAAAATCCAACGCAATTAGTATTGAATTAAAACATATCTACCGACAAGACAATGAGCAATTTATAGGAATTCTCAATGAAATTAGGAATGACAACCTGTCGCCAGCCTCAGTTGCTGTACTGAACCAACGGTATCTGCCAGATTTTGAACCTGCCATTGAGGATGGTTATATCACCTTGACCACTCATAACAACAGGGCGGATAGTATGAATGATTTGGCGTTAAAAAAATTAGATAATAAAAGCTATTTTTATACGGCAAAAATTGAAGGAAAATTCAATGAATATGCCTATCCGACACATGAAAAACTAGCATTAAAGCTAGGGGCGCAGGTGATGTTTATCAAAAATGATAGCGATCAAGAAAAACGATATTATAATGGAAAAGTAGGAACAATCATTGAATTAGATCAAGATGAAATTACCATCCACTGTCCTGGTGATGACTTTGACATTGTGGCCACCCCTGAGGTGTGGGAAAATGTCACCTACTCGATTGATCAAGCCACTAAGGCAATATCAGAAGACATTGCTGGGTCATTTACGCAGATGCCACTGAGGTTGGCTTGGGCAATTACCATTCACAAAAGCCAAGGATTGACTTTTGAAAAAGCCATCATTGATGCCAACGCTTCTTTTGCACATGGGCAAACCTATGTGGCATTGAGCAGGTGTAAATCATTGGAAGGAATTGTGCTGAAAAGTCCGATTGATGAAAAAAGTATTATCAACGACAATCGGGTGGCGACTTTTACTCAAGCGGTGGAAGAAAATCATCCGGATGAGGAAGTGTTAAGTAGTTCTCGCAAAACGTATCAACTCAATTTGATTGAAGAATTATTTTCCTATCAAGAATTGCTGTATCCAGTAAAACGATTGATTGATATTTGTTACAATCATAAAACGAGCCTTGAGGGAAATATGTTGGTGCCGCTGACTACGATTAAGGAAAAAGGAATACAGGAGTTGCTAAAAATAGGAAGTAATTTTCAGCAACAAATGATGACACTGTCTTCGGATGTTTTAGATTTAGAAAAAGAGGAAAAAATCCAAGAAAGGATAAAAAAGGCAGTGGCTTATTTCATTGGGCATACCAAGGAAAATGTGGTAGCGCCTTACAATGAATTGACATATTCAACCGACAATCAGGCGATAAAAAAGGATATTAGCAAACAAGTGAAGCTATTTGAGGATAGACTATCGGTTAAACGTGATTGCCTCAAAGGATTGGTAGGTGGCTTTAGTACTACAAAATATTTAGCGCTAAGGGCAAAAGCAATACTCCAAAAAAGTGAAGCGCCAAAAAGAAAAACAGCGCAAATTGACACCACCGAACATCCGAAATTATTTGAAAAGCTGCGCAGCCTACGATTTACATTGGCAGCCGAAGAAGACGTGGCGCATTATCAAATTTTCACACAGAAGGCACTCTATGAAATGTGCGCCTATTTCCCAGTCATGGATACGCAGCTCCGTGCCATCAACGGAATGGGCAAGGTAAGGGTAGAAAAATATGGTAAAAAGATTTTAGATATTATTTATGACTACGTCCAGCAGAACGAGCTCACACCTAGAGAAGTAGAAGATATCATCTCCAAAAAACCAGCCAAGGGAGGGACGCAAATGGAATCACTAGAAATGTTCAAAAAGGGAATGACCATCAGAGAGATTTCAGAAAAGAGAGGGTTGGTATATTCAACGATTGAGGGGCATTTGATAAAATTCATACCTACGGGAGAAATAAAAATTGAAGATATTATATCCAAAGAAAAATATCAAGAGCTGAAAAAACTTATTGCAGCAACCAAGTTTGAAGGCTTAACAGATTTGAAGAATAAGCTAGATGATAAATTTAGTTATACTGAGTTGCGGTTGGTGTTGAAGGATTTGGATAGTAAGAAGACCAACAGGTTTTTACACCTACGCTAAAGCTTCGGTGTACGAGGAAAACCTGTTAGGTCTATTTCTTTTGGGGATATCGGGACAAGCCCGATAATTGGCACTATTGAATCACCAGCTTCTGCAATTGATATTCCGTTTTCTCAGACCTCAATTTCACAAAGTAAATTCCCTTGGTGAGTTTTCCTAAATCAATGCCTTGCCCTAATTTTTTGCCTGCAGCTTGCGTTTGATAAACTACTTTTCCTAGTTTATCATAGACTGCTACTGAGACTAGTTCACTTTCATTTACTAGTCCGTTTATGGTTAAATGTCCAGCCGATGGATTTGGATAAAGACTAAATGTTTCTAATAATTCATCTTCTATTCCTGTGCAGATTTCTACGTTGATGGACGTAGTGGCGGTGGCTTGACAAGGTGAGTCACTGTTTGTGTAAGTATAATTGATATCAAATGTTCCTGCACCTGCTGCGCTTGGGTCAAACTCATAGATTCCTGAGCCAGTAGTAGTTTCACTTACCCCTATTCCCGAATAGACCCCACCTGTTGGTGATCCTTCCGTTAATGCATACTTCCCACTTTCACCGCACATGGTCGCAATGTCAGCGATGGTGACCAGTGGCATTGGGTTGATGGTTATAACCACTTCATCCGTAGCTACCGTACAGCCCGATATGTTATCAGTTACTGCTACAGTATAACTGGTTGTCGTATTTGGCGTTGCAGTTGGATTGGCAATAGTTGCATCATTCAGCCCTGTGCTTGGTGTCCACAAATACGTGTAATCCGCTGAGCCACCTGTAGCGGTCGGCGTACCACCTATTGTTACATTTTCTCCATTGCAAAGGGTATGGTCTATACCTGCATCTGCCACTACCTGACTAAACGTAGTAATACTTAATGTCATTGAGTTGCCTTCACAGCCATTAATACTTTCTGACATTGATATGTTCCCAACAAATGGTGTGAGACCAAAACTAACAGTTACTGATGAATTTGGTGTGTTAAATCCTCCCCCCGAAATGATTACTCCTCCGGCATCGATAATATCAACCACATCCCAGTTATAAAGCGCACCTGCATGTGCTGTTACTTCATATTTCACCATTGTTTCACCAATACACAATTTAGCTTTTCCAACAATTGCATTCGCTTCAGGTAGGGAGTTAACTGTCACCTCTGTAGTGACTTGCGTAGCATTGCAGCCGTTAGTGTCTGTGAAAGTAAGTGTTATACTGTGTGTTCCGGCACCAGCCGCAACTGGGTCAAATCTGAAAATTCCTGCACCTAAATCAGTAACACCAGGACCTGAATAAGTGTACGTGGCACCAGGGATAGTGATAAGTTCTATACCATTTGCTTTACCTCCTGAAATTATAATCGGAGAATCATTTACACAAAAATCAGCGAAACCATCTTGTGTTAAAACTGGATTTTCGCGTATTTGAATGGTTCGATTTGCAGTATTGGAACAACCTGTTAGTAGATCAGTATAGCTGTAAGTTATTGTGTTTAATCCAACTATTACGCCTAATGCGTCGGAATCAAATTCATAAATCCCTGAACCAACAAAAGTTTCATTTACTCCTATGCCTGAATAAACACCTCCTGTTGGTGAAGCTTGATCAAGTATTGTCTTTCCACTCGATAGACATGCGGCTGGAATGGTATTGAAAGTAATCACTGGTTTTGTGTTTAGTGTAATCGTAATATCATCGGATGCTGAAGTGCATGAGCCATTTGAAATAGTCCATCTAAAAGTGTTAATACCTGTACTTAAACTGGTAACGCCAGTAATGGAACTGCTAGGAACTGTTACTATCCCTGTTCCCGTTATGACGGTCCATATTCCTGTACCAACTGTTGGTGTATTAGCACTTAATGTGCCTGATGTCATGTCGCACATGTTAATATCAGCTCCTGCATTTGCAGTTGTTGGCACATCATTTCTTGTGATAGTTATTTCATCAAATGTGGAGGAGCAAATACCATTGGAGATAGTCCATCTAAAGGTGTTAACACCCACACTTAAATTTGTAACGCCTGTCGTAGGATTCGTGGAGTTGCTGACAACGCCTCCACCTGTAATTGTTGCCCATACACCGCTGCCAATGGTTGGGGTATTTCCCCCTAGGTTTGCATAATTACTTGCGCAAACAATATTATCTATTCCTACAATTGCTGCTGACGGGTTTTTAGTGATGTTAATTTTGACTACATCATTAGCAGCACTACATGAGCCAACGCCATCAGGATCATCAGTGGTTAGCGTAAATTCTACAAAGCCAGTGGTAGCATCTGCGACTGTCGGTGTGTAGTCTGCGGTAACGTTGGGAAATGCTCCTCCCGTATTTGTTAAAACGCCATCTCCTGTTAATATTGACCAACTTCCTGTATTGGCACCATCACCTATTGTACCTGAAAGATTAATAGGTGTGCTTTCACAAATTGTAAAACCTGATCCAGCATCGGCTGTTGGCGCAAGGCTTAATGAGATTTTTATCATATCATCTACTACGTTGCAGATTCCTGAAGGGTCGGTTGTTAAAGTCAATTCGACATACCCTAGTGCTATATCTGCTAGGGTAGGGGTGTAGTCTGTTGTAACATTGGGATAAGCATTGATGCTCGGACTAAGTGACCCACTTCCCGTTGTAATATTCCAATGACCAGAAGCCGCTGCTCCTCCAATTACGCCGCTTACAGTGATGGGTGCTATGGCATTTGCATTGATACATGTTTCAGAATCTACGCCTGCGGCTGCGGTAGCTTCTGCAGAAATTGCAACGTCTATATCATCAAATACCACTGGACAGGCGCTGCCTCCTGCCGTTGCTGTAAACCTGAATGTTACAGTTTGACCAATATCTGCTAGTGTTGGTGAATAATTGGCGGTGAAGATTGGGAATGCACCACCAATTGGTGTTATTATTCCACCCCCAGTTACTACAGACCAACTACCTGTAGTAGCGCCATCGCCAATTGTTCCTGATAGATTGATTGTATTTATGCCGCATGAAGAAAAGTCTGTACCTGCGCTAGCAGTAGCGGCAAGACTTAATGTGATTTTTACAATATCGGTAGCAGGATTACATGGACCTGCTCCATCAGGATCATCTGTTGTTAATGTTAATTCTACGAAACCTACTGCTATGTCGGCAAGTGTTGGGGTATAATCTGCAGTTACTCCCGGAAATGTATTGATACTAGCGCTAAGCGTTCCACTTCCTGATGAGATACTCCAGTTTCCACTAGACGCACCTGCACCAATTGTACCTGATACAGGGATTGGTGATAGTAGTGAAGGGCTTATACAAGTTTCAAAATCGATCCCTGCAACCGCTGTTGAGCCATTTTCTATGATGATATCTAATTCTTTAAATGCATCAGTACAGCCTCCGGAAGCTGTTAATCTAAAGGTTAATGTGTTTCCTGCATCTCCGGAATCTACGGTGTACATTGCCGAAACGGTTGAAAATGCAGTACTGCTACTGCCAAGCGTACCTGCTCCTCCTACTACAGTCCAAATACCACTAGTAGATGATCCACTTAAAATACCTACCAGGTTTATGGTAGCATTACATGCTGCATAATCCGAAGTCACAACTGCAATGCTGCAGTCTGCATCATTGTCTGAAGCAAAGGACTTGTTATTTGAAAATAAGGACAGTAAAAGAAGTAGTATAGAGAAGTAGCCGATTTTTTTCATAGTATGTAGTTTCGATTTTCGTATATACCACAAAAATACATGTAGTACTTGGGAATAGTGTTTCAGATGTTTTACTAACTATACACTTGTACCAAAAGTCTGTAAAGTTAACTTTTATAGTAAGTGCTAAAAGATGATAATTGTGCGCTGAGCGTACTCGATATCATCAGCGGTTATATTTATTAAATACATCCCTGATTTTAGAAAGCTTAAATCAATCGTTTTTGTCGTGCTATTTTGAAGAATGCTACTGGAATAAACAATTTTTCCTTGGGTGCTGAATATAGTCATTTGAATAGGTTTGGTATTCTTCTGTAAGCCGGAAATTGTAAATTTCCCTAACGATGGGTTTGGGTAAACTATAAATTCCTCTCTAAAATCATCTTCAACGCCTGTGATGCTGCGCACTACCAACTGTTTTGCTAAGCTGCTGGTGCAGCCATTGCTATTTTCCGAAGTAAGCCTGATGTTATAAATTCCTGGGATAGTAAATCCTTTTGAAAAAGTAGAATCGGGAGTGGTAAAGCCATCTTCAAATACCCAATGGCGAGAAACGGTATTTTTGGAGATATCTGTGAAATGAACTTCGGTACCTTCTGAAATAATTAAGGTATCAGGGGTGAATGTAAAATCAATTGATGGGGATTTTACTATAACTTTTACTTGCTCAACATCTCCTGAATAACCATTTTCAGATTTTGTCACATAAAATGATTGCGACTGATTTAGCACGGGAGTTGTATATGATTCTCCTTCTTGCAAAAGTGTTGTGAGGGGAGCATCTGCATAGAACTTATAATTTGTCCCTGGATTTGGTGTTAATATGGCTGATTCGCCATTACAAATTTCAGTTTGGGAAATGATTGGAGGATTTGTATTGTATAAGGCGTACAGTACTTTGGCAGTAACGATAGAATTTTTAAGTTCTTCAAGGCTTTCACCAGCCGCCAGTACAAAGGCTATTTTTGTACTCTCTTTGTCGAGTAGTGTAGCGGTCTTAGATGAAAGCATGTTGGCGACATCATTCCCTTCTCCTTTGGTACCAGCATTTAGACTATCACTCACCGATAAGTAATGAAACTTTTCGGGTTTTGTAAATATGCTAGATAAATCAGCGGTGTTGCCATTTTCATTCCCTAAGTCAATCGCATTATATATTGCTTCTTGATTGCTAATCAAAGCAATGCCACTATATAAGTTATTTTCAGCAGTATCAAAAACATAGCCTAGGTTATTTGCACCATCCCATGCCGCTTTATTTTTAGTCCAGTCATTAATATTCCATTCTGAAAATATACCGGCATATAAATCATTAAGGGTACTGCCGCTCTGGTTGGTTAAGCGATACTCAATAATGATGAAATCATTCGCAGCGTCATTGGTGCTTGCAATAATTTTTTGCTCTACTTTTAACCCTATTGAATCTTTGTCATTAAAAACGGATCTGACATCAATATCAACAATCGAATTATAATAGTGCTTTATTATTTCTTCTTGTTGAAAATCATTGTTAAGTGAATAGTCACTAAAGTCAACTATGATATTGTCTGCCACTTTTTCTGTGCTAATCCCAATTGCCAGGCCAATGTGGTCGGCCATGGTTTTATAATTATATTTAAAGCCATTTCCTATGCCGAATTGTTCGTCAGCATATGGTAGTCGCCCATTGCTGTGTACAGTAAGTTCAATTTTTTTGGTGTCTATTTTCAGGTGTTCTGCACTTATGGTGATGTCAAAATACTGATAATCATTATAGTCAATATCATCAAATCCTAATCTAAAAACTAATTTTTCATTGTTAGGAGTATTTGGGTCAATAAATATTTGGAATGGAGTGCTATGGTTATTTTTTTCTTCCATTTGACTTAGTTTTCCTAAAGTAAAATTACCCTTTAGGATTGTCACGTAAGGCGATTCACAGGTTAACGAAACTTGTGCATTCGCAGTTTCGTTGAGTAGGTTAATGAACGCTGTTTTAATTTTTAGTGTATCTCCCCCCAGCGCTATTGGGTTTCCTTCGGTATTTTCATACGCAAAATCAGTTACTCTTAGAGCGGGTAGGCTATACGGAGAAATAGCTTTTAGTGCATTTAACCTCCCTTTTCCAAGCATTTCAAAATAGGGAGAGTTTTCTGAAATTCCATAGATATCATCAGCGGCTAATCTAATTTTTTGCATGACTTGTCTCGCATTCAGATTTGGATATTGTGCTCTTACTAGTGCAGCCACTCCTGCAGCCATTGGTGAGGAAAAAGAAGATCCTGTTGTATATCCGTACCCTCCTTCATTTCTTGTGGTGTAAATATGACTTCCGGGAGCCATAATGTCAATTTTATTGCTGAATGTAGCAAACCCAGCTTTTTTATCCAAGTTGTCCGTAGCACCAACCGACAATACATTTAAGTAGGATGCAGGATAAAAGTTTAAATCTAAATTTGTATTTCCTGCAGCGGCAACTATCACAACATCTAATTCTTCTACAACATAGTCAACGATATCTTTTGCATAATTTGAGAACGAATTGGGACTTCCCCAGGAAAGATTAATAACTTGACACCCTTGTTCGGCAGCATACAAGATGGCTTCATATCCTTGGTTAAAACTTCCATTGTTTCTGTAAATTTTGATTGGCATAAATTTGGAATTGAATCCTACGCCTGCAATGCCAATGCCATTATCTGTTTTGGCAGAACTTAATCCAGCCACACCTAGCCCGTGCCAGTTTAGATAAGTTGGGTTATTATCATTTTCTGCCATATCCCAACCATAATAATTATCTACATAACCATCTTCATCATCATCTAAACCGTTGATGGGGTCGTTATCATTGTACTTAATATTGTCTGTGATGTCTTCATGATCAAGTGCTATGCCAGTATCCAATATACCAATAACTATACTACTATCCCCTTTTTCAAATTCCCAGGCTTCATATGCCTTGATAATATTTAGATAGCTTTGCGAGCCTGTGCTAGCCGATGCCCCAGGATCATTAGGAACATAAAGTGGTTTAGGTAGGTAATATGGTTCAGCGTATATGACATTGTCAAATGCTAAGAGTTGATTAATTTTTTTTACCAAATCCTCACCTTGCGGTAGTTGTATTTTATAAATATTAGACAGGTTGTTTTTTATGCTATTTCTTTTAGCGGTTTGTTTTTTTGTAGTAGGCATTGCTTTAACGCAGGATGTGCCACCAATGGCTTTTGTCAGTGCTTCAATATCATTTGAAACGCTTCTGTTGGAAGGTTCAGGTTTTAGTTTAAGAACAATAATATTTTTTTTATATCCCTCCGAAGTAATATTTTTGGGGAGTTGGTATGCTTTTTTACTTTGCGAAAAGGAACTCACCACCAAACATAACAGTAATGGTAGTAGCAGGGATTTGTATGAAATTGTTTTGGTCAATTTATT
>Ga0256840_1004414_pt1 | contig 10574 bp, 13 predicted proteins | sample 355202metaG_FD_185969 | JGI IMG/M metagenome (GOLD analysis project Ga0256840, IMG submission 185969) | Hydrothermal vent microbial communities from Mid Atlantic Ridge, Atlantic Ocean - 355-202 | ecosystem: Environmental > Aquatic > Marine > Hydrothermal vents | place: Atlantic Ocean: Mid...
CAACAAATAGGAGCCTTTTTATCTTACCATGCTGTGCTACCCGCAAAATTTAGGCTAGCATAGCGCCAATGGAAACACGTACAATACTCAAATTAGTTCTAGGATTCCTCTCCATCGCGACCATCGGAATCAGCGTTTATCTGGGCTACTCAATTTTGAGCCCCGCAAATACTGTCATCGTAAAAGAAGTCATCGTCGAAGGAGAAAAGCCCGTCATTCCGGTAAATCCGATGTCTTTAAAAAGCGAGGACGCCATCGCGCTCGTTAAAGCCAAAACCGTTGAAGTGGCGATCAAAAAAGCGCCAGAAGAAAAGAAAACAAAAAAGCGGAAGAAGAAAAAAGTAGCCGAAGAGGTCCAGCTTGAAACCAAAACCTTCGCCACAATTTTAGAAGACACAACCTTTGTCGACGAGACCCTGAAACTAAAAGGAAAATCTGAAGGCTGGAATGCTGCGTGGTGGGGAGAAACCAAACATGGAGATTCTTTCTATTTGGTGACCTATGTTTTCCAAGATGAACTTGTTCGCACCGGCCCGCAATGGTTGGTCGATTTGAAGACCAACAAAGTCATCCCCAAAAACCTCCCAGCGCTCCTTATAGGAGATCCTAAAAAAGGCGTTAAATCCAAGTATTACGATAGAAACGAAATCATCGTTTCTACCATCGCCGCCCATCGTTTTGAAAATAAAATGACCTTGGCTGGCGCCCTACTTCTCTATTTCGAATCAAGGCAAGATTCAGACAAAACCGATACCATTCTCGGTTGGACCATTCAGCACGAGCGCGGGAATCTTTTCAAAGCCTTTTTCCAATGGACCGAAAACAAGGAATCTACCTACGCCGAATTTGAATTTGATTTTGACGCAAAAGCGCTAAAAGCCGTCAATCTACAGGCCGCAAATATCATGAGAATCGGTGAAGGCTTCACTAAAAAACGTGTAAGTATTTTTCCCAATAGTTACGATGCGAGCGCAAAACGTGGAAAAAGATGGATCGGGGCCGCGAAAAAAGTCTGCAAAAGAAACAAAGGATGTGCCGCTCTCGATACGATGCTCTCCGGCGAAGATGCAGTTATCGAATCCATTGAATGGCTCCTCACTGCAAGAGCAGCAACGCCGGAAGAATTCAATACCTGCCGAAGCGAGCACAATTGTCGTTGGAAACCCGAACAACGCTCGAACTCTCTTTTCAGCGTTCGTTACCTTTATCGGCTTGGAAACGACGCCGATAAAAGCATTTCCTGGGACGTGGACATTAAGAAACGCACGATTACCCCGACAGATAGAATTGCCAAACTGGCTTTCTCCACGATTCGACCGCGATAACATAATGTCGGCCAACGAAACCCCCCATTTTTTTTCCATCGCCCACGATGCTCTAGAAGAATTAGTCTTCTCCGCCGAGTACGACGGCCGTCCCTCCTTCGCCCTTCTTCAAGGTCATCACGACAACCAAAAAGTACACATTAACGGCTTTTCATCCTTACAAGTTGTAAACCTAGAAAACGCCTTCAACGCCGTACGAAAAACACTCAACGAGCATCTTGTCGTTCAAACACGCACCCAACTTTTGGGTGACGATGGCGTCAATCCCATCCATCCAAGTATGGGCTGGTTTATTTCCCAGCCTGGTGCTTCTGCAAAACCCAGCGATGAAATTCTGCGTGTGCATTTTTCGCTTTTCAACCTCCCCCACATCTCCCTTCTCATCTACGATCCACTTTCTAAAAGGATCGCGCTTTACAATTGTGATGAGAAACTTCAAATAAGAAACAAAGCTTTTGAGGTCCTCCCTACCGAGCAAACCCATCATGCTTAATCTCATCGGCGTCTATGTCGACGATCGATATCAAATCATCAAAAAGATTGGCGAAGGTGGGATGGGCGTTGTATTCTCGGCCGTAGATGTCCAAAGCGATCAAACCCTCGCCTTAAAGATTATGCGCAAGAAAGTCATTGACCCTAAAGCCCGCGACCGCTTTTTACGTGAAGTGCAGACCTTGGCCAAAGTTAGCTCTCCACATATCATCCAAGTTTATGCCTTTGGTCGAGACATGCCGCGCGGGCTCCTTTACGCGGCGATGGAACTCGCCGAAGGAAACGATCTGCTCGACCTATTAAAGGTTGGACGCCTATCTTTACCGCTCGCAGTTCAAGTCATCGAGGAGACCTGTCGGGCACTCATCCATATTCATAGCGCTGGTATTTTTCATCGCGATCTCAAACCAAGTAATATAAAAATTGTCCCAATAGGACCAAAGGTTATCTCCAAGATTTTAGATTTTGGGTTGGTTCGACTAGCCGACGGAGAGAATTTAACCGAACAAGGTCAAGCCCCGGGAACGATCTCATATATGTCTCCTGAGGAACTTGGGATGGGTACCACTCGTGCGGCCGACCATCGTATCGATCTTTACAAACTTGGTATCATTGTTTACGAAATGCTGACGGGCCAAAAACCCTATCAGGGACAATCTCCGATCGAAACCGCCCAGCAAATTTTAGAGGAAAAACTCCCAAAAATTTCCGATATTATAGATGACATCCCAGAAAGTATCGACCGTTTCACTCAGAAATTAATGGCAAAAGATCCCGACGATCGTTTTCAAAGCGCCGACCTTACACTCGAAGCGCTTAACCTTATTGCATCCCAACTTTCCCTCTCGCCTTTCAAGTGTGAACATCAAGGCAAAAGCGAGATGGTCTTTTCGGACTTTAAACTCATATCACACCCCTTATGAAATTCTTTCTCTTGCTCATCTTTACGTCCTCCTGTGCGCATTATTCGATGCACCCGACGAGCGAAGAAACGATTTACGTTCCCCCAATCACGGTCGAAGCCGAGAACGATATCGACGGTAGTAGTTTGGCGCGAAAATTGATCGCGCGATTAGAGTACCTCGGTCATCACGCAAAATACGGCGCATCAAAGAATGTCAGAAACACGCTTTTCTGTCATGTCCTTTCCGAGCAAATCGATACCTCGGCGAACCTCGCCTTCGTTCAACTTCGGCTGCGTTGCACATCGGCGGGTGTTGATTTTTCTGAACGCATTTCAGAAAGCGCAAATGTGATTAACGGCGATAACGAGAACACCCATATCCTTCTTCAAAGTGCGGCAAACGATGCGGTTGAAAACATCGCTGTCCAACTTTCTCAACATTTTATTTCTAAAGGCAAAAAGCAGTGGCAAAAAAAGTAGATCGGCGAGCCCTATTCAAAGACTTAAAGAAGGATATTCACCCTCTCTATTATCTGCATGGGGATGATACCTTCATGTTGGATTCGGCCGAAAAGGCACTCATCAATGCCGCTCTACCCGAGGGACCAAGTGCGTTTAACTTTGATACCTTTCACGGAAAAGAAGCCACCTCGGAGTCCGTACAAATGGCGTGCGAAACACTGCCCATGTTAAGTGCAAGGCGTTTGGTTCTCGTCAAAGACGCCCAAGCGATGCCTGGCCCTCAAATCAACGAGCTTGTTGATTATTTCAAAGACCCTGCCTCATTCACAACTTTGGCCTTCGTTTTTAGGACGCAGAAAAAGAAACCCGATGGTCGATCTGCGGGAATCAAAGCGCTCAAAAAAGCGGCAAAAGTTTACGAATTTTCGGCTTTCCGAGAATACGAAATTGGTGATGTGTTGGCCCAACAAGCCAAACGACGCGGACTCAATTTGACCCGTGCCGCGAACCAACATCTCATCAGCGCGGTGGGCACCGACCTCTCCCAACTGGTGGCGACCTTGGAACGGGTCTCGCTCTTTTTAGGAAAAGATCATGAAGGTCCAGTCGATGTGGAACACTTGGCCGATATCGTCGTAGTGACAAAAGAAGAAACGATTTTCTCACTTACGGACGCCCTGGGTTCCAGAAACATAACGTCCTCGATGGCCATCATCGACAACATGCTCCTCGCCGGTCAATCGGTCATCGGTATCGTTGTGATGATAGCGCGACATTTTCGCATCCTGTCCAATATTCACGATCCTGCGGTCAAGAGATTGCGAGGAAGAGATTTTGCGATGGCCGTTGGTGTGAGCCCCTTTTTTGCCGATAACTATAAAAAAGACGCCGCACGCTTTAGTTATGCTGAAATTAAATTCATCAAAAAGCGCGTTGCCTTGACCGACTTCGCGCTCAAATCTTCCCCCTTAAAAAACAGGACCATCATTGACGGGCTCCTCCTTGACATCTGCTTAGGTAAATAAGGAAGATAGTAATGATTTTTACAACCACTGGTCGATGCCCATGAAATGGAAAGTTGAATACGAGGCACTCAGAAACGCACTAAGCGCGGCTGACTTGAGTCCCCATTTATTCAAACGTCTAAGTCTGGAAAAAATAGAGCCCGACGAGGCCCTGCTCGGCCGGACGCGCGACTGGATAATAAGCCTGAAACAAGACCCCGGTTGGGCCATCTTGGAACCCAATTTAACCAAGGCCAACGCCTTTCCCAATGCTTATTTTTTAGCGGCAGAAAAAGGATTTTCTGAACGTAGCGACCACCACCACGCGCTTATTTTCGAAGGTTTTGCAACACATTTTTTGGAAAGAAAAGACTTCCAATCCGCCCGTTATGCCATCCTAGAATGGTTTCGAGCGTGGGTGAGAATCAGCGCTAGCGATTACATTGATACTTTTATTAAAGAGGTCGGACCGGACCTTGCGCAAGAAGAAATTGATGATCTCTTGAGACACCTTCTTCCCGATATCCTCGACACTTTTTTCGCTCTCTTTGATGACCCCGCCGGATTGCGAAACAGTCTTATCGACACCGTCACTCTAAAATTTTTCAAAGAGCTTTCGCTGGCTATTCAGGAAGAAAAAACAAACCATTCAACCCTTCAAATCGATGCATTGACGACCGCGTTTGCGAACAAAATACCGATGTTAAACGCCCAAGTGAACACCAAATTTTTAAGGGATATAACGGAGTTAGAAATGAATGGCGCGGCCAATATCATGTGTGCTCCTTTTGAATATGTTCGTGACTACTACGCAACGATTGGAATGAGTGCGACGATCAGCCAACAGGTTATCACTGAGTGTGTGGAGTTTTGTTGGTCGCTTCGCAAACTCGATCTCGATGAGGGACCAGCGTTCTCTCGTGCCATAAACATTTGTGACTTTTTCAACAAAGACCTCGTCGAGAAATTAGTAAACGTTGATACGACTTCAAACTGGGAAGCCTTCGGCCATAACTCCACATGTTCAGATTTTTTGGTCTTTCAAGCCGAACTTGCCGATCGACCCGCACGGCGACAAATCCTTGAGTTAGGTTTAAAAATTTGTCCCGGTCATCGTAATTCCTCCCTCCTTCTTTCCTTCGATTACTTGCACGACATTGATGATATTCTCCTCAAAAGTGCGCCCATTCCCTCCGCAAGAATGATGATTAAGTGGGGGAAGGATTCCATCGAAGAGATGTTTGAAAAAGCGGATGCGTGTCTACGCCAAGCTGAGGAAATTTATCCTACCAACGAAAAACTCGACAAGTATAAGAAGAGAGTTCGAAACGAAAAAGCGAGACTTGGCCTATGAATCCTTTTGATGAACTCGAAATTGACCCCCGTTTGGATGCAAGAAGCTTAACGGAAAAGCTCAGACAAAAAGCCGAAGTTGCGCCGCCTGAAGAAAGGGAGCGTATCCAATCCATCTGGCAAAAACTAACCCTCAACAAATCGGACCGAATAAAGTGGGCCATCCTCGCGCACCCCCGTCCGGCAAGTGCGCGGGCCGGAGAAATCGAAAAATTAAAGCAATCTTTACCGCCCATCCTTGTCAGATTTCCAGAGATCACGCTCGTGGCGCGCGACTCCGACATTTTTCTAATGCCTTCTTACGCGCACGAAAAACAACGCCCTCCACATATTTTCTCAGAAGAAGATTAGTAAAGATTACAACGATAATCAAACCCCGATTAGGTTTGGATCCCCGAAAAAAATGTTATTCCGTCACTCGAATGTAGTCGAGAAGTTGGTACTTACCTCCGTCCTTGGCAAATTCGGTGTCGTTCTGCGCAATGTAGATCCACGAAAAGATGCGGTCAAAACGGCCTGACCAAGCGCACGGATATCGCTAAGCTTTTTTGCTTTCATTCACCGTGAGTCTTTGAACATCAGTTTTTGGTAACACGAAAAACTAACTGAGAATTCAAAATCTGGATGAGCGACGAATTTGTCCGTTTTGAATATTCCTAAACAAGAATAAAAAAAAAAAACACTACTGACATAACGCTGTCAAAGGGCTGCGCTATGGTCTTTTCATGCTTAATGCTAAGCATCATTACACAAGGAAAAACAAATGATTAATCCGATGAAACAACATGGCGCGTTTAGCTGGAACGAATTGATGACCAACGATATTGAGGGGGCAAAAACCTTTTACGCGAAAATGTTTAACTGGAATTTAGAATCCATTGATAAAGAGATGCCCTATACTTTAGCGAAAATTGACGGACAAGATGTTGCCGGATTGATGACCATTCCTCCGAACGCACCGCCCGTTCCGACCTGGAATGCTTACGTCACCGTGGATGACCTTGAAGCTAGCGCAAAACTCGCGATCGATCTGGGTGGAAAAGTACTCATGGAAGCAAGTGACATTCCTAATGTTGGGCGTTTCTGTGTAATCTGTGATCCCCAAGGCGCGACATTGACGCTGATAACCTACTACGAATAAGGCTAAATATGAGACGCGCCGATAGACTTTTTCAAATCATCCAATTTTTGAGAACGCGACGCGTTACTACAGCGCGTTGGCTAGCAGATCGTCTAGAGGTCTCCGAGCGTACGATTTACAGAGATGTAAAGGATTTGGTTTTGTCCGGCGTCAATATCGAGAGCGAGGTCGGCGTCGGTTACAGCGTACGACGCGGCTTCGATCTTCCTCCACTCATGTTCAACGAGGAAGAAATCAGCGCGCTCACTTTGGGTGCTCGCCTGGTTCAAACCTGTGCGGACCGCTCTTTATCCACCGCTGCCCAAAGCGCATTAAGTAAAATCGAGCTCGCGATACCCAAAGAGCTTAAAGAGAAATTAGATAAAACACCCTTGTTCTCACCCTTGCTTCCCATGTCAGCCACCTTTTCAAATTACATGGTCGATATTCGCTTGGCGGCCAATCAACGGCGCAAGATCCGCCTGGTCTACCAACGCGCTGATAAAGAACAATCGGATCGCATTATCTGGCCTCTTGGTTTATTTTTTTGGGGGAAAGTTTGGACGATTGGCGCGTGGTGCGAAACGCGAGATAGCTTTCGCGTTTTTCGTCTAGACCGCATCTGTACCCTTGAGATTTTGGCAGACATCTACCCCATCGAAAAAGGGAAAAGGCTTCAAGATTTTATCGACGCCCAAGGTCGGGTGGATTGCAATCGATAGCACAGATTTAATCTCTAGAATTCAGCGTGTTCGCTCATCTTTGACAACGAATTTGATTCCCAAGTTCGTACGACACGCTGATATGGATTCTTCAATCGAAAAAATCTGAGCGCAGGTCTTTGCGAAAAAACTATGGTCGTCATGCAACCCGATATAAATGATTCTAGCCCGCGTTTTTGCTGTTGTAAGGAGAAACGAAACCATTTGGAGGAAGGTTCCCTCTCTTTGTGCTGCCCACATTTGCGGACAACTTGATATCGCCTCTGCAAGACTGACAACCTTGTTATCCTTTGCATCGCACATACTCAACCATCCCTCGGCTTCAAGAGAAATTTTACTAAGTGAGGAGGAAAAGGCCAAACATGATGTAGGATTTTATCGCTTGCTTTTCTTACCTCATAATTGAAATCCCTTTCGGAAAAATCCTTCGCCAACTTCGTTATTGCAAAAAGAATACTTTAGGCGTTAAAAAGAATGGTGTTACATCGAGGGGAATTTCATGCATCGTTATTAATATCTGCTTTTACTTTCTATTAGGGGTTTCATAATGGTCCTCGTTTAGAAAAAACGCACCCTCGATCAAATCCACTGTCCTTACAAGATCTATCTGGTAAAATCACAACCAACTTCAAAATATTTACCCGCTCTGAAGACTGTGCGGAGACAAGGATTATTGGTAAACTTGCATAGGAACCTAGGGAGTGGGAGGGTCCTCAATTGGCCCCAGCGTTCCCAAGCTTTGCCGGGGCGTCTAGACGGCTGAAAAGATGGAGGTCGCGCAGAAGGGGAAGGTTTTTTAGACCGCAAATATCAACCCAACAATTAAAGTTCATATTGAGAAATTCCAATTTCTTCAGAGTCGAAAATCCCTCACCGATGGTTTCAATTTTGTTGCGTTATAGATCGAGCGCACAAATGCTCAAATAGTTCTGGTCCATAATGTTAGAACTGTCGACCTCAACATTATTTTTCATGACCGATTTGGTTTGATTCCCCTTGCCAGGATTGTCGATTCGAAAGATCATTCGCCTATCCTAAACATGGTCCCATCATGAAACCCCTAAACTTTACTGAGGCACTTGCCGTTGATCCTAAAAGCGTTCATTGGATCGAAGAACACGCCAACCCTATCGAGGGCATTGAAGGTTTCAAAAATTTGATAATTTTAAATACGGGATTTCAATAAGGTCGGTAGGATTGTCTTTTCCGACGTGGTAGTATCTGCCCCAACCTGCGCAGAACCGGTAGAAGATGCATCAACGTTTCCAAAGGAAACATAATGGCGGAATCCTCGTGTTGTTCTTCGTTTCGGCGTTGGTCCACCTACTCTTTCTCGTCGCCGCTCTCCCTTTCCTGTCGTGGGATGATGTTGATGAAGCGCCAGAGAAAAAACTTGAAGTTCGCGTGGTGGATGAAGTCGAACTCAAGAAAATATTATCGCGTATGGAGAAAAGAGAAACGCCAACTCGCCCCCTTGAAGTCAAAAAAAAGAAAAAGAAGCCTATCCCTCTTCCACCAACCCAACATCGTAAAACGGTGGAGCAGGATACCAATCGTATGAGACCAAAGGTCGCCTCTTTTGTTTCTGACCAAGACAATATGGTCGTTGAAGAAACCCGGGCCCGAAAGACACGCAAAGCTGACACAGCGTCCAATACCCTCCAAAAGGCAGCGCCGCGCCATTCTCATAGAGAGCCCCAAGATGAAGAGATCGAAGCGTCAAAACGGGGAACCCCAACCCCAAAAAATGAGGAAAAACCAAAACCCTTGGAAGGTTTGGTCCGCCCCAAAACGCAGGAGGCGAAAACCTTTGGAAACCCTTTTCAAAAACCCTCACTGAGCGATGCGCAACGGGTGTTGGCCAAGCCTGGTTTTAACCGACGGAGGATGGAAGCCCGTTCGGGCCGCAAACTGATGAAAAACTACGATAAGAACGATAGAGCGCTGAAGGCGAGTTTAGAAAATTTTATACCAGAGATAAAGCCGGGCAATCATACGGGTGTAAATTCGCACAAGCACGAGGGAGCAAGTTACTTGTCCCATATCCATCGGAAGATCCATCCTTTGTGGGCTGAGAACTATCTTCTGAAACTCGACCTTTATGAACCCATCGATTCAGAACTCAATAAGACCACTTTAGGAACCAAACTTGAATTCGTCATTGATGGAAAGACGGGAGAAGTCGAAAAGATAACAGTGGTAAAGTCATCAGGCGCACTGAGATTTGATGCCGAGGCTATTTCAATAGGACATCAGGTGGGGCCTCATCGACGGGCGCCAAAGAATATTATTTCGCCGAACGGCAAAGTGTATATTCATTGGCACTTTTGGCGCAATCAGCGTCAGTGTGGGACTTTTGGAGCGTCCATTTTTCTGATGGAGAAAGACGCCTAGTACACATTAAACCGCAAGAAACGGCGGTTTGTACTGAGGCGTTCGGCAAACAATAAAAAAACGGCCGAAGCCGTTTTTTTAGTAGCGGAAGGCGGATTTGAACCGCCGACCTCAGGGTTATGAATCCTGCGCTCTCACCAACTGAGCTACCCCGCCGCGGCGCGGACCATAGATCAAGAAGCGATGGAACTCAACCCCAATTTTGTCAAAATAAGATACTTTATCGTCTATTTAAAATAGGATACTCTAATCGCATCAAATAAGCCTTCGAGAATTATGGATCCCTTAAAACAGCGCATTGAGGAAATGCATCATTTTGTGTCAAATTCTACCTATTATGAAGTCCTCGGTGTCGATAAATTTGCGACAAAAGACGAGATCACGAAAGCCTTCCGGGCTTTGGCCAAAGACTGGCACGTCGACCGTTTCAATCACCTCGATTTGGGAAAACATCGACAAATCCTTCAAGAAGTATTCGCATCTCTAAACAAAGCCTATCAAGTCCTCTCCCATGCAGATCGGCGAGCGGAATATAATGGCGACTTAAACGGCGAAAACGAGGATGCATCAGATATGGTCAGCCTCATTTTTGCGGCCAGCGCTGAGTTCCGTCAGGGGAAAACAATGCTTCAACGTGGTTCCTACAAAGGCGCCTACGAAAAATTTCGAACAGCCTACGAAAAGCAACCCGAGGAGCGCGAATACCAAGCGCATCTATCCTATTGCGAATATCTCATGGCGTCCAAGGACGATGAGGGTCTGGTAAGGAACAAAGCCCGAGCGCAAGAAATTTACAAC
>Ga0256840_1004415_pt1 | contig 10570 bp, 8 predicted proteins | sample 355202metaG_FD_185969 | JGI IMG/M metagenome (GOLD analysis project Ga0256840, IMG submission 185969) | Hydrothermal vent microbial communities from Mid Atlantic Ridge, Atlantic Ocean - 355-202 | ecosystem: Environmental > Aquatic > Marine > Hydrothermal vents | place: Atlantic Ocean: Mid...
AAAGCAGTATAATCCCAAAAAAAAATCAACTCATGATAATTTAAGCTTTCATTCTGTACTATGAAAAAAGTTAAATAAGACTAAATTTGTCTGATTTAAAATTATGAGTTCAAACTCAAAGGAAAAAAATGAAAGTTTATTTGGATAATAATGCTACTACCCTTGTTGATCCACATGTATTTGAAGAGATGGAGCCTTTTTTTGTAAAAAAATATGGTAATCCAAACTCACTACATGCGTTTGCAGGTGAGACCCACCCTCACATTAAGACAGCTATGGAGAGAATTTATGCTGGAATTAATGCAGATAGAAAAGACTCTGTCATCATTACCTCTTGTGCTACAGAGAGTAATAACTGGGTGCTTAAATCAATCTATTTTGAGTATATATTAACAGGTCGTAAAAACCATATTATTATCTCTGAAGTGGAACACCCTTCCATCATTGCTACGGCTAAATTTATTGAATCTATGGGTTGTAAAGTGACCTATTTACCAATAAATGCAGAAGGATTAATTGAAGCACAAGCAGTTAGAGACAGCATTACGTCTAAAACTGCTTTGGTATCTGTTATGTGGGCAAACAACGAAACAGGTGCTATCTTCCCAGTTCAAGAGATTGGTGAAATTTGTGCTGAACATAAAGTACTCTTTCATACTGATGCCGTTCAAGCTATTGGAAAGTTACCTGTAAGTGTTCAAGACTTTAATGTCGATTACCTAACATTTTCTGCCCATAAGTTTCATGGTCCTAAAGGCGTTGGTGCTTTATACATGAAAAAAGGTAAAGAGCTAATGCCACTATTTCATGGTGGTTCTCAAATGGCTGGTCATCGTTCAGGAACACTTAATGTTCCAGGCATTATTGGCATGGGAAAAGCCATGGAACAAGCCATTGATGCCCTTGACTTTGAGATGAGTGAAATAAGAGAGATGAGAGACAACTTTGAAGATGAACTTCTTAAAATTTCAGATACTTTTGTCGTAACACCACGAAAGTACAGAACACCTAACACCATTCTTATCTCTTTTAGAGGGATTGAAGGGGAGTCAATGCTTTGGGACTTAAACCAAGCAGGTATTGGTGCTAGTACAGGTTCTGCTTGTGCTTCTGAAGATCTTGAAGCCAACTCGGTAATGGAGGCAATTGGTGCCGATGAAGATTTAGCCCATACCGCCATTAGGTTTTCGCTTAGTCGTTACACAACGCAAGAAGAGATTGACTATACCTTAGCAACTGTTAAAAAAGCTGTTGCTCGACTTAGAGAAATTTCAAGTTCATTTGCTTATGCCCCAGAGGGTCATGAGTCTGGACTTACACTTGCACATTAAAAAATAGAAAATAAAGGAAAAATCATGGGATTAGATAGTTTAGTAGGTGGTACCATCTGGGATGAGTACAGCGATAAAGTAACCGAGTTAATGAACAACCCAAAAAATATGGGTGAAATTACAACAGAACAAGCCCAAGAGATGGGTGGCAAACTCATTGTGGCTGACTTTGGGGCTGAGTCTTGTGGAGATGCCGTGCGTCTTTACTGGGCAGTAAACCCAAACACAGACGTGATTATGGATTCTAAATTCAAAAGTTTTGGTTGTGGTACAGCGATTGCTTCTTCTGATGTTATGGCAGAATTATGTAAGTACAAAACTGTTCAAGAGGCAGTTAAAATTACCAACATTGACGTTGAAAAAGCAATGAGAGACACACCAGATGTTCCCTCTGTACCACCTCAAAAAATGCACTGTTCAGTAATGGCGTATGATGTTATTAAAAAAGCAGCAGGTCAATACTTAAATGTTGATATGGAAAGTTTTGAAGAGGAAGTAATCGTTTGTGAATGTGCAAGGGTTACACTTGATACCTTAAAAGAGGTTATTAGACTTAATGACCTTACAACAGTTGAACAGATTACAGACTACACCAAAGCAGGTGGTTTTTGTAAATCATGTATTCGCCCTGGTGGACATGAAGCCAAAGATATTTATTTGGTAGATTTACTTGAAGAGTATGAAAAAGAGAAAATGGCTGCTGGTTCAACCCTTGGTGGAGCTGAATCAAGCATTGAATTTTCAAAAATGACAGTGGTACAAAAACTTAAAGCCACAGAAAAAGTAATTGATGATAATATTCGTCAAATGCTTATCATGGACGGTGGTGATATGGAGATTTTAGACATTAAAGAAAATGGCGAAAATCATGATATTTATATCAGATATTTAGGTGCGTGTAATGGTTGTTCAAGTGCAGACACAGGAACACTCTTTGCCATTGAGAACATCTTAAAAGAGAAACTAGACCAAAACATTAGAGTATTGCCTATCTAAAGGCTTACTCTTTTTATATAAATATTTTATTTTAGAGTGCTATAATAAAAAGAAAGGCTTTAAAATGAAATATCTCTTACTTCTCTTTTCTTCACTTACTTTTATTTCATGTTCTCAATCTACCCCCATAAAAACAGAAACTCCTATTTCACACTATATTACACCAAGCTATCTTAAGCAATTAGATTTTAAAGGGGAAGAGATTGTTTCTGTATTTATTAACAATCATTACTATTATGTGCGAAAAGATGGAAAAGCGATACAAACTTTGACCTATGAAAATCAAGCTGACCCTTTTTCAGATGGATTAGCACGAACCAAAGTAAATGGTAAAATTGGTTTTTTCAATTCGAACCTTGACATCGTATTAAAACCAATTTACGACTTTGCTTTTCCTTTTTATAAAGGAAAAGCAGAAATTTGTATAGCTTGTAAAGAGAAAAAAGTGGGTTCAAATAAAATATTAGATGGAGGAAAATGGAAAAAAATAGATAGAAATGGGTTGATTATAGAGTAATTAATTAAAAAATGTTATTTTTTAATTAATTTTATAAAATACTTTAAAATGTTAAATATTATTTAAGTTTAATAGTTGTATACTTTTTTTAACAAAAAACAATAGGAACTATTATGACACGCTTAAAAACACTTATTCTTACATTTATCTCTCTCTTTTTTATTGCTTGTGGAAATGATTCTGTGGCACCTACTACCTCAGCCAAAGATACGTCCTATGAAACAGCACAAAAAACTACTCAAAATGAAATTTTAAAAGCCATTAATAAAGCCCGTTCAGTTGCAAGAGATTGTCATGATGGTCATGGTTTAGTCTCTGCTACTCCTGCATTAATATGGAACACTGAACTCTATGCGGCAGCGTATGAACACTCTTATGACTTAGCACAGAGTAATACCTTTTCTCACTATGGTTCAGGAACAAATTCTGATATTACAGGAAATAACAATCACAATAAAAGTTACTTTAATGAACGTATTAAAGAGCATGGTTATGTAGAATACAGAACCATTGGTGAAAATATTGCAGGGGGTCAAGCAAGTATTGAAGAGGCTGTAAATGCTTGGTTGGCTTCTCCTGCACACTGTACAAATATGATGAATGCTGATTTTAAAGAGATTGGTGTTGCTGTTGTAGTAAACCCTGATTCTGATTACGGAATCTATTGGACACAAAGTTTTGGGGCAAAAAAATAATAATTTTAAACCTAATAAAATATATTAAAGTAGTGTTAAAGTTTTAAAATGTTATTATATATTAATTAATAATATTCTAAAGGATTAGAAATGCATTACAATTCAACTAAACAGAATAATGAGTATTATGATGCTTATAGAAAAACGTATGCTCAAGAATCAAAGAGTCAAAAACTCAATAAAATACTCTTTACACTTCTGGCTGTAGTATTGCTCCTCGCATCTATCTTTTATCTTTATTACTATTTTAATCCTATTATCGAAAATAAAACTACTACAACTGTAACTGACTCTCACCCCAAAGAAACTTTCTTAATAAGAGAGGAAAACTTACCTCAAAGCATACAACTTACAACAAATAGTGAATCCCCCTTAGCCATAGATAAAAAAGATATTGAGCTTATTGTGAAACTTGTTATGTTACAAATTAAGGAACAAGAAGCAAAAGCCCTAACAAAAGAGACTCTTAGTGAAGAATCTTTGGAAAAACAACTTCAAGAAAGTGAAAAAAACCTCTCTTCACCCCAAAACTTTCAAGAGACCAACTACTACAATAAAGTTGTCATTGAAGAGAATCAAAACAATGAGCTAGCAAATGCTTCTCTTTCAACATTGAGTAATAGATTAGCTACCATTACCAATGGAGAAGAAAGCTTAAAGTCTAACTATTCACAATCTATTCAAAAAGAGCTTATTTTCCGTGAAAATGAGATGCGTGTTATTATTGTACAAGAGGGTGATAGCCTTTCAAAAATTGCACAAAAAGCTTATGGAGACTATAAAGATTATCCAAAAATTTTTAAGGCGAATCCTGAAATCGTCAAAAATCCAAATAAAATTTTTGCGGGTCAGCATTTACGTATTCCCTCATAAAAAACTTTCTATAAGTCCATTGTGCTATATTTCCATATACAACGATTTAAAGGATAAATAATGAATTATATGTTTGAAACAGGATTTTTAGGAACAAGAGCTCCATTTTTTATGGATTTTGTCATGATAATGGTGGCACTACTACCCTTTTTAGTACTTATCGCCATCTCATTTGCTAAAGTAAAAAACTATAGCCTACATGCACTAAGCCAATCAATTATTTTTATTGTTGCTATCATTGTGGTAGGATATTTTGAATATGGTGTTCGTGCAGGTGGTGGGTTTGAAAAATTTATCGAGGGAAGTCATACTTCTCATAGTTATGCACTCTATGTACTTATTTTTCACATAGCCATTGCTGTTATTTCCCTAGTAGTGTGGTGCATTACCCTATGGAAAGCTAGAAAATCTTCCAAAGCAGGGAAATTACCTGGTAAAAACTCTTTAAGCCATAAACGAGCTGGTCAATTCACTTTTATAGGAATTTTTATGACCTCATTTACGGGTATTTGGGTGTATGTTCTTCTATTTATTTACTAATTTAGACAAAAGGCAGACAGAGGTCGCCCCTACGGAACTTTATTTAAATCTTTTTCTAAAATAGAGATCAATACTTTGAGATGGCACCGTTTTTTGGTGCTGTCCTACTTCTACTTTAATATTTTTATTCACCTCATACTCTAAAATAAAAGAGTTCCCCTCTTTTGAGTTCTCAATGATTGCCATCGTTTTATCGTTAATCTTTTTCCCTACTTGTACCGCATAGCCCTCACCTGTTCCATCATCTTTAATAAATACTCTATCAAGTTCAAGCTCATAGGCTAAATCTCGTGCTGCTTGGTTCATGATGAAGAGTTGAGCTTCTCGCCCCAATGAGCCTTTTCCCTCTCCTAAAGAAGCCGTAGATACCCCAAGTAAAAGATACGATAAAATATCTTTTTTAGGCAGAGGAGGCTCTGAACTAAAAGTTAATTTTGGACGTTTGGCATTACCGTGAATATTAATCGTAATAAGTACATCAGGCAAAGCATACTCTACGGCAATGTCAAGCAGAGGATTAATCTCTTTTTCTCCTTTAAAAACAATGTTAGAATCGACTACAGTAAAGAGCTTAGGAGCTTGTTCTACTCGTCCATTTATCTCTTTTACTTTACCTAAGAGTCCCAAGGGTTCTCCAAACTCTTTTTTGGCTTTCACATCAACAATAAAAGTCAAATCAATATCTCTTGTTTTATAATTGGCATCACTGGCATAAATAGCAAGGTCTATAAAAGTATCTTCTAAAAAGGTGTCTCTCTCTTTTTTAAGCCTCGATTTTTTAGACAAAACAATCACATCATTGTCTTGTGAGGGGTCTAAAAACTTAGATTCATACTGTAATTTCATCTTATCCATAAAAATTGCCCCTGTAATCTTTTTCTTTTTGCCTTTTTGTGCGTAATCAATATCACAACTTAAAAGTAACTCTCCATAACCAGGATAGCCCAATGCCAAACTCTCCACTTGTACTTGTGCCTTTAAACTTTCCTCTGTTCCTGAGGCTTTCACTAAAATATTAGGATGAATATCAAGTAAAACATCTCTCTTTTCACCTAAATAAATAAGCCCTTTTTGATTTAAATAGACGTGTTGATTTAACTTTTTATCTTTAAAGCCTGTGGTTTTAAAATCTAACTTATTCAGCGTGAGTAGCTCTTTCGCATAATGTGAATCAATCTCTAACTCTTCAAGCGAAAATTTTTCAAATGCAATTTTTTTAGAGCTAATATTGGCTTTAACTTGTTCCCCATTGAGTGACGCATTCAACTTAACTGCTCCATCTACTTCTGTTAAAGCGAAATCATAGAGGGCTTGAAACTCTTCTTGTACTTCTTTCAAAGAGTCTATCGTCATGACTGCTTCTATTTGTTTAGCTTTTAAATCACCATTGGCTGTTAGTTTCAAATGTTGAGAAAAGATATTCACATCTAAACCTTTAACATCTGAAGAGGCTTGAAGATTTAACTTAAATTCCTTGTTCGATTCGACCAAACCTTTAAGGCTAAAGTACTGCATAGAGAGCGTCGCTTTTCCCTCTAAGTCAAGCTTTACAAATTTTCCTTTTAACGCTTGGGGAAGTTCCATAAGTTTATAAGGGTAAATTTTCTCACTCTTAAGATTAAACCTCACATGTTCATAATCCTCACTCTGCACTTTTAACTTAAGTTTTTGAGAAAGAAGTGTAAGACTAGCCCCACTTACCCCCGAAGTCACCGAAGCATTAAGTGGCACAAAAGGCGTTAAATTTAATCCAAAGGCATTAAACTTTTTCACCTCTACACTTGTATTGGTGTGAAGTTCTTTGGGCTTCATATAGTTACCTGAAAAATCACTCTGTATGTTCAATCCAAGTTTAGGGGCATCTGAGCTTAAATGGAATGCTCCTTTAATCTGCTCCTCTTTTAAATTAACAACTATCTCTTCTGTCTTAAGCTGTATGTTTGAAGTTATTTTATCTTTACGCACTTTACTCATAAGCTCGGCTTGTGCCGTTAGTGAGGTTAGTGTACCATTTGCACGAACTTTAAGCTTAGTGTTACCCTCTATGGTAAGATTTTGCTCTTTGAGTAAAGGGTTTAGATAAGCATCATAAAGAGATAAATCTGTCTGAGCATTAAAATGCAAACTCTCCTCTAAGTGATTAAAATTAAATCGTGCATCTGCGTGAACATTACCTTTCGTAATGCTTGAATCAAAATTACTCTGCACCTTTAAATCCGTATCCCCATTGAGAATATGGCTTGTTCCTTTTAAATCTAAACCTTGAAGATTGAGCGATATTTTCTCTTGTTTCAGAACTAAGCCCTCTATGTTTGTCTTAAAATCAAGTTTTTTCATGTCTCCCTTAACCATGAGTTTCAAAGAGGGTACTTTCTCAATAGTAAGATTTTGTTCTGCTAAATAAATGCTCTTCATCTTTCTATCTGCATCAAAGTCTAGTTTTAATGTAAAACGCAATGAGTTATTAATATCTTTATAGTTTAAGCTCGTATTTACGTTTAGATTTGCTCGACCAAAAGTAGAGTCAATATCACTTAAAAGTACACCTTTCACATCCCCTTTTAAAACTTGACTCTCCCCCTTTAAGTCCAATGATTTTAAATCTAAATTAATTTTATCTTGCTTTATTTTTAAATTTTCAACATGGGTGTTAAAGTCCAAATCTTTCATATCTCCCTTAGCTAAAAAGGCTATTGTCGGTAAGGCTAAGAGTTGAATATTTTGATGCTTTAATTGCTCTTTCACTACGGCTTCTTCAAGCAGTTTTTGCTTAGGATTGAGTACGCCTTTAACATCAAAAGTTAAACTATTATTCACATCATTAAGATTGACAAATGTTTCTGTATTGATTGTCAATTTGGCAACATTGGCATCAATGTTGGCTTCTATTTTTGTTTGAACATCACTGCTGTTTAAATCATAATAACCTGAAAGGTTTAACACTTTTGTATTGGCTTCATAGGCTTGGTATTTTAATGCCAATGCCTTAGTTTCTAAATCATAATGCACACGCTTCATGTCACCTTTAGCATTGAGTGTAAACTTTGGATTTGACAAGAGTGTCAAGTTGTTTTCCTTTAATATAGGCGTTAAGAACAGTTGTTCACCTGTTACTTTAGCACTTAAATCATAGTTGTTATTCTGCATTTTTGCTTCTAGCTCAACTTGGGCAACATTACTGTCTAACAGAAGATAGACCTCACCTTGGTGTTTTGACTTCATATCTGTTTCAAAGTTATTAAGCCTAATTTTTGCGTGATTAATATGATAGTTTTCATAAGCGATATTTTGTAAAGAGAGTGTCAAATCCTTGACTTTTACTTTGTCAAAAGGAAGTGTTATGTTCCCCTCTTTATCCTCTTTTTTAGAGCCATTGCCATCAAGCAGTGTCCTTAAAAAATCTTTGTCAATGTGTGCCTCTTCTAAGTGAAGATAATCGACATAAAGCACCCGTTCTTTTAACAAATCAAAATCTACTTTTAAGGCAACTTTTTTTGCTTTTATTTTGTTCTCATAATTCACATCGCTAAGGGTAAAACCTGTTAAAAGTCCTCCTTTTAAATGACCATAAGAGATACCCTGTTTTGCCAAAGGTTTTTGAAGTAGTGTTAAAAGAGGTGCAGGTGAATTCAAGAGAAAAAAAAGCACCACTACCAAGAGCAAGAGTAGAAGAATTAACCAACGTATTAGCGTATAAATTAGACGAAAAATACGCATTAAAATACCTGCCCTATGCCCAAATGGAGTGCAAAACCACCCTTAGTCGGAAAACCCAAATCTAAACGCAAAGGACCAATTACAGACAAATAACGTAGCCCTGTACCATAAGAGGTGTACCATTCACCAGAAAAATCATTAAGTTCTTGTGAAAGTTTTGAAGCATCAACAAAACCAACAACAGCAAAATTTGGCGTAAAATGATAGCGTGACTCCAAAGAGGCATCAAGCATACTCAATCCACCAATAGGATAAACACCACTATGTTCGCCTAAATCTCGATATTCATACCCTCTGTTACTCATCGCTCCCCCTAAAAAAAAGTGTTTAAATGGAGGTGTTTTTTGCGAAATTGTACCAACTTTAATCTTTCCTGCCCAGACCATTGGTTTAAACTCCTTAATATACCGAGCCTCTCCTAAGATTTTCAAGTAATCAATCTTTGAGCCTAACTGCTTCATCGCTTTTTCAACGTAGAACGAAGTATAATAACCATTTTTAGCGTCCATCGCCGAATCACGACCATCGATTAAAACACGGTAAAAAAGTGAATTAATCAAATAGTTCCCTGCCATAAAAGTAGGTACACCAGACTCAATTTGAGAGTTCTCCATTTGAAACCCAAAATAGTGTTCAAGTCCCACAAATTTTTTGCCCAAAGTCACACGCTCCACAAAAAGTTTTTCCACATAGGCATCGTAGTCCCAATTACTGTAAGAAATTTCATTTAAAAAACTAAAATTTCCTAAAAGGGGTGTCTTAATCCGTGGGTCATAAAAAGAGGTTCGTGCTTCATATCCACGTTGTGCAATTTTAGCACCTATGCGAAACTCACGAAGATTTCCAAAAAAGTTATGGTCAATATACTCAACTCCCCCTCTTGCTCCATCTTGGGTATCGTATCCAATATTAGAAGCAAACTCTTTGGTTTCGCCCTCTTCTAAGGCAATATATATTGGGGCTTTAGCTTCTGTATTGTTAAAATCAGCACGCATCTTAATCTCTTCAAATACCCCTAACTGATAGATGTTTTCATAACTCTCTTCTAGTTTTAAAACATTGAAAAGCTCACCTGCTTCATAGACTATCTGCTCTTCAATTAGCGTGTTATCTATCTTTGTACTGTTATTTAACTCTGTTGTTGAGAAGTAACGTTTTTCACCTTTTTCAACACTAATATTCACTTCAACATTATAGGCATCTAAATCAACATAAGCTTTGGCGTTCATCTGAAAAGTAGGATAACCATGTTGCGACAAATAATCAGAAATTTTGTTTTTTGTTGCTGTAAAATCGGTCGTTTTAAAACGTTCTCCTTTTTCAAAGAGGGCAAAAGTTTTAAATTCACGGGGCATCTCTACCAAACTTACTTTAATGGCTCTATTTTTTTCAATCGTCACATAAATAGTATCTTCATTAGTTGAAGATGATATTTTAGCTCTATAATAGCCCATACTTTGGGCATATTTTTTAAGATTAGCTTCAAAATCTTCAATTTGTTCGGATTCAAAGCTAGGGTTAGATTTCCAAATTTTATAAAAAGCAGGGTAATCTATGTGACAAACTTTAAGCAGAGTCGCTCGGTCAAATTCACCTGTGACCAAATCTACATCACCTAGAAACTCAATGTTCTTAAACGTTTGTCCATTTAAAAAGCATGTGAATAAAAAGAGAAAAATTAAATGTTTTTTTGATATTAGATTCTTCTGTAAGATTAGGTATTTTTTCATAGTCGAAATCATAACATAAAAACTTAAGATTATCTAAAAGAAAGATGGTGATCACGATTGGACTTGAACCAACGACTTCTTCCATGTCAAGGAAGTACTCTACCACTGAGTTACGCGATCTTAAAAAGAGTGTGGGATTATATTTTTTTTTGACTTAAACAGAGGTTATAA
>Ga0256840_1004416_pt1 | contig 10570 bp, 19 predicted proteins | sample 355202metaG_FD_185969 | JGI IMG/M metagenome (GOLD analysis project Ga0256840, IMG submission 185969) | Hydrothermal vent microbial communities from Mid Atlantic Ridge, Atlantic Ocean - 355-202 | ecosystem: Environmental > Aquatic > Marine > Hydrothermal vents | place: Atlantic Ocean: Mid...
CTTATCGAACTTATCCATCCTAAAAGTTCCTAACCCTTAACAACACTAAACAATCCTAAAGGTACTTATCAAACCTTATGGAACTTATGGTACTTAACAATCCTAATTGCCCTAAAACATCCTTATCGAACTTATCCATCCTAAAGGTACTTATCAATCCTTAACGATCTATAAACACTTGTCATGTTTTGTATCCAAAAGAGCACATATTTTGTATCTAAAAATCACAAGCTTTGTATCCAAAAGAGCACATGTTTTAGATACATAGTTTGTGTGCTCTTGTGTGTGCATGCAATACCTCCGTGTTGGATGTGTGAGCGTGTGTTTCTCTTATGTTGAGATTAACGTAAATATGTAAACAAAAACATGTAGATACATGGTTTTCTAGAGATGTTTGTGCCGAAAAGTTTATATATAAGAGCACGCATCTCTAGAAATATATAAAAATCTCTAGAGATATAGAGAGAGTGGTGATTGAATGCCCAAGCTTGGTAAAGATAAGGTCGGATTGTATGTTTCTATTAGTAAGGAAACAGAGAAAGCTCTTAGAGAATTAATAATGAGAAAATATGGAGATTATAGAAAGGGATATCTTAGTTACGAAGTGGAGTGTGCTCTACAAGCTTGGATTGCAACACACAAGAGCACACAAACTGATTCTACTATTAATAGAATTAACCCGTTACCAAAGTACTATCTGGTGTGGCAAGATGTGAAACGATTCATAGAACAACGTCACGGAGTTAGGTTTGAGGAAATACATGAAATACCAGCTAAGTTCATTAGAGAAGCGATAGCATTTGTTAGGGGAACAGATAAGCGGACGATTAAGAAGTGGCTTAAGGTGTTCACGGAGCAGAAGCTGATCAAGTGGATAACTCCAGAGCTTGTGGAGGTGGTAGGATGAGCAATAGAGGTAACATAACTAACGTTAGTTACGTTAGTAACGTTACAAGTGTAATAGTTGTTACATTTATGACTAGGTTAAAGGATATATGCGTTCTAGGGTAATCATAGTTGGTGTTACTTATGACCCTCGAGTACATACGGAAGTGGTTCAACAGGTTACCTGAGAGTGAGAGGGATCTACCGATAGTTATACTTAACGGTATTGCGTACACGCCTAGGATGATACTTCATGAGGTGGAGAGGGGTTCAAAAATTGGTGAGGAGTTACAGACCAAGGTGGAGGCTGGATCCTTTGGTACTACTGAGGAGGAGGCTTACAACCTAGCCCTAATAAGGCTTAAGGAGATACTAAAGAGGTACCCACCGAACAAGCCTGTCATAGCTGTGTTATCCAACCCACCAGTAACGTTAACACCAGAGCAAATAATAGAGCAGGTGGAGAAGAGAACGCCCCTAGGAAAGAGGTTTGTTGAGGCTGAGTTACAACAGGTTAAGTACCTGCTCTCCATGAGGTGATCTTTTTGCTTAACAGGTTTGTCTTCATATTACCAACTAGTGATTGGCTGGACTACGGGTCATGTGTTATGGAGGACGTCATAAGCAAGTATACGGATATTGGTGATAAGTACGTCGTGCTGAAAGGTAAGGAGGCTACACCAAGTAACATAAAGGAAGCCATAGACCACATAAACCCATCAATGATTGCTGGGATAGGTCACGGATCCCCCTGTGCGTATACCGTCCAGAACAAGGAGTTCTTCCTCATGTACCCAGATCCAGAGAACAAGTGTGAGGAATTGCTTAATATGGATCTTGTTAGGGGTAGGGTCTGGTTCCTTAACTCATGCGAGGTGGGTAAAGAGCTTGGAAAAGTTATGGTAGAGGTATATGGTGCCAAGGCGTTCTTAGGGTCTAAGGAACCGTTCCTGTTCCCAGTATTCGACAAGCCATGCTCTAGTGACGACATTAAAGCGGTCTTCGAGGCTGAGTATGTAGCACTTAAGTACCTGTTAAGGGGGTTCACGGTGGGTGAGGCTCACAGGGCTAGGCTAAGAGCGTATGATGAGCTTATAAAGGACTACACGTTCGGAATAAGGTCGTTGAGTCCAAACGCACCATTAGTTGTTAGACTGCTGAGGATAGACAGGGATATTGCAGTAGTGTATGGGGATACTAAAGCAATAGTGGCTACACCAGAACCCACAGAGAAGTCATCACTAGCCCAACACCCAGCAGAGATGGGCTTAGGCATAGTGGCTATAGCTGTAGGTTGCCTTGCCGTATTATCAGAAGCACTAAGTAAATTAAGGAAGAAAAGAAAGTAAAGTTGGTGTATGGGATGCAGGTAACTGAAAGACCAGTAAAGTTCCCTGAGGAGTCAAAGGTACTGTTCCGTATATTACCTGAGATGATCTCTTGTTGCAGGAAGTGCTCTGAGAGGTTGGATGACATCGCAGTAGGCGTGAGTGACCTACTGGAGTCTGAGGAACGTGGACTGGGGGAGTTGTTTGTCGTAAAGACAGTTATGGGTGGTATAATACCAGATCTTGAGAAGGCACTATCAGATATAAACATGATAAAGGGTGATATAGACGAGCTAATAGCGAAGGGGTTACTTAAGAAGGATCTTGATATAACCAAGAACATAAATAAATTAATTGATGATATACTAAAGATGCTCTCAGATCTCCTTAACAGAACCAAGGAAAATCCGTTTAGTGAAGATACATGGAGGATTATCAGTAACACCTTAGTCGCACCATACACAGCTGTAAACCATCTATGTGTACAACTAGAGGAATTGTACATGATGTACCACGTAGACCCCCCTGAAGTTAGTGAACTGGTGGATCTAGGCAAAGTCGTGGGCATAGGTATTTTAGCGTTACTGATCGTTGGCGGGATACTAAAGTACATTCCCAATAGTAAGTAATTCTTAACGTAACTTTTATTGTCTTATATAGTACTGTTTACTTGGTGGATGTGGTGTCGTTAGTCCTAACTCCAATAACACCTGGGACTGGTCAGTTCACCAAGGTAGTAAGGTTCGAGATACCCAGCAAAGCATCTGTCGGTAGTGTGGTTAACGCTAGGGTGTGCGGTAAGACACTACCAGAAGCCACGTTCCTTAACTTCGTGGTCGGTGTTTCGTACCACGATGGTCCTGTCAATAGCATAGAGTACTTTGACGGTAAGGTGTGGCGTCCCCTTAATAAAGGTGATGTTGCGTTCATAACAATACCTAAAGCAAACCCAGACACAGTCTACTGTACCACAATAAAGGTCAGGTTCCCCAAGGAAGGGACGTACGTGATGAGGGGAGTTACTGGGTGGTTAACAGATAACGGTGTTGACGTAGACGACTTCTTGGAGAAGGACGTCACGGTCACACCAGCATTCATACCTACACCGATACTGACACCAGCACAGCCACCAGCCAACGTACTATACCCAGCAATAGGGGCTGTTATCGGTGCTGTCGGCGGGTACCTAGCCACAAAGGGTGTTAAGGGTATAGTGGCTGGTGCTATAGCTGGAGGTGGAATAGGTTTCACGTCCTACGTAATTAAGGAGAAGTTACCTGAGATAGTCGGTAAGAAGTGATTTTTAACGTATATTAGCCTCCCCCCACATATTATCATGTGGTACTATGAACGTAGTGGACTTCATATCCCAGCTCGTGTTACTTGTGGTCGGCATAACACTAGGTAGCCTAATATACACGAAGCTGATACTGAAGTACATGATCAAGGACGAGATAAGGGACATACTGAGCAAGGTAGCTGAAGCCTTAAACAATGACCAGAGGACTAAGGAGAAGCTCAGGGAAATAATAGACTCGGTCATGGATGAAGTCAGAGTTAAGGGTAGGGAAGTAGTAGTCGGTATAATACGTGACGTCATAAAAGACGTTACGTCTACGGAAGACATACCTAAGATTGAGGATCTGATTAAAAAGGCTGGATCTGATTTTTAACGTTCCTTAAACTCATGGCACATCTCAGCAAGATCCTCAGGCTTAACTACTCTTCCCATGCTCATGACGGTGTATCCCTTTAGTGCTACCTTTAGTGCTGTGCACGGGTCGTCGGTCTTGACCAGTATGTCTCCCGACGGTAACCTGACCACGAATGTCTTCATCTCCCCCTCACCTTTTTGACCAGCTCATCTAGATCTATCCCCCACTCCTCAGCCTCCTTCGTTATCTCCTCGATTAGTGCCTTCCTCTCACGCTCCCTCTGAACCTCTATGGTTCTCATGAATAGCTTGTTTACCACATCTATCCAGTCACCGAGCACAGCCCTCTTTACATTACCCAAGTGGATGTCAAGCACCTGCTTACCCCTCCAGTAAGCCTCCATGTTAGCCCCGTAGTCATCGTATATCATGACAAGCTCTGCACTCTGAATTAGCTTGTCAACATCCCTGATGTTCTCCAGCTTCTCCATGTACCTCTCTGGCTTTATGTAGACCCAGTAACTTCCGTGATTCTTGTGGAACTGGATCCCCAAAGTTTTTGTTATGTTCATTATCTTACCGTACATGTTCTCTTTGTGGATCATCTCCACAGCCCTCCTCTTCTCTTCATCTATGTAGTGTCTCAAGAGGTAGAGTTCGCTTAGTGTTAATTTGTTGAGGTCTGACATATCACCCACCTCACTCCACGTACCAAACCACCCAGTACTCTAGATCCTCAGGCTTCACCTCGACCTCACTCACACCCCTAGGCAATCGCTTCGTTAGCCTCACCACGATGGCGACGTCACCAGCTCGTGGTGTGTAGGTACCACGCTCACACTTGATTACGTACCCTGCTAAGTCACTCACGACCTCAGCCGTCTGCGGGTGTCCTATGAAGCAGACGTCAGGCTTCCTCACCCTCAGCACCTCCTGCACAACCTCGTAGTGCTCCTTACCCATCACCACTAATCCGTCGAACGGCACTACTGCGTTCAGTAGCACCAGTCGCTTAGCCTTCTTTATCTCGCCCATGAACGTCTCCCTAGTTCCGCACAACGCTATCCAGCCGAATCCGTTGACGTGGTCACCCACAATCCAAGGCGTGTTGTAACACTTCTCTTGATCCTTCACGCTGAGACCGTAGACTTCGGGCATCACTCACCACCCTTTAAGGCATTAATTAATTTACTTATGTCTGAGTTCATCATACTCAGTTCATCCCTTTGCTTCTCTAGCTTCCTCGTCAACAACTTCAGTAACTTCATGGTCCATATCGCAATACCCTTAATTACACTATACCTCCTTTCCTTCGCTAGACCGTTGACAGTAGTTTCGTAGTCTTGATACCAGTCAGGCTCTCCACTATAAGTTACATTACACCGTAACACTAACTCACCATCCTTGACCATTGGCTCGTACCACTTGCACCTTCTGACTGTTCCTTCCCACCAGCACACCCTAGGGACATCATCTACCGTGCTGAACGGTCGGTACGTGATACCTGTACCCTTCAGCATCTTATTCACTAACTGTACCAGTTCCACCAGACCCTTAGTAAGGCTTTTTGCTTCCACTCCATACTCCTTTACGATCATGTTTAGTATTTCTTTCGAGGTTTGGACTTGGGTTTGGGATTTGGACATGTTTCCACCACGTATATGTTACGTCTGGGGTTAATAAATATTACTGTATGATCATACTACGTTTCACAACGTCGTAGTACGAAAACACCACTTTCGTGACCTCACGTAACGATACGGTCATCTTGCACACGACCTTATCCCCCCTCTCCAGAACCACGTCACAGTAACTCGGGCACTTGGAACCGTTGTTTACCACGAACACCGTCCTAGTGTCGAACGTGTACACCTTTACCTTATACCTCCTAGCCACAGTCACAAGCTCAGCCATAAGACCGACTGGTAAGCCCTCGACAAGCACGTTACAGTTGTTCTTCCTACAGAACATCACCACATCCATGACATTTTTTATGTTATCAAACTTGCAGATCTCCTCACCCAAACCAGCCTTACTTACAAGCTCTTTTTGTACGGATGTAAGCTCGTGTTTACCTATCAGGACATAACCCATGTTTTCACCAAGTATTAATTTAATATAGATGTGTTAAAAAATTACTCGTACAGCATCTTAATCAAGAATATCAAGAACGATGTGAACTGATCCTCTGTCTCAATGTCCTCCATCACGTTCCTAAGCCCTTCAGCAAACCTAGGGTTGAGATCCCACTCCCTAGACCTGAACCCCATCTTTATTGTGAGCTTGTTACCCTTAAGGGTAACAGTTATCCCTGAATGTGATAGCGTTACCTCGTTCCCCTTTACCTTCTTCTTCACTCCACCCACACTACCACCAAATACACCTTGTTACACAGAACCATATTTCTTTCGCTAACGGTACTTCTTCAGAGAGTTTAGGAGGAAGTCAACCTCTTCTTTGTTGTCAGCCAACTTAGCTATGTTTATGGCTGTCCTCGGGTCCCTTATTCCAAGCTCTATTACCTTATCTGCTATATACTCAGCTATGTCGGGCTTACCGAGTCTCTCCTTGATCGTGTGCACTATCACCTTCCTAAGCTCCTCATCGCTATACCCCTTGAACCTGAACACGAGGAACCTAGACAGCAGCTCTGGAGGTATCTTATTGGTTCGGTTACACGCAGCCACCACCCATATCCTCACCTTCTTCTTAACCCTCTTCCCGTGCATCGTAACTATTATGTGACCTGGGTCTATCACCGACAGCAACACCGACAGATCCCTAGACGAGTTCACCTTGTCAAGCTCATCTATCAGCAGTATCCTAGGCTCGTTCTCGATTATCAGATCCCTCAGCCCAGCCTTAGTCGCTGTCCCAGCCAACACCAAGTAAGCACCCTCTATCCTCGAGAGCTCCTCAAGGAACATTGACTTAGCCGAGGCTGGTGGTCCTACTAGCAGTATTGCTGTGGGCTTACTGTTACTGTAGAACGCCTTATAGAACGCCTTCCTCAGAATAGCCTTAACGTCGTCGTAACCCACTATGTTCGAAAATATGTCGTCTGGGAGCTTTGGGGGTTCCTCACTCTTCTCCCCTTCTCCCTCAACAGCCCTCAACGCAACCCTCACCATAGGCTCCTTCTCAATGTCTAACATGTACTCAGTCCTCCTGCTGCTCCTGCTCATCACCGTGATGATGCCCTCATTAACGAGCCTACGAATTACGTGGGGCTGAACCCCGACCTCAATCGGTGTGAACCCAACAAATATGTTCTCAGCACCACACCCCCTACACCTGAACACGTACTTACTCACCCTATCGAAGTCCCTAGAACCACACTTCCTGCACCTGAACTCCCTCTCTTGGTACTCAAGTATCCTCCTTAAGGCATCAACACACTCTGGACGGCTCCTGAGGAACTCTATCACCCTCTCAAGCCTAGATTTATTATTGTTTGATCCGTTGCCCATTTTACACCACTATGTAAAGTAATGCATCACCTAGTTAAAAATGTTACCATAAATACGTAAAATCACATTTATACGCACACCAAGGGGGAGGGACCCTAATATCATCTCTATAAATAGAAACTGGTCCCCTAAGAGGGAGGTCCTTGGGTCTGAGTTTGTATAAAGATGTATATATACAATATATACATGTGTGACTTTATGTATCTTTATCAAAAAGAATCCCTGTTCCCTCGGGAGAGATCCCCTAATTATATTTTGTATTAAAAAACACATAATGATTTGTGTATAAAAGGAGTTAGATCCCACAGAGTAAGTATTATGGTATCCAATAAAAATCAAAAACATTACCTACTTATGTTTATCTTTGGATTGTGGTATATCTTGTTACTAGTTATCACAATATCGGGCATTATATACGTGGTCTTTATCTCATGTTCCTTGCCTACGAACATATTGTATTCTTCCACTACCTCTTTGGTTATGTCCTTGTATGTATGTAGTATCAATCCAAAACTTGGTCCATTATAATTTGTTGCTAGATCTGCGTAGTCCCCAACTAGAGCTATGCGATCTCCGCACCACCTGCCGAAGTACTTCAGCTTTGGTTGCATTATTATGAACCTACCCCTATCATCAATATAGAACGGTTCGCACTCCCTCTTAGTTTCCTCTTCACACTTCTTTTTAGCTTCCTCTACATCACCAGTATAGTAGGATTTTAGTATGCCTGTGCCGTCTGGGTTATTAGTTGCCAATAGCCAAGCCAACACCTTTATGTCATCATTTACACAGATCTCCCACAGTTTTAATAGGGTTGGTTCCACGTATTCTTTTTTATCCAAGTTTACAATTATGAAGTACTGACCCATTTTATCACCTCATGTTAAATTGTGCTAAGGAGTTAATAAATATTACTATACTAATTTACATAAAGATGTTAGATAGGGGGGGTGTTGGTCCCCTGAGAGGGAGGGACCCTAATATCATCTCTATAAATAGAAACTGGTCCCTCAATAGGGAGGTCCTTTGGTCCCATATTTAATTGTGCAAATATGAATTCACATAAATATGTTTTTGCTAGGCTTATTTTACATCACCACGTTAAAAATACGCACAAAACAAAATAAGCTTTTTGTCTACATTAAATTAAAGGTTATACAAAAACCAAAGACAAATAAAAATAAAGAGGATTGGGGTTTAGTTACCTTAATGTCGTAACCCACTTGGTACTCTAAATATCCGTCTTCTTGTTTATAGCAGATAGTGTAGACATATCCCTCTCTATCGTTGATTACCTCACCACTAATTTCTTCGCACACCCACCCATCTTCTTCGGCGTCTTTTATCTCTTCTTCGAGCCATTTAGTTACCTTTTCCAAGGCTTCTTCAATGTTTTTGGCTTCTATTTCTGAGGGATACCAATCTTTATAGATATACTCACCATTCTGGCAATCCCATTCCCACTCGTAAACTTCAAATTTCAACTGGGTTTTATTTTGGATCTGAGTTTGGGACATTTTACACACCCCAAGTAAAACCTTGGAATTGGAGTTAATAAATATTACGTTATGATATTACATAAAAATGTAAAGATAAGGGATTATAGATAACGTTAAAAATAATATTTATGGTCCACTAATCTTTTTCGCAAAAATTTCTTTGCTTTTATGTAATACAACGTGATATTTGTATGGTGGATCTGTAACTATACCCTCATAATGTATTTCTTCCATTCCAGTTATCTTTTTCCCTACGATAAACCATGTCCTACATCCAACCCCCGAAGGAACAATTACATTATATTCTTCACCAAATACACCAAATATCTCTTTAACCTTGTTGATTGGTATATCCCTATTCATCTTACCATAATTTATAATCTTCATAGGTGTTGGTGTAACGCCACCGTAAACCACACATTCTAGTGGTAATTTTTGTAATTCTATAGGCTTACTAAACTTAGCTAATACCTCAACATAATTCTTGTGTACTATTCTACCATGTTGGCATTTAACTATTATTTCAATTCCTCTGCCAAGACCAACTATTTTTGGCTTAGTTTTTTCTCCAATCCACACCAAAGCTAATGTTTTTGTTATCTTTATGCCTTCTATCTTACCCTTAAGGTATTCCAACCTAATATTATGACAATCACATATTTGAGTTTTTGGAGGGTTTAGATTTGGATCTGACATTTTATCACCTCATGTAAAAATATGAGTTGTGGGTTAATAAATATTACTTTATGTGTATATTAACATGAATAGAATGAGTATCAAAGCTGCGGACCTTATTTCGAATGAAGAGAAAAGTTTAGTACAACCTAAACTTTAGCTCTCCATTATACAAAAAGATGAACAAATAAAAAATAAAAGGGTTTAGGGTTTAACAGTCATCATATTCGTTAGGGAAAAATTGACTACGTATTTCCTCCTTCAGCTGCTCGAGATTTTGTCTATTCCTCTTTTCTGCCAGCCACTCCACGAATTCATTTTCCATTTCCTTCATGATGACGAATTCTCTGAACTCCTCAATCATGCTATTTAATTCACTAATCTCCTCCTCAAGCCTAGCTAACCTCTCCTCAAGCCTCTCCTTTTCTTTCTTGTACCAGTTTAACTCCTCCTCAAGCCTAGCTAACTTCCCCTCAAGCTCCTCCATCTTAGAGCTTTCCTTCACTTTCTTTACCTCTTCTCTTACTCTCTCATATTCTTGTTTCGATAACGTGGTTACTGGCTTCTCAGGTATAACACTCAATTTTTTCTCCGCACCGTTTGGTAACACTATGATTATGTCAAGTGCGTCAGGATCCCAACAGTTGTGCCACACCCTATCTACATTAATATCCTCTGGACCATACCCTAGTTCGATTATCCGCTCTAGCACCCCTTCGCTCTTATCACCATACGTCTTCAACCCCCATAACTTGGCAGACACTAAATTCTCAAGGTCCCTGCCTTCCCATCTCCACTTTCTCATTAGCTCTTCTGTTATTTTTTCTAGTATCTTCTGTTTCTTGGCTTCTAGCTCTTGGATCTGGGTTTGGGTTTGGACTTGGGTTTGGGTTGTATTTGGACCTGACATGTTTTGTACACCTCGTTTTTTTCTTTGCTTTTGCCTTAATAAATATGTCTTTGCATGTTTGCGTTAATTTTTTGTTTTTGCTACATTTTTCGTTTAACGTTATTAAACGAAAAAAGGACCTTTGACAAACATATATGTTTGTCAAGGAG
>Ga0256840_1004417_pt1 | contig 10569 bp, 12 predicted proteins | sample 355202metaG_FD_185969 | JGI IMG/M metagenome (GOLD analysis project Ga0256840, IMG submission 185969) | Hydrothermal vent microbial communities from Mid Atlantic Ridge, Atlantic Ocean - 355-202 | ecosystem: Environmental > Aquatic > Marine > Hydrothermal vents | place: Atlantic Ocean: Mid...
CAGGTAATGGAAGGAGAAGATATCGACGCTATCCGCAAGGCCACCGAAGAACTCACCCAGGCCTCCTACCGCCTGGCAGAAATGGCTTACAAACAGGCTCAGGCTGGCCAGGCTGGAGCTGGCGGGGCAGGCACTACCGGAGGAACTAGCAGTGCTTCTGGATCCTCTGGTGAGGGCAAATCCGGTGGCGATGACGTAATTGATGCTGACTTTGAAGAGATGAAGTAAGCTAACACATATAAACCAAAAAAGCGGGGCCTAGGCCCCGCTTTTTTGTATGTGAAGATGCGTATAACTTCTGGTAAATATCGCGGCCGTATCCTTAAGGCCCCCAAGACCAGAAACATCCGCCCCATGATGGATAAGGTACGTAAGGCCCTTTTTGACTCTTTGGGGCCTTCTGTGCAGGGGGCAAAAGTGCTTGACCTTTTTTGTGGCACAGGAGCCCTGGGAATAGAATCCCTCTCACGTGGAGCCAAAAACGTTGTCTTTGTCGACAAAAGTGGAGAATCACTTGCCCTTACCAAAGAAAACCTTGCGCGTTTGGGTGAAACTCGTGCTGAGATTTACCGCCTAAATCTCCCCAAAGACCTGGATAAATTAACCCACCTTGCTCCCTTTAATCTGATTTTCATCACGCCCCCTTATGGCACAGGACTTGCTCTGAAAACATTGCAGAAAATAGAACCACTTTTGGCAGAACACGGAAAAGTGGTAGTGGAAGACGAAATAGGAGTTGATTTTCCCGAAGAAATGGGTTCTTTAACCAAGCACAGGGAAAAATGCTACGGACAGACCAAGCTAGCTTTTTACGGGAGGTAATGAATGGAAAAGCCATCGCTTGCTATTTATCCGGGCGCGTTTGACCCCATCACTTACGGCCACATTGACCTGGTAAAAAGGGCTTTGCGCATCTTTGACCGCTTAATCGTAGCCATCGGAGAAAACCCTGCGAAAAAACCTCTTTTTTCCGTGGAAGAACGCCTGGAAATGATCAGGGAAGCCCTGGATGATTATGAGTTTGGCGACAGGGTTGAGGTGGCAAGCTTTCCTGGTCTTTTGGTGGATTTTGCCAGAGAAAAAGGGGCCTCGGTTATCGTAAGGGGGCTTCGTGCGGTCTCTGATTTTGAATATGAATTCCAGTTGGCCCTAATGAACCGTAAGCTGAACCGCCAGATAGATACCATCTTTCTTATGCCTGGTTTCAGGTGGTTTTATATCAGTTCTACCATCGTCAAGGAAGCAGCGCGTTTTGGCGGAGACGTATCTGATCTTGTTCCTCCAAACGTAAAGGAGAAACTGCGTGAGAAATTTAACGCTACTCTTTAGTTTTCTTTTGTTTTTTATTCTGTGTGCTTCGTTTTCCTGGGCAGAAAGCAAAGTCTTTAACTATGACGTTTCCTGGCTGGGAATCCCCGCAGGTAAAATTAAAATAACTGTCAAGCAAAGAGACGGGCGCACCAAACTCATTGCCAAGGCCAGGACCATAGGTTTAGTAAGGGTATTGCTCCCTTTTGAATCAACCTGGACCACCTGGCTGGATAAAAATGGCTATCCGCGAAGGAGTCGTATTTTACGGATAGAACGTGGCAAAAAGACCCTGAAAGAATACATTTACGACCAACAAAACGGTGTGGTAGAAAAATACCGCAACGGCAAACATGAAAAGACCATCAAGCTAAAAAAATATCCGGTGCATGACGAGCTTTCGGCGTTTTACGCCTCCATGGGGCTTTGTTTTAAGGCCCCTGGAGAAGAAAAAAGTCTTTTGATTTTTGCCAAAAACAAGGCCAATGAAGCGCGGCTCAAATATTTAAAAGACGAAAAAGAAAAAACCCCATGTGGCAGGCTAAAGGCGAAAAAGATAGCCGTTACCTTTGGTTTTCAAAGTGAGCTTATCGAACGCTCTAAAAAAGCCTTGCTCTGGGTGGCTCAAAATATGGTAGTAAAAGGAGAAGGCAAACTAACCCTTGGCCATATCACGGCCAAGCTTTCGAATTGTCCATCAAAGGAGGAGAAAAGCAAATGAGGTTCCCACGCACCGCCGTAGCTGAATTTGCCCGTAAGGCCTGCGAGGCAGGACTAATGGTAGGCTCAGAAGGCAATATCTCGGTAAGGGTAAAAGATCGTGTCTATGTCACGCCTTCTGGAGTATTGAAAAATGAAGTCAAGCCAGAAAATATCGTGGTGGTTGACCTTGAAGGGAACATCCTTGAGGGACGCAAGCCCACCACAGAGTTAAAGATGCACCTTGCCCTTTACGCCAAAAGGCAAGATATCTCCGCGATCATACATGCCCATCCTGTTTACACCCTTGCCCTTGATATGGCAGGGGAAGACTTCTCCAAGCCATATCTAGCTGAAATGCCGCTACTTCTTGGCGAAATAGGCCATATTCCTTATGTCCCGCCTGGCACCCCAGCTGTGGGAGAAGCCCTTTCTCAAGAGTCCGAAGGTAAAAACGTTTTTGTACTCAAGCGACATGGTGCGGTAACCCTTGGCAAAAACCTTGAGGAAGCCTTAAACCTCATGCTGGTTCTTGAAAAAGTCGCCAAGGTGATCTTTTTGGCCAAAAATCTTGCTCAAGATATCAAGCCGCTTGAGAAGTTTTAGACAAAAGAGCTTTTACCCTTTGGGTTAATTTGAAAAGGATTATCGCTTCCTCATCGAGGCTTTGCTGGATTTGGATAGTATTAGCAAGCCCGATGGCATTTTTTAGATCCTGACACAGAAAGTTACGACAAATAAGGGGCCTTAGTTTTAAAATGCAGCCGGTCTCTGAGAGAAAAAAACAACCAAGAGGAAACTTGCGCTTTTGCGGAAGCCTAACCCCGGCAAGCAAATTCAAAACCAGCAAAATATCATCGCAATCAAGCTCCATCCCGTTACCGCAGCAGGAAAGCCCGGCTCTGCCACACTCAGCACAGAACTCAAAGGCCCCGGTTTTTTTCATCTCTTCCTGAACGCGCTCAAAGGCCTTTTCGTAAAGGCAGAGAAGTTCATTAAGTTCCTGGTCTTCTAAAAGAGCTACTCTATGAGTTTCAAACATTGAACTGGCGGTTTTGATTTTTTGGGCAATTATTTCGTCTGTTTTCACTTAACAGGGCGGGCCCTTATCAGGTGAGATTTCAAAAAAGACCATGCCGGTAAGGATTTTGGGGTGAAAATAAGTTGATTTGTGCGGCATTACCGTGCCAGCATTGGCGACTTTTTCAAGGGCTAAAACAGGTGTTGGCGCCAAAAGGAAGCCAAATTTCCCACCAGAGGCGTTTTCTATAATACGGGAAGTCCAGGGCATAAAAAATGCCTTCCCCTGGGTTTTAAGCGCGGCTTCGTCAACTCCTAAGGCTTCTTTCATCACCCACGTGAAAATAGCAACCGGAAGACTTGCTACTTCTTTTGGAAATACCTGGGAAAGTTTTTCCCTTAAATTTGGGGCCAGGGTAAAAAGCAAAAGGCGGTCCTCATAAACCAGGATAAATTGATAAGGCTTAAGGTCTTCTAAATAAGCACTTAATTTTTCTTGAGCAATGGAGACTTCCTCCAAATCTCCCCATGAGGAAAGCTTTTGAGCAATCTCTTCAAAGCTAAACGGCAAATTAAGCAAGCGGTGTGTTGGAAGCACCAAAAGCCCGGGCTCTTCAAAAGGGCAAAGATACATCATCATGTAGTGGAAACACCGGGGCGGAGTGGAGCCATAAATTTTTTCCATTTCGCGCATAAAGCGAAGCGCCGTGGTATAGCGATGATGGCCATCGGCAATATAAAGCGGCCCCTTGCCGATGACTTCCTGCACGCAGGCAATTACCTCAGGGTCAGATACTTGCAAAAGTTCATGGGTAAATCCATCGGGGTCTTTAACCTGTAAAAGAGGAGAAGCCTTGCTTTCAAGGGCAGAGATACTTTCTAGCTTTTGGTCGTGATAAAGACAAAAAATCTGGCTAAACTGGGCACAAGTAGCACGCAAAAGCTTAAGCCTGTCTTCGGTGACTTTGTCAAAGGTTTTTTCATGGGGAAGGATCTTTTTCTCCTCCCAGGGCGCTAAGCGCACAAGACTGATAAAACCTTTGCGGACAAAAACCTTCCCTTCCCAGGAAAACTTAAGGCGATAAAGATATACCGAAGGGCTTTTCTCACGGACAAGGACATTTTCTTTGCGCCATTTATCCCATAGGGCTTTGGCCCTGGTATAGCGGTTTTCGTCTTCATTGTCAGAGGCCAAAATTTCTCCAAGCTCCAGATGAAAGACGTTGTAAGGATTTTTCTGGAGATAGGCCCTGTGTTCTTCTGGAGAGACCACGTCGTAAGGAGGGGCAAGGACCTCCTCAAGTGGGACCTTTTTGCTATTGTAACGCCAGCCATAAAATGGTTTTATCTCATTCATGACGGCTGCTTAGCTACTATAGCTTTTGCCATACGTCAACTTTTCCTTGCGTTATCTTGGAGATGACCTTAATTTAAAACAAACTCCACAGGGAAACTATCCCCAGGACAGGAGGAAGAAATGGACTGGCATGAGGGCCTTTATCTCGCCGGAATTGTAGCCGCGGCCTTTTTTGTAGTACTTGTGATTTTTTTGTTAAGCTTTATCGGACGCCTCAAGCAAACCTTAGATAACCTTGATCGTAGTTTATCTGACACTCTTGCCATCTTGAGAGACTTAGAGCTTGAGGTCAAGCCTGTGCTTTCCTCGGCCAATCAAACCCTTGACAATGCAAGTGCCCTTGCCAAACGAATCGATTCTCTGGCAGAAGAAGTTTCTGTTTTACCGCCTGCGGTTAAAGAAATTTTAAAGACATTTAACGAAATTTTCACAGACCTTTCGGACGAACTAAGGGAAACCCTTAAAAAGGTAAATGCGTTGCTTGACGAGACCACCGGGCGCATGCAAAGGGAAGTGCCCGAGGTCCTTGAAGAAGTGGACAAGCTTATTCAACAACTCAACGGCATCGTAGAAGATATTAAGGCCAAGATTGACAAAACCGAACAGTTATTTGAGGCGGTTGAAGAAACTGGCCGTGCTACGAAAGTTATCGCTGAGGTAATATCTAAAAACGTAGCCGAGGCTGCCATTGAAGTAGCCGCAGTGGCTAAAGGGCTCCAGGTAGCCCTTAAAACCTTTAAGAAAAGATTACCAGGAGGTGAAATAGCATGATAGGAGAAAAAAAGTTTTCGTGTTCTGCTTTAGCAGCGTCTTTTTTGTTAGGAGGCATAGTAGGGGCAGGGTTAGCCTTGTTTTTTGCCCCTAAGCCAGGCCGCGAAATAAGAGAAGAACTCTTGGAAACCACTGAAGAATTACGCGAAAAGGCACGCATGGCCGCTGAGGAAGCCCGCCTTAAACTAATTACCACCAAAGATGAACTAGAAGAAAAAGCCGAGGAAGTTAAAAGCCTTTTGGAAGAAAAGACCGAAGAGATCAAAGATGAGCTAAAAGAAAAGGCCGAAGAAGTGGTTTATAAAGGAAAAGAAGTCCTTGAAGAGAAAACCGCCACGTTGCGCGAGGCCATAGAGGCGGGCAAAGAGGCCATGGAAAAAGAAAAAGAACGCCTTTTGGCCAAAATCAAAAAAGAAGAAGGCGAAATCGCCTAGACTTTTACTTCGGCCCAGCCGAGTTTTACACGCAAGATTTCAAAGTAATCCCGCGTCGGGGAGCGTACGATTTTAAGGGCCCTCGGCGCCTTTTTTATTTTTATTTCTTCACCGGGATTGAGGGTAAAATTCAAATGCCCGTCTATGAGGAGGTGAACCTCCTCAGCCTTGTAGAGTAACTTGGCGCAAAGTTCAGCAGCAGCTGGGATCACAATAGGCCTGGCACTTAGCATAAAAGGACAAATCGGAGTTAGAATTACACTTTCACACAAGGGGTGAACAATCGGGCCACCAGCAGAAAGATTGTACGCGGTTGATCCTGTGGGTGTTGAGATAATAAGTCCGTCACCATGATAAACACTTATAAGCTTTTCGTTGTAAGTTACTTCTATATGAATCATGCGCCCTAAGGGACCCTTGATGATAGCGGCTTCGTTTAATGCGATGTAGCCATTTTCGCGAAAATACACTTCGAGCAGAAAACGCTCTTCTAGCTCAAAAGTTCCTTCCCTAAGGGACCTAAAGGCCTGTTCTGCTTCTTCTAACGTGACTTCGGTTAAAAAACCCAGACGGCCGAGGTTTATACCCAGCAGGGGGACATCAAGCCGATAAGCAAGGGGAGCGGCACGCAAAAAAGTGCCGTCTCCGCCCAAGACAATAATAGCTAAGACACGTTTGGACTGGGAAAACTTCTCGATAATTTCAATGCCTTTTTTCAAGAACTGTCTTTCAAGGGCGGCTTTGATAGGAGAAGGGATGGTCGCGCCTTTTTTGACAAAGAGAAGTATCTGTGCCATTGGCCTTTAAATAGCATTTTTTCAAAGAGAAACAAAGAAAAAACTCCCTTGCGAAGAACAACAAAACTTTATACAGACTAACAAAAAATGGGGACAGGCAAAAATGAAAAAGATTTACCTGGACTACAATGCTACTTCTCCGGTGCTTCCTGAAGTACGAGACGTTATTGACTATTACCTTACCGAAGCCTTTGGCAACCCTTCATGTGGCCACCAAATAGGACGCCTGGCCAAAGAGGGGCTTGAAGAAGCACGAAGCAAAGTCGCCTCTTTGATTCAGGCTTCTCGCGAAGAAATAATCTTTGTGTCAGGTGGTACCGAGGCCAATAATCTGGCTTTAATAGGTTCAGCGCTTGCCCAAACCCGAAAAAAACATATTATCACCACGCGTATTGAACATCCTTCAGTGCTGAACCCTCTTATCAAACTCCTTGAAATGGGCTTTGACGTAAGCTTTCTTCCCGTAGATGCCAAGGGCTATGTCGACCCTTCCGACGTGGCTAAAACCATAAGGACTGATACCTTTCTCGTATCAGTTATGCTTGCAAACAACGAAACAGGAGCGATTCAACCGGTAGCTGAAATAGGAAAAGTATGCCTAGAAAAAGAAATCATATTCCACACCGATGCTGCCCAGGCCGTAGGAAAAATTCCTGTTTCCGTCAAGGAAATAAATTGTGATTTGTTGACCATCGCCGGGCACAAAATGTATGCTCCCAAAGGCATTGGAGCGCTATATGTTCGTAAGGGTCTCAGCCTTAGCCCTATAATTTTTGGCGCAGGCCAAGAAAAAGGCCTAAGGCCTGGCACAGAGCCTGTAGCCCTTGCCTGTGGCCTGGGCAAGGCTGCTGAAATAGCCCAAAAAGACCTTCCTGCCGAGGCCAAGCGTCAAAAAGAATTACGGGAAAAACTCTTTGAAGGGCTTAAGAGTCTTTATCCTGCCCTTGTCCGCCACGCAGACCCTGAATTAACCTTACCTAACACCTTAAGCGTTTCTTTTCCTGGCAAACTCGGCTCAGAGATACTTGCAGCCATTCCAGCAATCTGTGCCTCTACCGGAGCAGCCTGCCATGACCGCGGCGAAACGATTTCTCATGTTTTACACGCTATGGGAGTTTCAAAAGAAGTTGCCCTGGGGACTATTCGCTTAAGCCTCGGAAGACACACTTCGTATCAAGACATAGAAACAGCCCTTCATCTTTTCCGTTCTTATTTTGCAGGGTAAAAAGGCTTCATGCCTTTTTTTGACGAGATAGCTTACAGCCTGCTTTTGCCATTTCGTTCACGAAATTTTCGTATTTTTTTCCTTGGGCAAAGTATTTCCCTTATCGGAACCTGGATACACACTACTGCCCAGCGCTGGCTAGTTTACGAACTGACTAACTCTGCCTTTGTTCTGGGAGTCTTGGGAGGAATTGGAAGCCTTCCTATTCTTCTTTTTTCACTTCCTGCCGGCTATCTGGCAGACCATCTCCCTAAGCGCAACCTGCTTCTTGTCTCGCAAAGCATTGCAGCTACCCAGGCAGGCATTCTTACTTTCCTGGTAATGACAAATCAGGTAGAAGTCTGGCATGTTTTGGCTCTCGCCTTTGTCTTAGGGTGTACGGTTGCTTTGGAATTCCCTGTAAGGCATTCGTTTATTTACGAGCTTGTGGGGGAAGAAGCCCTGGTAACAGCGCTTTCTCTTCATTCTACCGCCTTTAACCTGGCGCGCTTTACAGGTCCTGCTATTGCAGGTTTTTTAATGGCCCATTTTGGCCTGGGAGCATGTTTTTTGGCAAACACCTTATCTTATATTCCCATTATCACGGCTCTCGCCTTAATTCCCCTTTCTTCAAACCATAAAAAACCGGTTAAAAAGCCCTGGCAGGGGCTTAAAGAGGGGTTCTCTTTCGCTTGCAAAAACAGACACATCAGGCGCACTCTTATTCTGATTGCAACCACGAGCATTTTTGTTCTTCCTTACGCCATCCTTTTACCAGTGCTGGTGAAAGAAAATTTTGGCGGAGGGGGAAAAGAATTTAGCGCCTTAATGGCGGCTAATGGTTTGGGCACTCTTTGCGGGGCGCTGTGCATGGCCACCTTTGGTCGAGACCTTCCTAAAGAAAAATTTATCCCTGTTAATCTTTTTATTCTTTCAATCTTTTTGGGTTCAATGACCTTGACCACCAAGTTCTATCTTGCCTTTTTATTGCTGATACTTTCTGGTTTTCACATGGTTTGCATGTTTACGTCTGCTAACGCCCACTTGCAACTGAACAGCCCTGACGAACTACGAGGGCGCATTTTGAGTTTGTTCAGCCTGAGTTTTTTAGGCCTTTTTCCGGTGGGAAGTTTTATAGCAGGGACACTTGCGCAATATTTTGGAGCCAAAATGGTACTTTTGGGAGGATGTATAGTTGCTTCTTTAGGAGCCATTTTCTTCGGTATTTTGCCTGCTTTTCGGAAAAAATAATTTTCGATCGGGGATCGTTCCATTTTTCGGGCTGAAAAAATAGGAACGGATCCTTGAGCGGGCCTTAAGAAAAAGTGTTTCGCAAAGATCTCTTAGAATGCTTTTAGTGTTAAATGTTTTGGGTTAAAGTCGGAGATTATGGCTACACCACAGGTGGATTTTCTAAAACTATTTGCTGAGCTTGATAAAGACGTCTTTTTTTACCTTAACCACCACCGCCATAAAATCCTTGACCTTGCTCTGCCCTACTTTAGCGACGAAAAAATTATTTATGCCTTTTTCTTATTCTTCGGGGCTATTCTGGTTTCTCTTTATAAATGGCGGGGACTGATAGTAGCTCTTTTGACCTGGCTTTGTGTACTGGGCACTGACTTTACCTGTGGGCAGATTCTTAAGCCCTATTTTGCCAGGCAACGCCCCCTTGCCGTTTACGAAGGTGTTTACTGTTACAACTACCAAAAAAAAGAATGGTATCAAACCACCAATCCTACCAAAAGCAAAAGTTATTCTTTACCCTCGTGTCATGCGGCTAATGTTGCCTGTGCGGCAACAATCTTGGCCGCATTGCTCCCTCGCTTTTCACTTCTTTTTTGGGCCTTTGCCCTCACGGTAGCCTACTCGCGTATTTATCTCGGAGTTCATTATCCTTTTGATGTTTGCTTCGGGTTTGTTTTGGGATATTTAATTGGTCTTCTGGGAAGAATGATTACTTTGCGCGTGCTAGAAGAATGAAAAACTTTTTTTCCTGGCTTTTTAGTGCGGGAGGGCTGGTCTTACTTGTTTTGCTTGGAGGAAAAATCACCTTTCTCCAGCAAATCTGGCTCAACCTCTCTCCTGATGAAGCTTACTATTGGGATTGGTCACGCGTACTAGACTGGGGGTATTACAGCAAGCCCCCCATGGTGGCCTGGATAATCCATCTCTCAAGCCATGTCATCGGCCATTCGGAATACGGCGTAAGGGTTCCCGCAGCTTTTTTAAACGCGGCCTTTTTAGCCTTTGTCTATTACCTGGGCAGACGGCTTTTTGACGAAAAAGTAGGCTTTTGGGCCATGATTGCCGCAGCAGCAAGCCCCATTGCGGCGGTATATGGTTTTGTGATGACAATTGACCCACCGCTTTTTGCTATCTGGGCCTTGGCCTTATGTCTTGCCTGGAATGCCGTGGAAACTCAAAAGACTCAAGATTTTATAATCCTTGGAGTGGTAATTGGCCTAGGGCTTCTTACCAAACAAACCATGGTTGCTTTTTTGTTTTGCTTTTTCCTTTGGCTTTGGCTTACCCAAAAGTCTCTTTTTTATACGATAAAGCCATATCTTGCGGCACTAATAGCTTTTATCATCTATCTTCCTAATCTCATCTGGAATGCCAAACACGGCTGGATAACCTTTTTACACACCAGTCATCACTTTGAAGAACAGCGTTTTAATCTAGAAGGCCCCTTGCGCTTTTTGGTAGAGCAAGCCGTGGTGATAACCCCTATCACTCTTTTTCTTATACTTTTTGTTTTTTCTCTTTTCGTAAAAAGAGAAAAACTTCGTCAAAACGAAAAAATATCTTTTCTTTTTGTGTTTTCAGCGGTGCCACTGGGACTGGTTCTCCCCCTTTCGTTCATACGCGAAGTAAATGCCAACTGGCCTTACCCTTTTTATATTGCAGCCTTTGTCATGCTTTCGGCACTTATCTTGCGCGGTGCATGGAAGCCTGCTCAAAAACGCCTAATGCGCG
>Ga0256840_1004418_pt1 | contig 10567 bp, 10 predicted proteins | sample 355202metaG_FD_185969 | JGI IMG/M metagenome (GOLD analysis project Ga0256840, IMG submission 185969) | Hydrothermal vent microbial communities from Mid Atlantic Ridge, Atlantic Ocean - 355-202 | ecosystem: Environmental > Aquatic > Marine > Hydrothermal vents | place: Atlantic Ocean: Mid...
CCATAGGTGGAGCCGATGCAGAGTTTTCCATGGATAAAGAAGAGTTCGCACAAATGATACAAGCAGTAAGAGATACAGAAAAACTTTTAGGTAAAGTTGACTACACCATGACAGAACAAAAGAAAAAATCAAGACAGTTTTCTCGTAGTCTTTATGTAGCTAAAGATATAAAGAAAGGCGATGTTTTTACAGAAGAAAATGTTAGAAGTGTTCGACCTGGGTATGGGATGCATCCTAAGTATTTGAAGGGTGTTTTGGGGAAAGTTGCTGATAGAGATTTTGAGTTTGGGGATAGATATTCTCAGAAAAATATTAAGTGAATTTATGGTAAATAAAAAATTTATTAAAGATACATTTATATATATTTTTACTGAAGTAATTAATAAAGCTATACCATTCTTATTACTTCCTTTATTAACTATGTTTATGGATCCGTCTGAATTTGGTACAGTTGCTACTTACATGGCATATACAAGTGTAATAGCAATCTTAATTCATTTAAATCTTGTTGGTGCAGTTCGTGTCAATTTTTTTCATTACAATAAGAAAAACCTTAGTATATATATAAGTAATGTATTATTAATTGTAATTACGGCAGCTTTTATAATTAGTTTAATGATAATTATTTTACAGATAATTTTAATTGACAAATTAGGACTATCACTTTTTTGGCTTCTCTTGGGAGTATCTGTTGTCTTTGCACAAGTATTTACTAGCTTGAACTTAACTTTATGGCAAGTTGAAGGGAACCCAACATACTATGGAATTTACCAAATATTACAGATGAGTATTCATATAGCATTGGTCTTAATTTTTGTTATTGTTTTTGATTGGGGATGGAAAGGTCAGCTTTTTGGGCAGGCAATTGCTATGATCATTTTTGGTATAGGTAGTATTTTTTTTATTTATAAAAGAAAATATTTATGCTTTAAAGTGAATACAAATTATATCAGAGAAGCCTTAAAATTCGGTGTTCCTTTGATTCCTCATGCAATTTCAGGTTGGTTTAAAGTAGGTGTTGATAGAATTTTTTTAACTATGATTATTGGGACAACTGCTACTGGAGTATATGCTGTCGGATATCAATTAGGGATGATAATTGGTGTATTAGGCGTGGCATTTAATCAAGCATTTGCCCCCTTTTTATTTAATAAGCTTACTGATATAAATGAAGATGATAAACTAAAACTAGTAAAATATACTTATCTATATTTTATTTTAGTTCTTTTGATTGCTACTATAATAAGTTATTTTTCTTCTTTTATTGTAGATTATTTTTTGGATATTAAATTTCATAATGCAGCAGAAATTTTACCATGGATTACTTTCGGATATGCATTTCAGGCTATGTATTTGATGGTGGTGAACTATATTTTTTACATAAAAAGAACACTCACTCTCTCAATAATTACATTTACTGTTGGTGTAATACACTCACTCCTTAGCTTATTTATGATAAAAGAGATAGGTATGATAGGTGCAGCTTATGCAACAACAATATCTTTTTTTATTACATTTATAGTTGTGTGGAGACTCAGTATGAAACTTTACCCTATGCCTTGGGGAGAAATATTTTTTAGAAGGAAAGAAAATGAACAGTATTAGTTTTATTAAACAATGGTTATTGCCACCATTGTTATTTAAATTATTGGTGAAGTTTGCAAAATATGTTAGAGATATCAAATACTCAAAAAAATATTTTAAAAAAAATAATGAACTTAAGAATATACACACCGAAGATCGTTGTTTTATTATTGGACTTGGATCTTCGATTAAGAAGCAAGACTTGACATTATTAGAGAATGAAATTGTTATTGGTGTTTCTAGCTTGTTTAATCATAAGGATATCGCTAAAATTAAGCCTAATTATTATGTATTATCACCAGTTTTTACTTATCATGCAAAATATGTAAAAAAAGAAAATTTTATTAAGTGGCTAAGAGCGATGGATGAGTCTTTGGAGAATAATGTTATAATGTTTATTCATATTGGCGATAAGAAATATATTGATGAGTATGATATATTTTCAAAAAAAACAATATATTGGAATAAATATTCAGTGTGGATGGGTGGGGACATAAAGAATATAAGTTTAGATGCAATACCAGATATAAATTCCGTTTCGGAAACGGCGCTTGCAATAGCTCTTTATTTAGACTTTAAAAAAATATATATGTTGGGTTTTGATCATTCATGGTATGAAGGTGTATATCATTATTTTGATAACAAGAAAGTATTTAAATATTTTGGTAAAACTCAACATGATATAAAAAAAGAACATGGATTTGATTCAGAGTCACATATGATTGCACATGCTGAAATATTCAAAAAGTATAAAAAACTTTATCAAATTAAAAAAAATATTTTTAATGTAAATTCGAACGAAAATACATATGTAGATACTTTTCCAAAAATAAAATATGAAGAATTATTTATAAAAGGAGAAAATGAATGAAAGTATTATTATTAGCAGGTGGATTTGGAACTAGGTTAAGCGAAGAGACTGACATGAGACCAAAACCAATGGTAGAAATAGGTGGTAAACCTATTCTTTGGCACATCATGAAAACATATTCTAAATATGGTTATAATGAATTTGTAATTTTACTTGGCTATAAAGGATATTTTATAAAAGAGTATTTTGCAAATTACTTTTTGCATCAAAGTGATGTAACAATTGATCTAAAGAATAATAATATGGAAATTCATAATAATTCTAGTGAGCCTTGGAAAGTAACTCTTTTAGATACTGGACTAAATACTATGACAGGTGGAAGGATTAAAAGAGCAAAGGAGTTTATAGGTGATGAAACCTTTATGCTTACATACGGTGATGGTGTTTCGGATATAAATATTGAAGAATTAGTTAATTATCATAAAAATCATGATGGTTGTATAACTATGACATCTTCTCAACCTGCGGGAAGATTTGGTGCACTTAATCTTGATGCTGACAACAAAATAACAAAGTTTTTAGAAAAACCAAAAGGTGATGGATCTTGGATAAATGCAGGTTTTTTTGTATGTGACAGTGAAGTTTTTGATTATATCAAAGATGGGGATGAAACTGTATTTGAGCAAGAACCACTTAAAAATCTTGCTCAGGACCATAAGATGTATACATACAAACATGAGGGCTTTTGGAAACCTATGGATAGTCTAAAAGATAAAAATGACTTGATGAAGATGTGGGATACAAATCAAGCACCCTGGAAAGTATGGTAATGCAGTCACTTTTTAGTGGAATATATAAGGATAAAACTGTTTTAGTAACAGGCCATACTGGATTTAAAGGTTCTTGGCTTGTTTATTGGCTAAAAGAGATGGGTGCCAATATAATAGGCTATTCATTAGAAGCACCAACGACACCAAATCATATTGAACTTCTAGATTTAGGCATAGTGTCAATTATTGGCGATATTAGAGATTTAGACAAGTTAAATAAAACTTTTGAAGAGTATAATCCAGATATTGTTTTTCATCTTGCGGCACAACCTTTAGTAAGATTATCTTATGAAAACCCAATAGAAACATATGAAACAAATGTAATAGGAACTCTTAAAGTTTTTGAAGCATGTAAAAAAGCAAAAGTAAAAGCTATTGTAAATATTACAAGTGATAAAGCATATGATAACAAAGAATGGATATGGGGGTATAGAGAAAATGACCCTATGGGTGGTTATGATCCATATAGTTCATCAAAAGGGTGTGCAGATATTTTAGCTAACTCATATAGAAATTCTTACTTTAATACAACGGAATATAAAAAATCTCATAATACTCTATTAGCATCATGCAGAGCTGGAAATGTCATCGGTGGTGGTGATTGGGCTCAAGACAGACTTATAACTGACATCATGCTTTCTGTTTCGCAAGCTGAAAAAGTAAGTATACGAAATCCATATGCAACAAGACCATGGCAACATGTTTTAGAACCGTTGAGTGGGTATCTTCAGATAGGGCAAAAACTTTTAGAAGAAAAAGTAGAGTTTGGCGAAGCTTGGAATTTTGGACCAAGTAATGAGGGAAGTATTAGTGTTGAAGAAGTTGTAAAAAATGTTAAAAAACATTGGAACAAAATTGATTATGAAATAAACCAAGATGTTCAACAGCTTCATGAGGCAAACCTTTTAAAACTCGATTGCTCTAAAGCCCATATACTTTTAAAATGGAAAGATGTATGGGATAGTGAAACTACTTTTGAAAAAACAGTAAAATGGTATAAGTCTTTTTATGAAACAGATGACAATATTCTTACAAGCAATGACTTACTAGCTTATGTAAACGATGCTAAAAAGAAAAAAATAGAGTGGGCTCTACAATGAAAATAATTGATACACAAATAAATGGATTAAAAATTTTAGTACCTAATGTATTTGAAGATAAAAGAGGTAAGTTTGTAAAAACATTTAATGATACTTTTTTTCAAGAACATGACTTAAATATTGAAATTAAAGAAACTTATTACTCATTGTCAAATAAAAATGTAATACGAGGGATGCACTTTCAAAGTCCACCAGATGATCATATAAAATTAGTCTATGTTCCTCATGGAAAAATTTTAGATGTTGTTTTAGATATTCGAAAAGACTCGTTAACATATGGAAAATATTTCAGCATTGAATTGTCAAGTGAAAATTCTAAAATTCTTATTATTCCAAAAGGTCTTGCTCATGGTTTTAAATCCTTAGCAGATGATACAAATGTCACTTATATGCAAACAACTACTTATTCACCTAATTGTGATCATGGGATTAGGTTTGATTCTTTTGGTTTTAATTGGAAAGTTCAAGATCCTGAACTCTCTGAGCGAGATATAGCATTTGAAACATTTACAAAGTTTCAAACTCCATTTATAGTTGAGAAGAAATGATGAAAGTATTAGTATCTGGTGGAACTGGTTTTATAGGTAGTCATTTAATAAAATCATTAATAGAAAAAAAATATACTGTTTTTGTAATAGTGAGAAAAGATAGTGATGTATCTAGGATAAATGAGCAAGTAAATATCTTTAGATATGATGAAAACATAGAGACTCTTATTACATTTTTTAAAAAAGAAAAGTTTGATGGAGTTATACATCTGGCTTCACTTTTTTTAGCATCTCACACATCAAATGATATTTCAAGCTTAATATCTTCAAATGTTAAATTTTCAACTGAACTGCTAGAAGCTTCTAGCAGTTCAAATGTAAAATGGTTTTTAAACACAGGAACTTTTTGGCAAAACTATCATTGTGAAGCTTATAATCCAGTGAATTTATATGCTGCCACAAAAGAAGCATTTGAAGTGATTTCAAAATTTTATACAGAAACTACAAGTATTATATTTACAACAATAAAGTTAAATGATACATTTGGACCTAATGATACAAGAAATAAAGTTTTTAATCTATGGAATAAAATAGCTAAGACTGGTGAAACACTAGGGATGTCAGGTGGTGAACAGATGGTTGATATTAGCTATATTAAAGATATTGTAAATGCTTATCTTGTTATGGTTGATAATCTAAATGCGGTAGATAGCAAAATTTATAAAAATAAAACTTATTTAGTAAGTAATAATGATAAAATGACTTTAAAAGAACTATCTAAGGTATTTGAAGCAGTTAGCGACTGTACTTTAAATATTAACTGGGGTGAGCGAGATTATAGAGACCGAGAGGTTATGTTACCTTATTCTAAAGGTGAAAATGTGCCAAACTGGAAACAAGAATATATACTAAAAGATGCAATAAAAGAAACTATAAAGGATATACAAAATGATTAAACAAGAGATATTAAAACAAGAGATATTAGATAAAACAAAAGAATACTATGAGCTCGTACACAAACCACAACAAACAAAAGCGTTTGTTGATGGAGAGAGTAGAGTAAACTATGCAGGTCGCGTATTTGATGAGACAGAAATGCAATATCTTGTAGATAGTTCTCTTGATTTTTGGCTTACTTATGGTGACTACTCTAAAAAGTTTGAAAAACAACTCTCAAAGTATTTAAATGTAAGATGGACTTTTTTAGTTAACTCTGGAAGTAGTGCAAATCTACTCGCATTTTATGCTTTAACTTCACCCATTTTAAAAGAGAGACAAGTTAAACGCGGTGATGAAGTTATAACTGTTGCTGCAGGTTTCCCAACTACGATAACTCCCATCGTTCAGTATGGGGCAGTTCCAGTATTTGTAGATATGGAACTTACTCATTTTAACATAGACACTACACAACTTGAACTTGCTTTAAGCTCAAAAACAAAAGCTGTAATGATAGCTCATACTTTAGGAAATCCTTTTAATATAAAAGCAGTAAAAGAATTTTGTGATAGGCATAACCTTTGGCTTATAGAAGATAACTGTGATGCTTTAGGTTCTACTTACGATGGTAAACCAACGGGTACATGGGGAGATATCGGAACAAGTAGTTTTTATCCTCCACATCATATGACTATGGGTGAAGGTGGTGCTACATATACCGATAATCCATTACTACAAAAGATTATGCTTAGCATGAGAGACTGGGGAAGAGACTGCTGGTGTGAAAGTGGTGTAGATAATACTTGCGGAAAAAGATTTGGCATGAGTTTTGGAAATCTTCCTAAAGGATATGATCATAAATATGTTTACTCTCATTTTGGATTTAACCTAAAAGTATCTGATATGCAAGCAGCAGTAGGTGTTGCACAACTTGAGAAGTTTCCATCATTTGTGGAGATACGTAAAAAGAACTTTAAGAAGCTATATGATGGGCTCCAAGACTTAAAAGAGTTAACACTTGTTCAAACGCAACCAAACTCAGACGCTAGTTGGTTTGGTTTCATGATGACACTTAAAGATGATGTAAATTTTACAAGAAATGAGATATCAGGGTTTTTAGAGAAAAATAAAATCCAAACTAGAAATCTTTTCGCAGGAAACATACTAAGACATCCTCTTTTTGACACTATGGTAGAAAATGAAGATTATAGAGTAGTTGGTGAGTTGACAAATACAGATAAAATTATGAATGACAGTTTTTGGATAGGGCTTTATCCGGGGATGAGTGATGATGCTATAAACTATATGATTAAAAAAATTAGGGAATTTTTAAGTCAATGAAAAAGTATCTTATAAGTGGTATTGGACCAGGATCTTCAGGAGTGGGTCGTTTAATGTATAAATTAATAGAAGAAGCTAATAAACATAACTATAAGATTCTTTATAAATTTGCCAATAAATCTGTGCGTCTTCTCATTAATGAGAAAAAGTATTTTGAGCTATTGAAGGAATTAATATTTCGTAGTATTAGTAGTATTTATTTTAATATTAAAGTTCTATCTATTAGAAATGCAGAAATAATTCTTCTGCATCCGCAAAATTTAGGTATTAAAAATGTTAAAAAACTAATTCTTTTCAATAAAATTATAAAATGGTATATCATGGATAATAGCTTTTTTTGTATGAAATCCTATAATTATTTAAATGGAGAGTGTATCCAATGTTTAAACAACATTGATGATTATGATGAATTGTGTACCCCTTTCCCGCATCCGTATAATGTTGAAGAATATAATGAATTTCTTCATTTTATTAAAAATAATATAAATAAAATTAAGATATATGCACAGTCAGAGTCTCACCAATCATTAATAACTTTTTTTTATGGTGATACTATTAATAGTACAGTAGTTGGTTTAGATACTGGTGAATTTAATATTGATATAATAAGAGAGAATAAAAATAAAATACCTGAACATAAGTCGATTGTATTTCATGGTCATTTAATAGATGCTAAAGGGTTTGCATTTGCATATAAATTGGCTTTAAAACTTCCACAATATAAATTCATTTTTCCAGCAAAACAACCTAAAAATATAAGTAATGTTCCTGATCATATACATTTTTTAGATATATCTTGGAATAAAGGTTTAAAAAAGTTTGTTGAAGAGGCTACACTCGTATTATGCTTATCCATGTGGTCAACTCCGATTGAAGGTGCCTTAATCAAGTCAATTTACTATAATGGTAGAGTTGCTGTGATGAATAATCAATTTGGTTTTAATACAGAGATCGCAGATGATTTAATATTAAAATTGAGTTATGACTGTAAAGAAGCTGCTTTGCAAATTGACACATATATAAAAGAAAATATAGACTCTTCAAATGATTTAAAAAAATGGCTATGTGAGATTTTTAGTAATTATAATATTTCAAAAATGTTTACAGATGAAAATAAAGAAAGTATTTGGGAAAATTACTTTGATTTTTAGGAACATTATATTAGTAAACAAAATGATTGTTAGTCTTACTGTTTTTTTATTTATATTTTCTCATTTTATCCTATTGAAGTTTGGAACTTATTCTTATATTTTTGTGTTAGCATTATTGAATTTTATGCTAATGCATAAATATATATATATTATAAAAACACTTCCAAAGATTTTTTTTGTTCCTATAATATTATTGCTTGGAATAATATTATTAAGCTTATTGGTCCATATAAATGAGTTTTTTTCTGGAACGGTTTTTTTTGCTTTGTTTTCACCGTTACTTCTTTTAATAACATATTGGATCTTTAAACAAGAACCTATTTTAGTGAATAATGTGGCATTATTTGTTCTTATTCTATATTATATATTTATTTTTGTTTCTGGATTAACAACTGGTTTTTCACCACAAGATATAAATAACTACTTTGATAACTATAGCAGGAATGCTGTTTCAGGAATGGCCATTATATTACAGATTTTTTATACAGCTACTTACTTCAGATTAAATAAAAGTGTTCCCCTTATTACGCCAAATATTACTTTTTTAATTTCTGTTCTTTCATATGGTCGTTCAGGGATAGGGTTGGCATTTATAATTGTATTATTATCTTATTTTATTAAGTTTTTACAAGTAAAAAAAATAATGAAGTTAATTTATTTAGCTTTATTGGTGCTATTTTTAATTTTTATTATATTAAATATTAATATAATAAGTGATTTTATTTTATCAAAAACTAATTTTATTTCTGGGTTTGAATCAGCAAGAAGTTTAATTAATAATGCATACTTATCTCGTTTAGATTTAGAAACATTTTTTACCGGTATGGATTTGTCTAAAATTTCTATTATTGAGTTTTATGATAACAACCCACATAATAGTTATATTAACGGACATGCTCATTTTGGCATTTTATATTTATTATTTATTTTATTTTTTTTAGCAGGTTCAACATATTTATTTTTAATTTATAAAAATACTTTTTTATATTATATACTTATATTGGTATACCTAGTAAGATATAGTTTGGATACAAGTGCTTTATTTGGGCCGTCAGATTATATATTATTTTACTTATTTTTCTGTTTGTATGAACCTCACTTAAAATATTTGGAGAAAACATAAAATGAAAATCTCAATCATAACAGTAGTATGGAATAACAAAGAGACCATAAAAGATGCAATAGACTCAGTACTCTCTCAAACATATAAAAACATTGAATACATCATAGTAGATGGTGCAAGCAGTGATGGAACAGTTGATATAATAAAAGGCTATGGAGATAAAATAACAAAGTTTATAAGTGAACCTGATAAAGGTTTATATGATGCTATGAACAAAGGATTGTCTTTAGCTACTGGAGATATAGTTGGGATACTTAATAGTGATGATTTCTATATAGATGAGTTTGTAATAGAAAAAGTTGTAAATGAATTTAAAGAAAAACAAGTTGATAGTGTGTATGCTGATTTAGTTTTTGTGAAGTCTGAGAATTTAGAAAAAACTGTGCGATACTATGATAGTAGTAAGTTTAACCCTGAAAAGTTTGCTTATGGGTGGATGCCTGCTCATCCTACTTTTTTTGTAAAACGAGAGATATATGAGAAGTATGGAGTGTTTAGAACTGACTTGAAGATAGGGGCGGATTTTGATATATTGGCTCGATTTTTACATACTCATAAGATAAGTTATAGCTATATGCAAGAAGTTTTAGTGAAAATGCGACTTGGTGGGGTGAGTACCTCTTTTAGTAGTATATGGATAAACAATCTTGAAGCTCTTCAGGTGTGTAGAGATAATGGAATAGATACAAATATATTTAAAATATTGTCTAAGTATCCTAGTAAGATATTGGGATTGTTTAAGAGATGAAAAAATTATTAATCACTGGAGCAAGTGGTTTTGTTGGAAACTACTTCATAAATAAATATAGCGAAATATACAACATACAAAAGTTTAGCTTTTTAAACGACGACTTTAATACTCTACATGTAGAGGGTGTTGATGTTGTTGTGCATCTTTCTGCTTTAGTTCATCAGATGGGTGGGGCTAGTGAACAGGAGTATGAGAGAGTAAATGTTGTGCAGACTTTGGACTTAGCTAGGAAGGCTAAAGAGAGTGGGGTGAAGCAATTTGTATTTATGAGTAGTGTTAAGGTTTATGGGGAAGAGAGTGAGAGCGCCTATAGTGAAGATACTATTTGTGAACCTCAAGATGAGTATGGAAAGAGTAAGTTAAAAGCTGAGAGGGAGTTGCTGAAGTTAGAAGATGATGATTTTGTTGTTTCTATTGTTCGGACTCCTATTGTTTATGGGTATGGGGTTAAG
>Ga0256840_1004419_pt1 | contig 10565 bp, 11 predicted proteins | sample 355202metaG_FD_185969 | JGI IMG/M metagenome (GOLD analysis project Ga0256840, IMG submission 185969) | Hydrothermal vent microbial communities from Mid Atlantic Ridge, Atlantic Ocean - 355-202 | ecosystem: Environmental > Aquatic > Marine > Hydrothermal vents | place: Atlantic Ocean: Mid...
AAACTGAATATCACTAACGAGGTGACCATCAGCCGTAGTGATCTGCCTTTGCATTGCCCCACCAATACATCAGCCCTTTGGTGTGCGCATCCTAAAGTATTTTTAGCGATTGAAGATTCTAAAAATGGCACGGCTCGTTGTCCTTACTGTGGCACGCTTTATAAGTTGCAAGATTAGTCGTTCATCAGCAAACCATTTCATTCATTTTCAATGCCCCTAAAGTTTTTTCACCCTCGGTTTTGGCTCACTTGGTTTGGGATAGGGTTATTGCGACTAGTTATTCTTTTGCCTTGGCGCTGGCAAATAGCAATCGGAAAAGTACTTGGCAAGATTCTGTATCACGCCCTTCCTGCTCGTCGACAAATTAGTTGCATCAATCTTAGAATAGCTTTTCCTGAACGATCAGCAACAGAAGTTAATCAACTTAATCGCCAACATTTTATTTCAATGGGTCGAGGCCTCATTGAAGCCGCTGTGGGCTGGTGGGGCAGTGAAACCCAAATCGAAAAACTAACCCATGTTGAAGGGCTTGAGCATGTCGAAAAAGCATTGGATGAAGGACGAGTGATTTTAATAGGGGTTCACTTTTCTAGTATCGAAGTAGGCGCCAGAATTCTTGCAAAACGGATGCCTGTACATGCTGTTTATCGTCCTCACCAAAATAAGCTAATAGAATATTTAGTCGCACTAAAACGTGATACACAATATGGAAAAGTGATACCCAAAGACAAAATTCGCGAAATGATTAAAAGCATTAAAGAGGGCTTTCCTGCATGGTATGCAACTGATCAAAACTTTCGAGGTAAAGGCAGTATTCTCGTGCCTTTTTTTGGTATCGACGCACCAACAAATCCTGGTACAGCACGCTTAGCAAAAATGACTGGTGCAAAAGTCATTCCATCCATCACAGTAAGGCTTGTTGATGATACTCAAGGTCGTAATGGCTACTTGGTTAGATTCTTGCCTCCTATTGAGAGCTTCCCCAGCGAGGATGCCTTGCATGATACTACACGCTTAAATCAAATTCTTGAGGAGGCAATTACGGAGTTTCCTGATCAATACCTTTGGACGCATAAGCGCTATAAGCATTATCAAACTGAAAACAAAGACTTTTACAAAGACTACTTGCGTAAAAATGAGACTGATTGCTCATGATTATTCAACGTTATCTAGTTAAAGAAATTGCAGCTTCATTTTTAGCTACACTTTTTGTATTGCTACTGATCATTATCGGCAATACATTCGTGCGTTTACTCGGGGATGTGAGTGGCGGAAGTTTGCCAGTCGATGCTTTAGGCAAACTGGTTTTCTTAAAGTCATTCAACGCTGCAATCAGCTTAGCGCCAATCGCGCTACTGATCGGGATGATGTTGGCGTTCGGGCGGCTCTATCGAGACCATGAAGTGCTCGCACTGCATGCATCAGGCGTTGGACCAAAAGAGTTCTACAAGGGGATTTTCTTATTTGTGGGGCCGCTGACTTTACTCATTGCTGCGTTGGTTTTATTTATTATTCCTCAGCTTGAGCAAACCAGCCAAGGTATTGAAAATGAAATAAAACAGCGCCCCGAAGCCGCAGGCATACCTGTTGGGGAGTTTATGCACGCCAATGTAAGCGGCAAACGTCTCACTTTATTTGTTGAAGATGTTGATAAAGAAAATGTCGTAATGAAGCACATTTTCTTACACTTAGACTCTAGAAAACCTGATCCAAATAAACCAGTAAAAAGTGCAGGTAGAAATTCACTGGATGATTCAGAAATGATATTAACAGGTAAGCAAGCCTTACTATATGTTGACCCAGAAGGTGGCGGTAGAGTATTTAAATTTAAAGATGGTAGCTTGTATCAAAACAACCGAGCAACAGGAGAATTTTCTATTTTTAGATTTGCTGAACATGGACTTCATGTTCCTGCGCTCAAAATAGCGAAAACCAGAAACCTTGAAGCATATTCATTCACAAAGTTACTAAAGAATAATGATCGAGAAAGCAAAGCTGAAATACATTGGCGTTTAGCTTTAATATTTTCAGCACCTGTTATGGCATTGCTTGCATTCCCTCTTAGCTATACGACACCCAGACAAGGGCGCTATGGCAAACTTGCCATCGGCATATTGCTTTATGCCGTGTATGCCAACCTAAATATTACAGGGCGCTCTATGATTGAAGAAGGCTCAATCCCGAATTGGCTAGGCTTATGGTGGACGCACATTATTTTCATACTACTGTCACTGTGGTTAGTGCGGCGACAATATAGTCGTGTGAGGTAGCCAAAATCATGAAGATAATCGACCGCTATATTTGGGTATCAACCCTGCAAGGCTTACTAATGGCTTGGTTGGCACTTGTTATTTTGGATGTGTTTTTTGCCTTTATTAATGAAGTTAGTAAAACCAACGAGTTGTATTCAACAGCACAAGCCATCGTCTACCTTGTCTACACTTTACCTGGCAGATTTTACGAATTCTTCCCCACCTCAATACTCATTGGTACATTGTTGGGCTTAGGCAACCTTTCAGCAAATTCTGAATTTACCGCAATGCGTGCCGCAGGCTTATCAATCAGACGAATTATATTCTCTGTTTTAAAATTAGGCTTACTCTTAGCAATAGGTATTTTCATTGTGGGTGAATGGCTAGTACCCGTCGCTGACTTACAAGCACGAAATTTTAAGGCGCACCTAAAAAATAAAAATATTGTACTGGTCGGCGGCGCAGGATTATGGATAAAAGAAAACAAACGCATTATTCACATCGGTAGCGTTATTTCCAGAAAGCAAATCTCAGATATATCCATCTACACCTTTAACGATGATCACACGGGATTAAAATCATTAACCACCAGCACAGGTGCCACCGCCAACGACGAGGGCTGGCACCTTAAAAATATGGAAAATACTCTATTTTCAGAACAAAAAGTCCAGAAATCAAAAGAAGAAACGGCATTCAAAAAAGATTTTTTAGATTCCGATATATTAAATGTAGCCACAGTAAGCCCCAACCAACTCTCCAGCTCCGCTCTAAATAAAATAATCAAACATCAAAAAGAAAACAACCTAAAAACAGGAAAATACGAACTCATCTACTGGAAACGATACTCCGTACCCTTATCAGCTCTAGTCATGCTAATATTGGCCATGCCCTTTTTATTTGGATCAGCACGAGGAGGGGGCGCAGGACAGCGCGTTTTTATAGGTATAGTGGTAGGTATTGCGTTCTATTTGGCAAATAGGCTTATTAATGAGCTAGGGGGTGTCTATGGATTTTCGCCTTTTTTGAGCGCTTTTTTACCCTCTATTATGTTTTTTGGAGCTGGAATATTGGCTTTAAACCGAATAAGATAAATAAAAAAAGTGAACTACCAATTACCAATTTTGCAAAGAAAATAAGACGAACTTTCGTTATGTTAAGGATATGTTATGGACGATAAATCAACATTTTACTATGACGGAACTAGAGATAATATTGTAGGTTTTTTACCTAGTGAATATTCTAAAGTATTAGAAGTGGGTTGTGGGAACGGCTCTTTTAGATACAGCTTGAACTCTGATTGTGAGTATTGGGGAGTTGAACCCCAAACTATAGCACATAAGTCTGCGACAGAAAAACTTGATAAAACCTTACTTGGGACTTATCAAGAAGTAGCCAAAGATCTTCCTGATAATTATTTTGATTTAATTATCTGTAATGATGTAATTGAGCATATGAGCGACCATGATGAGTTTCTTGATGAAATAAGAATTAAAATGAAAGACAACGCATACATAGTTGGCGCAATACCAAATGTTAGATTTTTTCCTAATCTATTCTTACTAATGATTAAGAAAGATTGGGAATACCAAGATGAAGGAATATTGGATAGAACTCATTTAAGATTTTTTACCAGAAAAAGCCTTATACGCACATTAAAACAACATGGCTATTCCATAGAGGAATTTGCAGGCATTAATAATCTCTCATACAAGCCAACCTCTATAAAAAAGATTACTAAGTTTATAGTAACTAGAATTTTAGGAAAAGACACACTATCGCAACAATTTGCTTTTCGTATAAAAAAATAATGAAGCTTTAAGGAATACATATTCGTGCAAGCAAGAAAAATCCATAAAAAAGAACACAGTTATAAAATTAAGTTTAGTTTTTGTTCACTCATTACTCGTATTGATGAATATCATGAAATGATCGATAGCGCAAAGAAAGCTGGATTTGATAGTGACGATGTAGAGTTCCTATACATTGATAACTCTAAAGCAAATGTCTATGACGGTTTTTCTGGGTTTAATAAATTTTTAATTGAAGCCAAAGGGCAGTACCTTATTTACTGCCACCAAGATATTTTATTTGATTTTGAAAATAAGGAGACCCTTGAAGAAAAAATTAATGAAATAGATACTCTAGACCCGAAATGGGCGGTCTTAGGGAATGCTGGAAAAGCTCATAGCAGCCAATCTATTGTACGTATTACCGATGCCAACGCTGATAATATTCGCTATGACCCCTTGCCAAGCAAAGTTATGACCCTTGATGAGAACTTTATTATCGTTAATCGTAGAAAACCTGTTTCATGCTCTTCTCAAATGAAAGGTTTCCACTTATACGCTACAGACCTTTGCCAGAATGCAGAACACCTTGGTTATAGTTGTTATGTTATAGACTTTCACCTGCGACACAAAAGTGGGGGCAACCCTGATGCAAGCTATAGAGCCGTGCAACACGAGCTAATGAATTTAAATCATAAAAGAAGGAAATCACAAGTTATTGAAGCCATGTGTTCTCGTTTTTATGTTTCATCATCACGCTTGTCCATGCTTATTTTTAATAATAAGAAACTATTAAACCTCTACAAAAGTTTAAAAAAGAAGCGATCCAAGCCTCGCAGTGATTAACGTGTTTTAGAGGTTATATAGCTAGTACGCAGTTTTAAAAAAGGGGACTCAATAAAACGATAGCTAAGATACCCAATCGGCACCATTAATAAAAAACAGATAGCAAAAAATTACATATTCAAATGCATTAGTAGCCTCTCACATAATGTGTGAAGCACCATGTGAAAACCATAAACGCTACTGAGTGGTAGGAAACATTATAGTTCAACAGATTTGAAGGGTACTGGCATCTTTTTTAGACTCAACAAAGCGGAGAAGAACCTTACAATTCGATAAAAAACGAATGATATCAGGAGTATGTTCAATTACATGTGATGCTATTACCCAATTATAATATCCTTTTTTACCAATGAGATCCTTATAAAATTCTCCTTTCCAAATATAATCAACCTCTTCTATATTACTGGTATCTACACGGGTATCATTTTTATATTTATTGACTAACCCCTGCTTGTCAGTGTGATCAATCACTTCTACGTTAAAGCCCTTTGACTGTAGGTGCTGTTGGGCTATGACTAGGCCCTATTTCCAAGCCAGCACTACCCTTAGTAATATATTTTAGTAAAAATTGTTGCCTATTCATGTTTAAAACTCTACTCTAAGTCGTCTAATGGTTTTGCACCTTTCTTTGGATATTCTCTCATAATTTTTTCAAGCCTTATTCTATATGTATGAGAGCTGGATACTTTATCGTACCCTTGGGTAATTATCTTTTTATAATAATCATCTTCCACAGAAGTAAGAAATTTAGATATATCCTGAGCTGATTGATAAACAAACACTTCTTTGCCTTTCTGGTAGCATAAATGAAGATCAGCAACCTGATCTGTAATCAATAAGGCTTGGCATGCAGGTGCTTCAAAACAGCGCATGTTTAGCCCATTTTTTATATTATTTGAATTGATGATATTTAAAACAAAACTATGCATTTGATATAATTGTGCCACTTCTACTAATGGAATATTTTTACTAATAACGTTGTGTGCTGGATGACTATGCTTATTCCATCCTTTACCAATAATGAGCATCGGTACATCTATTCTTTTGATTAATGCCTCTCTATTAGCCGACCAAGCACCAATGAATAATAACTTCTTTGATCGTGTTTTTTTATTTTTTGCAGGATAAAAAATGATAGGGTTATATGCTAGTGGTAAATAACTTGAATTAGCAATACCCATTGATTTAGCCTGTTCTACCAGTGCGGTATCCGTGAAATAGTAGTGATCAAAGATTTCTTTTGATATAAGAATTTCCTTTTTGAAAAAATCCCCTATCCAATGTACATAGTTACATCTTAATTGATGTGCATGAAACACATTAAGCACTTTTTTTGAAAAATAGAACATATCGGTAACGACCACTAAATGTGGTTGAAAGTCTTGCATTACCGTTTCTAAGGCTCTGGCTGTAATGGAGTCTTTATAATCATTACTAAATTGTCCTGTTATTTTTTTAGAGAGACGCTCAAATAGATTGTTATGATTTAATCCAAAGCCTTTTATTTCAACATCTGGCAGTCCTTCTCCTGCATCGAGAAAGTGCTCATACCATTGCAGTATTCCACCTCTTTTTCCAAGGATTAATACCTTCATGGTTTTTTTACATATATAAAATCATTGATGATTTTTACTATCTTGTCATATCCTTCTTCTACATCAACAGCCTTAAACTCAATAGAATCTGGTGAAAACCCCTGTAGCTCATCAATCTTAATGCGCCCAATATGTCTATTCTTGGCAAATCGAGCAATTACAGCTTTGTGTCCTTTATTAATATTTCTAGTCAACCCTCGCAAGGTAATAACAGGTTTCTTAGAGATAATCGCCTCACTCACCATTGAAGTACTATCCTCAGTACAAAAAATTATTTCCCCTGATCCTAAATATGCTTGCATTATTTTCTCAGGTTTTTCATTAAAATAAACAGCGTAAGCTATTTCTTTTTTTCCCTGTAATAATGACTGTAAATACTTTTCATTTTCCACTCCTGTTCTTCTTGAGGTTGTTACTAACCAACGAACCTCATATTTTTTTGCAAGGACTACCATCCCAGTTATCAGGTTTTTATAATTTTCCTTAGAATAATTATAACCTGAACCTTCCCCTCCTATTAACATTACCCATAAGTTTTTAGTTGTATCTGCAAAAATATCATTATGTGTCTTGATAAAACTATTAGCTGCTTCTTTCAGTTTTTCTGTATCTATCAACGTAGGTACAACATCCAGAATAATACTATTATCCACATCGTGCATTATTATTGTTGTAATAACACCAGAAAATAGTTGTGGCTGGTGTCCTCTTAAAGAACCAAAATACAGATTTTTGCAGTTATATCTTTTTGCCAATAACGCATTAATACCGCATGTATTTCCACCCGCAGAAATAATTAAATCTGGCTTAAAAGACTGTACTTGTGAAGTATCAAACTCATAAAATATTCTAAAAAATAAATCTACACTTCTATTATTTTTATTCAATAACTTACAAAGAAAATAGTTTGCTATTTTTATTCTTGGTCTAATTTGAAGAGTTTCATCCTGAATAGAAAACCTCTTCTTGAGGTAATTTACAAGCCCCAATGATTGGGTCATATGACCAGATTTACCATCACTGATTATTAAGACTTTAAGTGCTTTCAATGAAGAATATCCATATATACCTGTTCGATACTATTTCGCATTTTCTTAAACGAAAAATTATCTTGTGCCCATTGAAATGTAGATTGAAAGCTATCATTAAAGACTTCATAGTTATCCACTATATAAACCAACAGTTGATTTAGCCCCTCAATATCATTGACTTTAGCAACAGCCCCCTGCGGAAGAATACTTTTCATATCTGCAACATCTGTTGAAATCACTGGTGTCCCTGAAAGCAGTGATTCTGCCATTACGTATGAAAACCCTTCTCGCTCTGATGAAATCACACACAAATCTGCGGCACTAAGAATTTCTATATTATCTTGCCTATGTCCTAATAATCTGATGTTGTCTTGTCCTGATTCTTTAATTTGTAGTTCAAGCTTATGTCTTTCCTGTCCATCTCCAACTATCAACAAACATGCATTGTTTATACCTTGAAATGCATCAATAAGAATATCAAAGCGCTTGACTTCAACCAAACGTCCAATTGAAACAACTAGTTTAGTGTTTTCAGATAAACCAAATTCATTTAGTAGATAACGCCTTTGTTGTAGACGACTCTCAGCCAAACTAACGCCGTTATAGGCAAAGCTTTTATTTGGGTTTTTCAGATTTTTTAATACACTATTAGAAACACCAATTACCCAATCATATTTCTCATACTGGGCTAGATTTTTTTTTAGGCTGTGTAATGTTGCAACAAGTTTTATCCTCATTGGGAGAAAAGGCTTGAGCGTAGCAATAATAGAAACAGCCTTATTAGCTTGAGCGTGAACAATATCAGGAGAAATATTACGAAGGAGTTTTAAGACGGAATAAAGTAAAACTGGATTGCGTCTGCCTCTTGTCAGATCCAAGGAATGAACTAAAACATTTTTGAACTGCTTAGTATATTTTTCATGCACAATCACATGAACCTCATGGTGCTCAACGAGTGCATTGCTTACTTGTACAAAATGACTTTCCAAGCCACCATCTTCATTTCCTCCCATAATCAGGCAAATTCTCATTTCTTTATCCCTCTTTTACCTGTTTTTAACTTTAGCTTAAAAGCATAGAAATTATCTTTACCGCTTATGGTAATTCTTTTCAATAAATATGGACCAATCAAAGACAAATCATTTATACCTTTCTCAACAGTCGTCGCATTACTATATCCCGTCTGCTCTACCAGCTCTAAATCAACCTCATCATATAAGCCAAAAGGATAGCAAAATGATTGACATTCAATATTAAATAATTCTCTTAATTGTTCTCTAGAAGCTATAATTTCTTGCTCCTTTTGTTCTTTAGACAACATGGGCAAATTATCATGAGTCAATGTATGTGATCCAATTTCTATTAAACCTGATTTAATTAATTCTTTAACTTGTCTATCTTGTAGTTTCGGCTCAAGCATCAGCTCATTGTTATTATTTTTCTTTTTACGTTTACTCGACCATTCACGATTATGCCGATCGACAACTAGATAGATAGTCGCTTTAGCATCGTATTTTTTCAGTATAGGCAACGCATTAATAAAATTATCCTCATAACCATCATCAAAGGTCACGGCAATACTTTTTTCTGGCAGGGATGCACTCTGACTGATTAACTCAGCCATGGTGAAGAAGTGCCACCCACCTTCACTTAAAAACCTTATTTGTTCTTCAAATACAGAAGGAGAAACACGCAATGAATTAAACTTCGCACCTTTGATAGGCTCTCTCACCATGTGATACATCAAGATTCGAGGAGATTTATAAGATACTGTTTTTTTCCACCAAGCATAACGATGAGAAAAATAAGCTCCAAAAATAACAATTACACCTAAAGTTATTAATAGAGCTGTACTCATACTATTGACTCGTAAAGAGCGATTGTTTTATCTAGCATTGTCTGTTTCTTATAATAGTTTTGAGCCACCGCTGGCGGCTTAATTTCACCCTCAAAAAGTTCCTGACACCGAGCTGCGATACCTTTAATATCTTTTAATCCAACCAACCCTACTGGGTAAATATTACCCAATGTTTCACCAACACCTCCGTGATTGTAAGCAATTACTGCTCTACCTAAACTAATAGCTTCAACGGCTGTTCTGCCAAAGGACTCTGGTTTAGTTGATAATGAAAAAATTGTGGCTGAAATTGCATAAATCTGCTTCATATCTGAGCGAAAGCCTGTAAAGGTGATGCTATCTTCTAAACCTTCATCTTTCACACGTTGATACAATTCCTGAGCATACTGTAATCGCTTCGGATCTTCTCCTCCCACAATAAGACCGTGTACATTGGGGTTCTTAGCTTTTAATAACTTAATAATATCAATAAAGTCATGATGCCCTTTAAGTCTTGTTAATCTTCCAGGCAAGGTTAACAACCACTTATTTTCAGTTTGAGGAAAATCCTTTTGCCACGCTTCCAGCCACTTAGCTTCAGGTTGATAAGCAAAGGGGAATTCCTCTGCATCGATACCACGTGCAATAGTGACTATTTTAGATTTTTCTGTGTCAGGGTAGTTTTTTAATAAATACTTTTTAACCGTATCTGATACGGCAATAATCTTTTCCCCATACGTCATTACTTTGCTATAGCGACTAACTGAGTTTAATCCATGCATCGTCGTTATAAAACGTGGCCGTATATCATTTGGAATCTTTCGCCATGCCAGCCAAGCAATCCATGCAGGCAAACGTGACCGAGCATGAATAATATCAACTTTATTTTCCCTCAACCAAACTCTAAGCTTCCTTACTTGCAGAAAGGTTAACGGTGATTTTTTCCCCAAATTCCAGGTAACATGTTCGCTCCCCTCTTGCTCAAGCTCTTTGACCAAGCGCCCACCTGATGAAATTACAATTGATTTATGTCCTGCTTCAACAATAGCTTTAGCAATCTCCAAGGTTCCTTTTTCAACTCCTCCACTATGGAGATCAGGAAGCATTTGTACTACTTTTAGTGGTTTTTTAGTCATTTATAAATCAAATTTCTCTAACAGCAATCGAGAGCAACGATCTGCTTCATACAGAGGTTCAAGCTTCTTTTGTGGCATATT
>Ga0256840_1004420_pt1 | contig 10560 bp, 9 predicted proteins | sample 355202metaG_FD_185969 | JGI IMG/M metagenome (GOLD analysis project Ga0256840, IMG submission 185969) | Hydrothermal vent microbial communities from Mid Atlantic Ridge, Atlantic Ocean - 355-202 | ecosystem: Environmental > Aquatic > Marine > Hydrothermal vents | place: Atlantic Ocean: Mid...
AATTTCTCGTTCCCATGGGAATGCCTAGTTCGAAGAACATTCCCACGCCGAGTATAGGAACGAGTTTGACTTAATCACCCCGATCTAGATGGCAGTAATGGACGATGGCGTATGTATTATCTCTATTGTCGTGATCTCGGTTGAAAGACCCCGGAATGTTAGAGAATGCGGTGAATGATAATATAGGACCCGACACGACTTTGGGGCGATCGGTCCCACTCTCCTTGTTTGATTTCAATCTCTAAGGAAAGGTAATTCCCCTTTTCTTTGATCGCCTCTTCGATGTTTTCTCGTGTTACTGCGCTCTCACAAAACTTGATAAAATAGTCTTGAATTGAACGTCGGACATAGAATTCTGAGTGGCCGCTTTTTTTTCCCATTTTATTGATGAAAGGTTTAAGAAGAACTTCGGCACGAATAAGGTTTCCCTTTTCGCCTTTTTTATCTTTGGTTTTATTGTAGGGCTTCATTTTTGTTCTTTTTTTCGGGGGCGAAGTTTGTGTTTTTGGTGCCTCCTTAGGGCTCGTTGGGGGCGTATGTATCGTCGATTTAGAGCAACTAGGGAAACTGAGGGCGGAAAGAAAGAGGAGAATGGGAATCTTCATTTGCTCGGCCAAAAATGGGGTAAAGGTCCTACAAAAGGGTACCTCTTACTCCGATCTTTTGAAATGCAAGGACGCAATTGTTTGCGTTTGATCATCGATCCAAAGGTATGATTCTGGCATACTCGTCTACCTGATTTTAGTTAGGACGCCTCTTGTTTAGATCTTTTGCATTTTCGATATTCTTACTATTGAACGCATGTTCTTTTGTACGTTTTGAGGTAAGCCCCTACGTGGTCCGCGATGTGGAGATCTATTATTCAGTACAAGAAGACGTGAGTTTTTTCTTTTGGAAAATTAAACACGATGCGCTTCTTGAAAATGTAAGTTTTGAAAAATGGGATGGAGACGACTACGCAAGCATCGACCTCGACAAAACGCTCTTTCCAGCGGCCCCTGTGAAATGCGGCGCGCATTGGTGTTTTCAATATCAGATTCCTGGCAAGTTTGAGAACGACGAAGAACAAGCGCCTATTCGCTCTATTCATGTCGACCAAGGCATCTTTGCTGGAAGTAAACCGCGATTGCAAGAAGTGGAAATCACCTTCACAAGTGAACCCATCGGAATTGATAATAATGTCAACATCGATCCTCATTTATTTGATTGGTTTAAGGAAAATAAGGTCGCCTTAAAACGGAAGTTCGAGTGGCAATTTCGGGAATCTCCTGAAGACCGATGCCGCCTTGCCGCGACCGAGTGGAAAGTATTTAAGGGTAATATTCTCACAGCTCACGACTGGGTTGAGAACGCGTTTCCAACTTGCTTTTCATTAAGGCCAAAACGCCAAGATAGAAAAGGGGCCGAAATTTTAACCCGCTTTCGGCCCTCCGCCGAAACGATTTTTGATAAACAACGTTACGATGTTCCGACGCAGAGCGCGCATGTCGTCTATGGCGTTCTAATTGATCTTGAAATTTCAAATGACAATCGTTGTGAACAGATTAAGAAGTGGTTGGATTCAACGATTGAAGGCGCGATTCGAAAGAATTCCCAGACCTACAAAAAACTCGACATCTACACGCCGCTTGCCACCGATGACGGCCAAGCGCTGTCTGGTTGTGAACAGCGGACCATGCAGGATTTTCCCATCGCTCAGATGTTAAGAGATGCGCGTTCGGAAATCGCTGTTTCGGAAAACCCAGTTCGCATTGTCTGGATTTATGTGAACAATATTAACCAAGCTCCGGCTGAACGCGTGCTCTTTCAAATAGCAGCTTTACAAACCTCTTTAGAAGAGAACGGCGCCCAAAGCTATCACCTCGGTATCGGTTCCGATTTTATTATTCGCTTTTACGATTCAAGTCTTATTCCTGATAACCTCAAACCGGCCGACGACACCGGCGAAGAGCCCGAGGAGAATCCCTTTCGCGATGCTATCGGTTGGCGACCTATTGAGGATCAAACTTTCGGTGCCGATATCCGTTCTTGGGCAAAAGCCAACCTTCCTTTTCAAACGATGCTTCATGATCGGCGGACAGAAATTCCGATAAAAAAATGGAGGGAAGCCTCGGCCGCCAAACGCTTTAAAATTTGTCAGTCTACGCCCTTTGAAGTGGATCGTTTGGGGATACATAGTCCGAAATTTGAGTGGACGCCCAACGTGGTTTCAAGTCTACCTTGGCCCGAAGATGAAGACCCTTTTTTCGCGGTCGAGATCCCAGCACAATTTTTATTGTCTAAAAAGTTTTATACTCGACAACGTGTTGATACCGTGATCGAGGCTTGTCTGCGCTTTTGTTCACATCGCTTCCAAACCAAAACAAGAGAGATTTTCGAGAACTGGAAAGAGACCACAGGCCAGCGTCCGATGGAGGTTTGCCAATGGACAGAATAGTCGCAATGTTTACCTTAATTGGGGCTCTGTGCTCTTCCACTATGCTACTCGCCCAAGAACGACCCACAGTCCAAAACCGCTTCTCAGAAAAAGCGGGCGCCTTTTCCGCGCACGTCACTGGAATAACCCATATTCGTAACGATTTTTACAATGCCTTCGGTTTAGGGTTGGACCTCGATTATTATTTTGGGGAATCTTTCGGTGTCGAAGTTCGTGGCCTGCTCATCAAAAGTTCGCTTTCATCACCGGCGCTTGATCTCAAGGAGCGCACCGGTTTAACACCTGATACCTATCCTCAAAAAGGAATGGTCCTCGCTGGTGGACGATACTCCATCGGATATGGAAAAATACTTCTTTTCGAAAATATCGTCATGCATTTTGACCCACAGGTTTTTGTCCATGGCGGCGTCGCTTTCGCCGAACGACGGATCATTCCGACCGCGCTTTACGGATTGTCTTTACTCAATCACTTCCGTTGGGGAATTCAGTTGAAGGTCGATATTGCGGGAAGCATTCAATTTGAAGAGCGTAGTGAGCGTGGACAAGTTGCAAGTTTTGGTTTCATGCCCTCAATTGGAATTGGCTGGAATATGGGCGCCCTTTGGAGCGGTGAGGAAAAACCATGAAGCGTCTTTTACCCACGATAGCCATGATGGCATTGTCCTGTGCCCACGCTGATTCAGGAACCCGACCGCAAGTATCTGAACACTTTTCACATCTTCAAAATCGAGATCTTAGCGCCTTCGAGCGATCTTTGGCTTACGACATCCAACGCAACACTGTTGATGAGTGGACATTCTTGGGAAAAAGTTGGGTCGCCTTTGCGAACTGCGATCCTATTCCCGAACATACCTTTAAACATCCCTCGATTGCTTTTATTGAAGCGAGTATGATTTCCGAATCTGCCCGACGAGATCTAAGAATCCTTCTCTTTGCCTCCGAAGAACGATTTGTTGAAACCCTTGGTGATGAACTTCTTTCGAAAACGTTTTTTTCGCGCGAAGGAAAAAAGACCAGCAAAGAGATTATATGGCCCGGTGGTAATGAGCGGTGGGAAGACGAGATCCCTGCCTCCTTACCTATCGAAAGTCATTGCGGTCTTTATTCAGAAAAAGTGCTCACCAAAGAAATCGATCTTAAAAAAGAGAAGGTCTCTTCACGTTTAGCATTCTGGGAAAATATCTATTATTCCTCCATTCTGAACGCATCGCATTTTGCGACGAAGGTGAGCCAAGAGAAAAGAAAAGGCGCAATCGGCGAGACTATTTTTAAAATGAATCTTGAAGGCATTCGATATTTTGCAGGCCGACGCCGGGCCTTCTCAAAAGAATTTCAACGTCTTCGGATCCAGCGCGATCAATTTGTCCCCGGCCAAGGTGGAGAGACTTCTGATGAAAGTGTGCTTGCCGAACTAGACAAGTCGGGGGAATTAGCCCATCAAAAAACGAAGGACTATAGTCAGAAAATAGAAAAACTAGCCGCCGATTTGCAGCGTTTGGTTCCCATAGAAGGTTTACGTTTTTCGTCCACCCAACTTGCCATCGCCCGCAGCGTCTTGGCGATGTTGGCGGTTGAAGAAGGACGTTTCAATGATGCCCGCGTTCACCTGTATGCAGAGGCATCCGAATTGGCCGATTTTGATGACGATCAATTCGCTTGGTTATCGCGCTATCTGGATATTCGCGTCAATTCTGCCTTGGGTCATCACGCCCAAATTACGAAGCGTTACGATAACGCCCTCCCAAATCGACAATCCAAATATTATGGTCCCTACGTTTATCGTCTTGCGTTCTCACTAAAGCAAGCTGGCGCCGAAGATCGTTTTTACGGCATCGTCAAATCTGCATTTCGCGATAAAAGTTATAAATCCGATCCCTTTCTCAGAGCCCTTTATCTAGAGCTTTTGGCCTCCCTTTCAGCGGTTTCTTTTGATTCAGGTGTTGCCGATATTCTAGAAGAATTGGGTCCTAGAGGAGAAACCTTTGAACGTGTGGAAGAGTTGGCACGGGTTGCCTTAGATGGTGGATATCCAGACAACGCTCGCGCCGCCGCTCAATGGCTTATCGACCATCATAAAAATGCGAAATTTCATCCGCGTTATCACGCGATTGCAGCACTAAGTGCATTTCAAAAAGATGATGAGCTGACCTTTAAGAAAGATCTCAAGGCGGTCATTTTTCGTTCGGAGGCGGTCGTTGACGCGATTGCTAAGGAACGCCGTCCTGCCTTTTTTAAACATGCTGACACGGAGTTAACACGCGTTCTACAGAGAATTATTCCGGACATGGCCGAGTGGGGCGATTCTACATCCGTTGAAAAAAGGCGCCAGAAATGGTTGACGATTTTAGTAAAAGTTACCCAAGATTTTTTACACAATGACGCACAATCCTTGGCGCGTAACGCGCTTATTGAAGTGTATAGATTGGCGAGTGGTTTACTAAAGGAAGATCCCAGAGGCTATGCTGAACGTGTCGGCGAGGCGAAGTTAAGGCCGCTCGTTTTGGGACAGGTGGTGATGGAATCGACAACCCTTGAACCCTATGAACCCGGTATTGATTTGGGGATCTCGATTGTCTTCAGCACAACCTTGGTTCCCGATACTATCCCTTTTACAGATTGGAAGGACCACTTTTCTCCCCAGGGAGATCGGGATGAATAGTAACATTTTTTACAAATTCCGTACACTGATTGTCGTGTGTGTTTTCTTTCTATTCCCAGAAAGGAGCTTTGCTCAAAGTACTAAAAGCGCTCAAGTTGAATGTGGTAGCGATCGCAGATGTCGCTTGGCTCGACTGAAACGTTTGCAAGAGACGCGTCGTCGTCATGCATACAACCAAGAGAGGTATGCACGAAATCAAGGCACCCAGATGGCCGAATCGGAATACTTAAAGAAGAACCCCCGAAGGCGCGATCCATTTAGTTTCGGTGCTCGATTTTCTCGGGTTGGGTTCTTTGGATTCGGAGTGGGGTATCAGTTTGCGGACGCTTTTCGCGCCCAATTTTCCTATCAACGTGTTTCAATTTTGAACTTTTCGGGAAGCCGAACAATCGAATTAAATGCGAATCAATTCGGACTCGCAGGTGAGTATTTTCTGAGCACAGGAGGATTTGCCCCCTTTTTGTCGGGTGGCTTTTTTCTCATGGAAGGGGAAGCGGGGACGGACTTCTATTCATCAGTTGGGGGACTCGGGGAAAGTACGGCTGCCCTTCATTTCGCAGAGCTCGGCGGCGGTTTCGATATTCAAGTGAACGGATATCGATTTCGCTTGATGGGCGCCTTCAAACCACTCATTTATCACCAGGGCACCATCAATGGCGCCCATGACGAATCGACGAAAGAATCACTCAAACAAACCTTCGAGTCTGATATGCAAATCGATATTATACTTCAATTGGGGTATGCCTTTTAATGGACAAATGTATGTATAAAAAAAGTCTTAGTAGAATTACGATTATATGCCTTCTCCTTTTTTCGACCTCGCTTTTGGCCCAAGAAAAAGCGCCCAAGAGTGAGCGAAAAGAAAGCGCCAAAGGTAGCGAGAAAGATGCGCCCGAGATCCGGCAGGAAACTGCCGTCGAGGTCAGACAGCGCTATTTGGAAATCAGAGAAAGCGCGCGACGAGAAATTCGAAGTGGTCAGGGTGTGGTTCATATTTACCTTCTAGCCGAAGAAATGATCGATGAAGTCGTGTCCCAACTCGTAACCTTGAATACTAAAGTGACCTCGCCGATTGCCGTCCGCCCGATCGCGTTGACGCCAAATCTAAACAAACAATTTGGTGATTTTGTCGAGGCAACTCTCGTAACCAATATCGCCAATAACACCGATATGATTGTCAAACGTTGCGCGGCCTGTGGCGCGATGAAATCGAGAATCGAAAAGGGACAGTGGGTTCTAACCTTGGGTATTACGTCTCAGGATGACTTACGAAAAGAAGCAAAACGTTTGGGCGTGAAGGCTTTTTTGGATATTAAATTTTCCTATTTTCCGGGAGCCAACGTTGTTGCAATGAACGTTGAAATAACCCGCGCCGACGACGGTGCGATTTTATGGTCAGACACCTATCGCAGTGACGCAACCACAGCGGCCATTTTACGAAGTGGTGATAGGGTGATCAGCCGCGCGGAGCGCATGAAAGAATTGGAACGAAAAATCGATGCCAGACCTTATTATGGACACATTCTTTATGTGGGCGCCGCCTTTATTCCGCACGACGGACCCGCGGGCGGAATCGGCGGAGCATCTATGGGATATCGTCTCTACGAGCGTTTCGGCGAGGATAACCGTTGGACCTTTGGTATAGGCGCGGAGGGTTTTGCCAACTTCAGTGATGCTAATCCACTCTTGGGTTCTTTTGTCGGCGCGACACTATTGTATGAAATAATCGAACCGAACTTGAACAGTCCCACGTATAGAACGGGGCCAACGATATCGGGTTTCTTTGCCGGCTCGGAAGGGAATTCGGTCGCTTTGGAATGGGGGTTTGATGTAACCTTACAATTTCGATTGGGGCTTGGACTCAGTATTATGTATTTTAATCCGGTTGAATTCGCAGGTGGCGATCTTGGCGGCCTTGGATATAAATTTCGCGCATCGTTTAATTGGTGAAAATATGATTATGAATAAAGTAAACACAAATATGATTTTTATGCTTCTCGCATTTTCGATAATGGGATGCTCGAAGAATCGAGACAAGCGTTCATTGCCGATCGCGACAAGCAAAGCCACCCGTGCGGAGGTTGGAAATAGCGATGGTTCTTCTCAGCGTTATGTGATTCGAATGAGCGACGGAAAGCGTGATTGGGAGGTCGAGTTTCCAAATACCGCATCGGGTTATATGGTTAAAATTCCACTAAAAGGTGAGCCGGGAGATAACGGTATTCTTTGGGAATCTGAAAATCTGACGGAGGCCGATAAGGAACTTCTAAAAGAATTGCGTAGAGAGAATCCTGAAATGGAACGAGAAGGCGTGTTCAAAAACGGAAAGAATATCAACGATCCGGAAGGACGAAATGAACAGGGCGGATTTGAACCTGGAGCTGAGCTCGACAAAGACGGTAAAGCGATCAACGATCCTGGGAAGCTTGGATTGCAGCAAAATGAAGACCAAGCGGCAAGTACGCGACCCAGCTATTTGCTCGGGATTCAAGAAGTTGGCAAGCTCTTTAAATCGAAGAATTATGAGCTCGCGATGGTACGTATTGTCCAATTGGAGAAAGCCTACCCCAACGATGTGAAAATTTTATCAATGAAAGGGACGTTGTGGATGAAGTTGGGTAAGAAAAATCTCGCGAGAGAAGCGTGGGAACAGGTCTTGCAGATTCAACCAGACAATCGCGCAGTGATTGAAGCTCTTAAACAAACGCACTAGGACGACGATGCATTTAATAATTGGAATACTTATTGTCGCGGGCTCTTTCCTTCTTTCGATCGAATATATGTCCAGCGAATTTAGCGGTTTTTTGAACACCTATTCGGCTATCCTTTTGGTGGGAGTACCGATTGGGTTGGTTTTGATGTCCTATAAATTTAATACCATCGGAAGTGCTTTTTCGGGGTTTTTTGGAGCGCTCTTCAGTAACGCATCTGCAGAACGTGAAAAAATCGCAGAAGACTTGGTCGCCTTCGGGCGAGAAGTCAGAAGAGACAAAGGTCTAGCAGCGTCGGTCATTTTGGAAAAAAATGGGGACCCTTTATTTCAGCATTTGGGACGCCATGTTTTGCAAAACACAGACCCCGATGAAATGGCGGCCGATGCGATGTTACTTGGTGAACGTGATCTAGATCGCTACCGCGCCGCGGAAAGCGTCTTGGCAAGTCTTGGCGATTACGCACCGGCGATGGGAATGATCGGCACCGTTATCGGTCTTATTCAACTTCTGGCAAACATGCGCGATTTTGAAAAACTTGGACCAGGTATGGCGATTGCCTTATTAACGACTTTCTATGGTCTCGTTTTAGCGAACTTGCTCTACCTTCCTTTAAGTCGTTTGGTTGGCAATTATATAGTAAAACGTTCAACTAATTTAAATCTCATCGTTGAAGGAATGCTAAAGCTTTCTCGTCGCCGACCTATTCACGAAGTGCAAGAAGTTGTTGGCGCGAAGAGTCCTTCTTTTCAAGTTAGTGAAAAGGTTAACGCGTGAGTTCAGAGAATAAACACATTGGCGTGCATCATTTTTCCGTCGCCCCTTCAAAAAAAGGCGCAGGTTGGATTATCAGCTATGCAGATCTCATGACGATTATTTTAACCTTTATGATTCTCCTTCTTTCGATTTCTACAATTGCCCAGACGAAGTTCGATCTGATGGTCGAATCTCTGACGGGGAAAAAAATTGGAAACTTGCAAGAGGTCAAAATCAAGATCGATGAAGTCATTAAAATCGAATCCATCAGCGGCGAGGTCATGACCAATATTGATGAACATGGGCTCACGATTGAGTTCTCCAATGCATTGCTTTTTGAATCCGGCAACGCGCAACTTACTGAGAAAGGTTCGAAAGTGTTCAACCCCATTGGAAAGCATCTCGTCGAAGATCTGGAATCTGTTTACGGTCTGGTTGTCGAGGGATACACCGATGATGTTCCCATATCGAACGCCAAATTTAAGTCAAATTGGGAGCTTTCGACCAGCCGCGCCATTCACGTCATGGAACGCTTAAGCGAGGCGGGGTTGGCTAGGAATCGTATGAGCGTTCAAGGTTTCGCCGATACCAGAGCGGCAAGTTCGATCGATTTGCACGATGATGATACAATCGCCACTCTGAGCGTGGATGCTTTAAAGAAAGCGCGCGCGGAAAACAGAAGAGTTGTGATTCGAATCGATAGATTACACGAAGATGTTTTGGAAAAAATGACGATTCAAAAAACGGAGAAGGGCGATAAAAAGTCGAGACTTAAGACCGATATCTCACCTCAAGACATTCCCGGGTTTGGTACAGATAAAGAGACGAAAAAGAAAGGGGCGGACATGGGAAGGAAAACGAAATGAAAATAACACAACTATTAATAGTATTCTTGTTTACATTATTTAGCGCCCAGGTAGCTGCCCAAGAACCGCCGGCCGAAAACAAAAGGCGCCTTTCTCAAAGTGAACGACGTTCTTCACAATCTGAGCGAGCACGCATTTCGGCGGAGGCTCGACAAAGTATTGAAAGCCTTTTTGAACGTCTGTGCCCAGGACGTTGTCAACTTGTCAGCCTGAATGTGCAAATGCAACAACCCAAATCGGTGGGCATTGTAACCCCTGGTTTCGAGGCCGTGAACGGATCTTCTTTTGAAAACAAAGCGAAGGCAATCAATGTTAATCTGCTAATGGATAGTAAATTACCTCGCAATTTTCAGTCCAATATCCCGCGAATGATCCAGTACCAGCTCCATCGTTTAGCGCCCAAAGTATTGGTAAAACCAGAACTCTTAAATTTCCCAGAGCCCCAACTCGCACCGATGGCGCCTTATCTTCCCGAGCCGCCTCAGCGGAGTTGGCAAGCGCCCCCGATGGCTGACCTTCCGCCGCCTATTGAAGCCCCCATTGAGGAGCCTAAGGCTGCGCCACCTGTCCAACCTTTGGAGGAGGAAGCAAGTGCGATGGATGGGATTATTGAAGCGCTGGCGCCATGGTTAGGACCGATTTTGATGGTTTTGGTGTTGTTCGCCTTCGCCTTGATTCTTGTTAAAAAGATGAGCGCCCTTGGTCTAAATGCCTCGCCGGGGGACAAGACTTCCTCGAGCGCAAAGAAAACGCGCAAGCTCGACCTCAATGCAATCAAAGAAGATTTTGAGAGCAATCGTTCTTTGAGAAATCGCGTGCTTCGCAAGTGGATCGATGAGGACCAAGAAAGCGCAGCCGATCTCGTGCGTTGGATAGGTCCGCATATTTTAGCAGACCTACAAAAAGATCAACGCGTGGAGAAGCAACTTTCCGCAATCTCGCACATCCTATCCAAACGAAGTGAAGCGTTGAGTTACGAAGATATTGATCGTCTAGCCGCGATCGCAGACACGCGTCTTGTGTCCGAAAAAGTTATCTTTGATACCAGCGGCAAAAGCGATTGGGAATTTCTCGAAGGTTTGGGAGTCAATAATCTACGCCGCGTCGTACAGGGCTGTACGAGCGATGAGC
>Ga0256840_1004421_pt1 | contig 10554 bp, 3 predicted proteins | sample 355202metaG_FD_185969 | JGI IMG/M metagenome (GOLD analysis project Ga0256840, IMG submission 185969) | Hydrothermal vent microbial communities from Mid Atlantic Ridge, Atlantic Ocean - 355-202 | ecosystem: Environmental > Aquatic > Marine > Hydrothermal vents | place: Atlantic Ocean: Mid...
AAAACAGTGTTTGCCTGAGACTGACCTTTGAAATACAGTTCTAGTGTAAAATCTTGTTCATCTGTAATTACAACCGATGAACCGGTATTTATATCCACATGAGCATTGCCATCAAACACACGAGCATATCCTGTTGGAAAAACACGCCAATCTGCACCAAACAAAAAGGCATGATGCGAACGAGAGTAATCCTGAGCTATATCGCCATGTGCCTCTGTCATTTTCCAATATCCTGCAAGTCCTATTTCATTACCAACTAAGGCAAGATACATTTGTGCATATAATTTTCCTAAACCAAGCGCTTTTTCCCAAATACGGAACTCATGCATATATCCGTTAAAATAATTATCTCCGGCAACATTTCTACCCAAATACATTTTACCGTTTGCATAAAATCCTGATGTTTGAGCAACAGATTCTCTATCAATTTTATCATTGATGTATATATTAAACACCCGGGCTTTGTAGTCATAGGTAAAGCCAAAGTGATACCATGTATCTATATTATCAAATACTTGATTTGAAGTAATTACCTGCGCGCCTGTTTTTATATATACATGATTAGAAGCATCAAAACCAATTTCCAAACCATTTTGTGCGAAAACAACCCCCTGTAATAAATCAGCACGACGAGCCCAAAACTCAATAGTCCATGATTTATTATCCAGATTTACACCTGCTACGGCACTTGCATAATCTTGAACACCATCGAAATAAAGGCAAGATTGATGCTTCAAAGAATCGCCGTTTAAAACACCACGTACCGAAAAATTAGCAGTAGTTAAATCACCGGGGTAAATACTTTCATCAAAAGTAAGCATTACCTCATCATTAGGTTCTAAAATACCATCAGCAGGTTGTGCAGAACCAAATAAACGCGGAGGTTTAACATCTTTTATTCCTGTTTTTATTTCCGAATCATTAATTGTATTATCGGTACAAAAAGATGTTACTTTGATTTGATAATTACGGTCTTGCATTGACTTCATATCCAAAATATATTGCAGTTCACTTCTATTATTTAGCAATTCTTTCGGATTAGGTGCTGTATTATATTCATCTTCATTAAGGTAATAAACCATATCGGCAGTCCAGTTTGGTGTAGATGTAGATTTATAAAACACCGTTAATTTATTAAATGTAGCATTGTATAAATCATACCCCCCGATATTTAAAAGTAGCGTTGTATCTCCGGTTGTGTTAACAATCCACTGATCATCAGGATTGCTTAACTCAACATCGGTACAAACTGGAAGAAAGTGTGCAGAGATTCGCAAAGTATCGGCATTATTTTCCTGACAAGGAGAACGAAGGATTATAGCCAAATTATTATAATTATAAACATCGGGGACAACTTTTTTTACCGTAATTATTTTATTAATTGATTGTGCTGCGGGAACAAATACTAATCGTCCATTATACAAGGGACTACCATCCATTTCCAATAAAGCTCCGTATTGATTTGATTTCTCATCCAAAGTAAGCAGCATCCATTGGTCTTCACCAGTCTCACTCATGTTTGCAAGTTGCACTTCAAACACAGCCGGCACATCTTCTTGCACATTTTCAGCAATTGGGTCTTTACAAGTAATACGCGGTACTTCGCGTTTCATGGTAGCATATTGCAATAAAGAACCCTTATTGTAATATTTGGTTTTCTTTTCGCCTTCGTACGGACACATACTTTGCCCGCCTCGTGTAATAAAAATAGGTCCATAAGGTCTGCTCTCTTTTTTTATATCAATACTGTAATAGTCCCCTTGATTTCCATCTTCAAGATGATAACCAATTGTTACAGAATTAGTCTCTTCGCTACCATCACTTTTTGTTTTAGAATGGGTGTAACTTTTATTTAAAGACACATTAACTCCAATTTTATTATAAGCAAACCCCTTACTTCCTGCCAAGCTTGGTGATATTTCAAATTCGAACGAACTTGTTTTCACCGTATTTGTATCCATAGTAACAGAGCTTTCATATATGGAACCGGCATCAAATGAGATATTTTGCTCCAATTTAGCTGTTAATTTGGCTTTTTCATTTTCAGATAGAATATTTTCCCAGTTCTTTATTTGCTCATTGTAAAAGTTAACGGAGTCAACAAAAATAGAGTCATTAGGCCACGAAACAGGAATAGTATAATTATAGGAATCTCCTCCTATGTATCCATAATCTGTTTTATTTCCCGTAGTATTTTTACGTGCAAATTCTTCGCTTTCAACATCACAAATAACACACTGATAATTAGGATTATTTAATAATATATTATTTCTTAATTTTTTCAGATTTGGAATTAAGTAGTTTTCAATATGATACTGTGTATATTGAAAACCTGTTTTAAATTGCGGGCTGATTCTTAAACCGGTACTACGCCCAATTTGATAACCTTCAATTATATTATCCGTTTTTCCTGTACCCTTATCTGTCGGGAAAAAATCGACAAACTCAGACGCGCCATATACAATATTATAGGAAGCACCAATAAAAATATCCCCTTCATCCCCAACATAATCTTCCGAAGCACTCGTTTGCCATAATTTTGTATTTGTTGTACTTGTGGTAGTAGTATTTTCATTTAACCATGTTTCGCTATGCTCAAATCCTACGGTAACAGAATTGTTATATTCAACCTCTGTTATAACACCTGCACCTACGCCCTGAAAAGTTTTCACAGAAGCTCCAAACTGCACTTCAACATCAAGACTTCCACCTTCACTATTTAAAACGGAATAGGTATTTGTTTTAGAAACAGTATTACCAAGCTCATAGTATGCATAAGAATTAGAACCCGGCGGATCACGTAATATCATTTCCACTTCATTAGGCCCGGTAGTAACAAAATTGTTACCTGTTGGCAAGCCTCCCAATAAGTAGGCTTTAAAATCGCCCCCTCCTGTGGTCCATTCAGTCTGTATTGATTTATTACGTCCCGAAAAAGCAGTTACCGACATGGTTAATAAATAATCGCCTATACCTCCGGTAGTTATATTAGGCATTCCACCGGTAAAAATATATTTAAACTGTCCGTTTTTATCTAATGAATAGGTTTGTTTCGTAGTAACAGTTGATATAAAGTTTTGTATTTCAATAACTCCATCTGATACCGGAACAATGTCAATTTCATAATTATTATCAACATTTTCATAGGTTTCAAAAAGCGAAATTAATGCTGTATATTTTTTCCTCTGACGAAATACAGGGTACCATGTTTTTGGCGTACCATCAGGATTAGTAATACTAATTTCTTGTCCGTCTTTTGTAATATAGGTTCTGTCCCAAAAGGCTCTTTCACCATCTTCATTTGTTACTGATAGAACCGGTTTTTCACGATAAACCAATGGTAGATTATATTGGTATAAAGCACTATCGATTCGATAAACAGGAACCGTTTCACCACTGGGCGTATTTGAGAATTTAACAACAACCGTATCGGTTTCTGTATTCATATTAAAACTATTTGATAAATCAACCGTTAAATGATACGAGGCATCATAGGTATATTTTCCTGCTGTAATATCTGTTATTAAATATTTTTCGGGTAATAAATATGCAGTAAATTCACCGGTATTTACATCGGGATAAATTTTTATTTGCTTAGGTGCAAAGGGATCAATGATATAATTTGTAGTTCCAACAATAGTATCTAAATCACCCTTGTACATTTGATTATCCCAAGTACCGGAAACCAAAATGTTTTGATCGGTTAAATCGTATTCACGTTGCGTGGTAAGAATTATTTCGGCATTCCCGATATTATTTTTTGTTTGTCCCAAACCAATAGGTTTTTCAGCTTGAATTGCCCCCCCAACGCATCTACCTACTACTTTTATTAAGGTAGAATCACTAAAGTCAACTCCTGTTAAAGGAGCTTGAAAATTCCAGTTGCCAGCCAAAGGGAAACGTCCACCATCAACAAAAGTATGACCGTATTTTGTTACATTGAAATAATGCCAGCCAATTGGTACATATATTTCATACCTGCCCAAATCATCGGTTAAAATAGGTAAACCGTTTTCTTTTGTAACTAGTTTACCATCTATTTCAAAGCCGACACCTTTAACCGGAAAATTAGTATTTCTATAGGTTACCACTCCCGTAATTTTAAAAGCGGCTATATCTATAAAATCAACATTACTGTGTGCATTTGACCCATTTCCAATATATAATTGTTTTTGATGCGGGTCAAATTCATGAACTTCAAAAACAGGGGTAAAGGTATATACGGAACCTACTGTATAAGGGATTCCCGTTATTAAATAATTACCGTTACTATCTGTAATTCCTTTAACTGCTAATTGGCGCTTTAAGGGCACAACATCTGTTAAACTACAATTAGTAACGAAACCATGATGTTTATTAAACGAAGTACTTTTTCGCGATATATCAAAAACCTGATTATAAAACATCTCATTGAGCCTGTAATAAACTTTCAGTTCTTGCTCATTACCTGCCAAATATCTAATTGAATTATTAATAACTTCGGTAGCTGTAAGTGCTTTATTCCATATTCTTATATCTTCGATATAACCATTAAAACTTTGAGTGATGGCACCGATATATATATCAGAAGTATTGCTTGGTGTAGCCGAGCTTAATAAAGCACTTGTTTTATAAACAGTGAGTTCATCATATAATACGTAAAGGTATAAAGAGTCTGCATCTCTTACAGCGTTAATGCAGAAAAAAGTATCTGCTCTTTCGGGAAAATTAAGCATTAAACTTTGGGCTCCGGCTGTAAAAGTTAATTGCCCATTACTATGTTCTATTTTATATTGATTCCCTTTTTGAAACACTATACGATTATCGCTTGCCGTAGGTCTAATCCATGACTGAAAAGTAAATTGATTTGAAAAATCAAAATCTGTGTTTGAATTAGGAATACGGATATTGCTGTTGTTTGATGTAAATTGCAAGCCGTAATTGCCAAAAACATCATCGGTTTCAGCAATAATTTGTACCCCTTCTACGCTGTTTCCACCTTTATAACTAACATTGCCACTAACAGTTCCATATAAAAGTCTGAATCCTATATCTCTAGAATAGACATTTTGCACAGAACTAACTATATCATTTTCACAACCTAATTCACCTACAACCGTATATTCATAATAAATTCCAGGGGCGGCACTAAAATCTTCATAAGTAGTAGTCGGGTCGATTGTAGCAATCAGTTTAGGAAGGTCAGTAGTTCCGTATTCTTTACGGTATATTTTTATACGTTCAATAATTGCATCGTTATTGTATTCCCAATCTAAAACAATTTTATCAGAATAATATCCTTTTGAGCAAACAACTCTTCTATTTACGTTAAAAGTATTGCTTAAATCAGGATTAATACGTATTGAGACCATATTGCTTTCAACCCCATCTTGCTGACAATGATTTGCAGCAAAAACTTTATAATCATAAGTAACACAACTTGATACATTTTTATCGGAATAGTTGGTCAGTCCGTCTTGAATATCTTCAATTTTAATGGAATTATCGGCAGTAAGTTTAGTGATAAAATATTTATCTTGCCCGTAGATACCGGCGTTCCAATTGAGGTTGATTGCCGAAGTAACCGGATCTATATAAGCATTTAAATTATAGGGTGCAGAAGGAGTACCCGCAGTAGCACCTGTTACTGTAGAAATTCCACTATTTGAGGTAGCTGCATAGTTATGCTGTGCTTCTGCCCTAATTTCATAAGTATAGCTTGAAAAACTACCTACATTATCTTCAAAAGTATGCTGATCACTACTCAGAGAATATCGTTGTCCATCATTTCGTATAATAACAAAGAAAGGATTTTTTACCACAGGATCAGTATAATCCCAACTAAGTTTTATAATACCATCGCAACGGTCGGTTGTAGCTTGAAAATTGCTTGGAGTTGATGGTCTTGGCGGTTCCGGTGGAGTAATAGTTGCAATATCACCAAATAATCTGGCTTGCTTATCTCCATCAATTATATCATCTTGCCAAAGATAGGTATATTGTACTCCAAGAACATCACCCACTTGAAAGTTTTCATCCACAGCAGAAGTTACATCCGGATTATCAAAAGTATGAATTAAATTCCCATTTCGATAAGTTCTTATTTGGTCAACCGCTCCGCCGGGTTTATTCCATGTTAAATGAACATGTCCGTATTCGTCGGTAGTAGCTTGTAAATTTAAAGGAGCTTCCGGCTTTGGAAAATATATGGTAGTGGTTAAATACTTATATGTCCACCTATCATCAGCAGAGGGGACACGTTCTTTCCATACTCCTTCAAAAGTAATTGTATTAAATCCTGATAAAAAATAAGTCTCAGGTATTGTAATTACCAATGCTACATCCCCACTTCCTATTGTCGAAAAACTGCCACCGGCAACAACCCAACTATTTGCTTGGTCAAAACGCCCATCACTTCCTGATGTTGTAAATTCAAGCTTAGCCACTATCTTCCCATTTACTTTTAGCAAATGAGGCTCATCTGCTGAATCATCACTCCATGAATCATCTTGATTATTATCTTGAATTGCGAACAACTGAATAATAAAAGCTTGTTGTGCTTCATTATATTCCTGCACGGCAAGCATTTTAGATATTGTAACAATCTGTGCTTTTGTGTTAATTTGAGCAAAGAATAGAACAAAAAATATTGCAAATAACGTTTTTTGCAAATAACTCTGTAGCTTATCGCAGCGGTAAATTTTTAAATCCATAGCTTTATTTTTTAGTAGTTTTATCTTTTTTATTTTCTTTGTTATGCATTTTAATCTGCATTTTTTCCTTTAAATATTCATTTTCAACAATCTTACTTAAATCAATAAGTTCCGATTCACATTGATTGATTATTTCATCGGTTTTTTTATGAAAATTTTTGCCTTTACTCATGGGAAAAACTTTTTTCTTTCAAAATTACAGATTATCAATATTCCTGCGGTTAAAAAAAAGTTAACAGAAGGTAAACAAAAACAATAAATAAGTTAGCAAAAGGTAAACAAAGGGTAACTATCTATACCTATTCCAATTAGCTATGGCTACCAACAAGCTATATCCAACTGGTTATCAACAGATTGCATTTAATATTTTGTTTTTTATCTTTTTGAGAGTTGTTGAATTTATTTTAAATTTGTCATAAGTTACACCTCAAGAACAGCAATAGATATGCAATTTTTGCTAAGGAAATATATGAAAACAACTCCGGCATCACATCCTTAAACACAAAACCAACCGTATCAAAACGAGTAAGGCAAATTATACCTAAATTGAGTGATTATCTACTTCAATAAATTAGTACTTATTTTTGTACATAATCGCTCAATTTAGCTTATATAGTAGTAAGAAAGCTTAATAAATTATCTTTTGAAGAAAGTTTTAATTTTTTACGTAATCGAGAACGCGCAACTTTTACACTATCCGGTGATTGATAGAGTAAGGAAGCAATTTCTTTAGTATTCATTCCGGCTTTTATCAAAATGGCTAATTTTAATTCTGTCTCTGTTAGATTTGGGTATTTTGTCAACAACTGTTTCTTAAAACCTTCATTTGCAGCGTTAAATGATAATTCAAAACGTTCCCAAACATCTTCTTTTACTTTTACTTTAATACTTTCAATAATTCTATCAAAAAGCTCAGTAATATCATTACTTTTATGAGGAATTAGTTCATACAATTTTTTCAAATCTTTTGTAATATTGATGATAAATTTATTGTTTTTTAGTAGTAATAGTGCATTCTCTGCCAATTCTTTATCTTTTAATTCAAGAATTTGTTTATTATAATCTGCAATTCGCAGAATAGATTGGGTACGTGCTATAAGTTCAGAAGGATCTATCGGCTTTTTGATATAATCAACCGCACCGGCTTCAAGAGCAATTTTTAAATTAGCCGGTTCAATATTAACAGCCGTTACCATAATTACAGGAATGTCTTTTGTTTTTGGGTTTTGTTTTAAATCACGAATAAGTTCAATGCCATTTACTACGGGCATATCCCAGTCGGTAATAATTATGTCGGGCATTAAAGAAATGCAGGCTTTATAAGCATTATGCCCATTATTTGCTTGATAAACATAATAGTTAGCATCTGCTTGTAAAAGAATATCAACCATCTGATTTAAAATATCAGGATAATCATCCACTACTAAAATTTTATGCTTTATCATCTTCTTTTTTAAATAATTGGCTGTTTATTAATTTATTGTATGATATTTCATTGCAATTATAAATGATATTTTCAATAACATTTTTTGCCATTTTAATATTTTCTGAAAAACCCGCATCAATTTTAGAGGTAAGTTCTCGTAATGCTACAATGTCATAAATCGGAATTTGTTTGTATTTTTTTATAAAAGTATTTAAATAATCTATATCTTTTGTGTTTAGCAATAAGTCCGGTTCTTTATATTCCACTATTTTAATTTCTTTCTTTTCAATAAAAGGCAAGCTAAATTGTATTACAGTTTTCTTTCCTTTTGTTGATTTAATACCTATTTTACCACCATGTGCTTCAACAGCTAATTTACAAAAAGTTAAACCTAAACCGGATGAAACTATTGAACCTGATTTTTGCGGCGTAATTTGAACATATTTATCAAAAATAGTTTTCAATTTATCTTCTTTTATTCCAATACCATAATCTGTAACCGAAATTGTAATAAGTTTGGAACCGGAATTGAAAACATTAATATCTATTTTCCCCTCAAAATTTGAAAATTTAATGGCATTTGTAAGTAAGTTTATCATTACTCTTTTCAGCAATCCTTTGTCTGCATACACTAAATAATCAGATTCAAAATATTTTGCTATATGAATAACTTTCTTTTCAGCAAGGAAATTAACTTCATCAATAGCATCTTGAATAAGTGAGTATAATGAGAATTTTGTTCTGTTTATAATTAAGCCTACCTCTTCACTTCTGTTTACATCTAAAATATTTAAAACCATGTGCATCATCTGCCGTGCAAGGTTTTTAACTTTTAAAAGTTGGTTTTCAGCTGAACTATTTTGATTAATATTAATTATTACGTCTAAAGGGTTTTTTAGATCATGAACCAACATGGAGGTCATATCTTGTTGAAAACTTATTAACTGAGAAATTCGACGATTTTTTTCAGTAAGTTCCAAATTTATATTTTTCAACTTCCTACTTTGTCTAAAGATAAATAGTACAGATATTAAAGTAATAATTAATGCTATACCAACTATAAAGAGAGTGATTCTTTGATTTTTAATTAAACGCTTTTGATGTTTTAACAACAATTTACGCTCCAATGTTTCGTATTCAGCCTTATATGCTTTAAGTTTTCTGTCTGAGTTTTTCATTAAAGAAATCTCAGATATACTATCTACTTTTAAATGATATTTAAGAGCCTCTTTACAATCTCCCAATTTATAATATGCATCATAGACTAATTTATAGCTAAAATACGAAATTTCTTGTAACTCCAATTTATCGGCAAGTAGAAATCCTTTTTGTCCAAACTCAACAGCTTTTTTATATTGCTTATTTTTAAAATAATTTGATCCAATATTTTTATAAATTAAAGGTAATTCATCATAGAGCTTATATTCCTGTGCCTCTTCAAGAGCTAAAAACAAGAAGTAATTACTTTTATCAAAATCATTTAATGCAGTATAGCATGCTCCTAAAATATTATAGTTACTAACATCAAAAGAGTTGCTTTTAATTAATTTAGCATAATAAAAGGAAGAATCAACATAGTTTATTGCTTGATAAAAATAATTACTGTCGGCGGGAAGCTTATTATTATAAAACTTTTCAAAATAAATGGCAGCCATCCTATTATAAGCATAGGGCAGATAGTTTAAAATTCCTTGCTTAAAAGAAATGTTTAAGGCACTACGAATATATTCATCAGCAATATCAGCATGATACACTGCTCTGTTTAATTCGCCTAAGGTTATATAAGCTTTAATTATACTTTCAAAGTTTTGATTTTGCTTGGCAATTTCAAGAGCTTGGTAAATATAAAATTTTGCAGTATCCATTACTGCAATACTTTTATATAAATTTGCTAATTTTAAAGCAACATCTGCAATATAAAAGCTATCCTTCTCTTCTAAGGCTTTTTCATAAGCTTTTTCTGCATATATTATTGATTGACGTGAATTTGATTTAAGTAAACTGTCTGATTTATTAATATAAAATTGAATACTTCCTTTTTCAACCTGCTGAGCAGCAAGACAATAATGCATAAGAAAAAGAAATATATACAATAGTATTCTTTTCATTAAAGAAGTTTTTAATACCGTAAATTAAAATGTTATTTACGTGTCAGAATACAAATTTACATAAAAAAAGCCGTTTCTATAGAAACGGCTTTTTATTAATTATTGTAACATACAAAATCTTAACATTAATTTTGCGATATTATCTCATATATTTTAATAAGTCATCAAATAAAATGAAGTCATTTCGAAAAATCCTCTAAGTTTCATCACTTAACTTCTTCATAATCCACATCGGTAACATCATCGCCACCATCTGAATTACCGCCACCTTGTTGCGAAGCATCTCCTCCTTGTGCTCCTGCACCCGGATTTTGCTGTGCTTGTGCAT
>Ga0256840_1004422_pt1 | contig 10551 bp, 10 predicted proteins | sample 355202metaG_FD_185969 | JGI IMG/M metagenome (GOLD analysis project Ga0256840, IMG submission 185969) | Hydrothermal vent microbial communities from Mid Atlantic Ridge, Atlantic Ocean - 355-202 | ecosystem: Environmental > Aquatic > Marine > Hydrothermal vents | place: Atlantic Ocean: Mid...
TTTGGTCTATTATTCTTGTATAATCTTTTCCTGATAAAAGTGCGGCAGTTTCTTTGTCTTTTTCAAGGTCGTCTAAGTATTTTAAAAACAGCACCCAAGAGGTTTGTTCTACATAATCTAATTCGCTCCCACAACCTGCATCTTTATGTAGTATGTCGTCTATATTTTTAAAACTTTGTTCAAACATTTAATTCAATTTTTTATTAAGTGGTAAATTTACATTTTTTGTTGCTATTTTCGGTCGAGCGTTGGCAAAAACCAAATGTGCAATTTGTGCGGTTGGCTGTTCCTTTTTAGCACGATTTTTTTTTTCGTTTTGGGCTTGTTGCTAACGTTTATGTATAAGAATAGTTGCGGGTTTGTATGCGAGGATTTTCCGAAGGAAAATCAGACGTTACAAATACGCAACGACCTTTGATTAAGCACTAAACCGCAATTATTTTTATACGGTGTTGTGGTGTCGTTTTTTATTTAAATTCTTTTCCATTTATAGTTATGTTCGCTATTATTTTCAATTCCGATTTTAAATTATTTGCATAATTATCAAAATCAAATTCGGTCATTTTCAGTTTGTCTGTTGCTTTATATCTCGTATTTATTGTCATTGGTGATGGATGACTTGGATTTCCAGATTTATTAGTTCTAAATGAGTGATAATTCAGATTGTGCTTTTTTAGTCGTTCATAAATTTGGTAAATACTGACTTTAAAATAGATTTTATAATTTATGTCATTTCCCCAACCGACTAAAACGTCATTTATATTCAGTTCTTTTGAGCAAGCGATTGAGTCAATTTGTTCAATGTTTTCCCAAAATAACTTATCATCCGCAATATTGCTCAAATTTTTTCCTTTCGGATTTCGAGTAGGATAGAGGTTTACTAAACACCAACCATCAAATCCATTGTCATTCGCAATTCGTTCAAAATTTCGAGATGTTGCGTCAAGGTTATTTTCATTCGCTGTATTTGGATTTAAACCAATACATAATAAATTTCGTTTACCTTTTTTTCCGATAATAAATCTCTTTTCGTTATCGTTTTTTGGTATGCAATAAATTTCATTCATTTCTTAATGTTTCTTGGTCTGGTCAAATGCACCACAACGTTCAAAATATGGTGCGTTTGGCATTTTAAAGCACCTAATTTTCGGTTTTGCACTATGTTTATTCATTGCTATCATCTTGATATTTAGCACTATCTGCCAAATGCACTATATTTTTTGTTGCCATTAGTTTTTTTTCACAATATAAACGTGTCCTTTTGGTTGAATGTTTTGTTTCGATTTGTTTATTAAAACTGGCTTAATCCAAATCATTCTTTTCTGATTAAATTGTTTTCCGAATGATTGCTTTCTCCAATGTCCTCTTCTCCAGTGTGAAGATTTTCTGTGACTATCATTATATTCAGTTGTATTTTTAATATTAGAATTACCGAAAAATAAAATTTTTGAAAAACCTGTTTCGTTTATTTTTTTTTCTATCTTTTTTCTTTGCTTTTTGGTTTTAGCAAATTTTAGTTTACGATTATAATTGAATGGTAAATTTTCTGGATATTCTTCTTTAGAAATTATTTTATCTTTTGGTTGCGAAAGATACAATAATGAATTTACAAGAACTCTAATTGTTTTTTCAACAAATTCTTTATACTCCTTTTTAATTTTAGCTTTTTTAATTTCAGTTTCTCCTGAACTTTGATAAACTTGTGAGTAGAATTTGTCAATTTCGATTTCTATTGCTTCGCCAACCGTAACATAATCTTCGTATTCAGGAAAGGAAAGTGCATAATTCCAACTTAACATAATATCTTCATCAAAAATAACTTCGTTTGGATTTTCTTTTACGAAATTTTCGAAGTTTCCAACAAAGTGAAAATAGATGAGAAGTTTATATTCAGGTTCGTAATAATCATCTCCCATATTTGGGTCACGTTCCGACATTGGAACAATTGATTCCATTTCACTTCTTTCAAGATGGACGTAAACACCATCAATGTAGCTTTCATTTTTATTATTAGCTTTTATTTTTAAAGGCTTGAGTGATAAATAAAAATTATCATATGGAAGATGAAACATATCGTATGAAATTTCATTAACATCTGTTTTTTCCAACATTAAAAGTAATTCCTCTGAAAAAGAAAAAATATTTCTCCCTGCCGAGTTCCAATTCGTCCAACTGGAAAAATCATCAGCAATATATCCTGCTAATTCTTCGTGTCCATTTGAAAGTTTGTTGATAAATTCGTAATATGGGTCATTTTCATATTTGTAATACTCATCTGCTGAATATCTATTATTGAATACTCGATAACCATATTTCTTATCTGCTCTGTATGGATAAAAGTATTCTAATTCTTTTTCTTTCATAGATGTTTTTTTAATTAATGGCAACGGTTTGTATAAACGCAGTAGCGGATTTCAAGGCTCTTACCTTTCGGTTTAGCACTACATTGTGTACAAAGATACAAACTTTAATTTTAGCACAAAACCGCTATTGCGTTTATACTTTGTTACCAACTGGCTACTTTTCACGTGCTGCTGATAGCGTTGGCAAGACATACTCTTTTGCAATTTTTGCTTTGTGCTGTTGGCTTTGAGCGAATTGCAAATGTGTATGGCTTATGCGTTGGCTTTTCTAATTGATAAAATCCACTTAGCCTATATTTTAATTGCTAATTTTCCTTTAGTGTGACCTTTTTCTAAATATTCAAATGCTTCAATTGACCTGTTAAAATCAAAGATTTTTTCTATAATAGGTTTTATCTTATTATTGTCAGTTAATTGACTTATTTCATCTAAATCTGATTTATTTGGTCGCATAAATATGAATTTATAAATAGCTTGTTTCTCTTTTATCAATTTTTCTATCCTACTTGGTTTTAGGGATAATAGGAAAGTAATGAGTTTTGGCATTCTAAATTCCTTAGCTACTTGCTTGTTTATTTCTGCAGGAAGTAGACTTATCACCTTTCCACCTTTTTTAATTATCATAAAAGCATTAAAAGTATATTGGTCACCAAGTGTGTCAAAAACAATATCTAAATTACTACATATATCTAAATAGCTTTCCTTTTTGTAGTCAATAATTACATCCGCACCTATTTTTTTTATCCATTCTGAATTTGCTTTACTTGTTGTAGTATAAACAAATGCTCCTTTTGATTTTGCATATTGAATAGCAAAAGTCCCAACGCCACCAGAACCTGCGTGAATTAGTATTCTATCTCCTTTTTTAATGCCACCAATCCTATTAAATGACTGTATAGTTGTCATCCCTACTACAGGTAAGACAGAAATATCTTTGAATGAAAAATTTCTTGATTTCAATGAGATTGTAGAAACATCTGCTTTACAATATTCTGCAACAGTACCGTGAGAAGTACCAAAAATTTCATCTCCAATTACAAAATGCTCAATGTTTTTTCCAACTTCAACTATTGTTCCACTAAAATCACTTCCAACAGAAGTTGGAAAATTTAGTTTTTCCATTTTTTTAAACTCACCTAAAACTACTTTGTAATCGTGCGGATTGATACTTGCATAATGAACCTTTATCAAAACATCATTATTTCCTATTTTAGGTATTTCAATTTCTTGAATTTCTAAATTTTCGAATAATTTTCCATAACCAATTTGCATTAATGCTTTCATAACTTAAAATAATAAATTCTTTAAAAAAGGCATCACATATTGTCCCATTACAAATCCGATAGGAATTCCAATTAAGCCTGAACCAAATGCCTTTTTTGCTTTGTTTGGAAATTCTTTTTTGTACTTAAAATAAAGAATAAAACCAATTGGTGGGATAATACTTGAAATAATTGTAAGTGGTTTACTTAGTTTGTCTGTTGTTTTCATATTAATTATTTATTGTAAAATTGACCGTGAAATCCAAATGGAATATGTTGTGGTAAGTTAATTCTTGCTATTTCTGTAAAAGTCTGTGCTTCCATTATATGTATAAAAGAGTTGCCTGATTTCCCATCTAAAAAAACGGTTAAAAGCACCCCTTCATCTTCTACTTTTGCATTAGGATGTGCAACAAAAATCGGTTCGCCTGGGAATGTGTTTTCCTCAAACCAATATTTAACTTCTCGATTTTTTACGTCCATTTTTATTAACCTGTCAAAGAATTTTGAAGTCTTTAATTGAGAAGGGCCATAAGTAAATTGATATTCCTTTTCGTTGTAATTTTTATAATTAATAGTTTCTAACTCTATAAAATCATCAAATAATTTTTCTTTGAATACTGCATTTTTCTGTAAGTCAACTATAAATCTTGAAAATGAATTGTATTCATCAATACTTTGTCCTTTTTCTAATATATTATCTACTCGCATATCATTTATATTAGATATTGAAAAATATGGCATATCTATAATTATTTTTTCATTTTTTTCAAATGAATTTGCTGTATGTCCAAAATTTAAAGCTTCTTTAAAATGAATAGTATTTACTTTTCCTGTTTGTTTATGTACTACAATAAAGTTTGTGCCTTTTTCAGGTCTCCATTCTAAAGCATCTAAATAAGATGATTGCATTATTAGCTTGGGTTTATTTAACAACCAAGGAATTTCTATAAATATTATATAATTTTCAGTTGTTGAAAACGAATGAATATCAGATATTTGCTTTGTTTTTACTTTGGCTACCAACTCTCTTTTCTTACTGTCTTTTGGTATTCTGAAAAATTGATATTCATTCTTCATAAAATTAAAGCCAATATTATAAATGTCACCAGTTTTAGTATCAAGGCTTGGATGTGGTGTTTGACCTGTTAGGTTAATATTTTTGTCATCCAAAAACGAATACTTCTTTATTGTCTCTAAGTTGTTTGTGTCAATTTTATAATGTGCTTGCCCTCCTGTAATGGCAAGTAAATCATTTTTTATTTTCAAAAAATTTACATTTACATTGTCTGACATCTTGGGTGTCTTTAAACGAATAAAATCCAATACCTTTTTAAATTTATTTCTATGATCTGTTCCATACTCTGTAGCAATCATTTTATTTTCCTGATTACTTTTGGTGTAAATTTCTGTAGCTACAAATTTGTTTTGATAAGACATTTTGCCATTCTCAAAAACAAACTTGCTAACCATTGCTGGCCCATCAAACCAATGCACCAATTTTTTATTTGGATAGTCAAATTTTCCAGGTCCATTTCTAAATAATGTACCATTTAGCCAAGTTGGTATTTCTCCTATACTTGGTAAATCTATTTTGTTGATTTCGTTTTCTTGATTTTCAAATCCTTTTTTATACATACTTTTTTGATTTATTGATATCACAAAAGTATATGAGATTGCAAGTTAAAACCTTTCCAATCTTGCTAAGGTTGATTTTAAATAAAAATTAAAAAAAGTTACTGTATAGGAATATAGATTACAGTTAATAGTTCTTTGCTTTTTGTTGTGTTTATATCGTTTAAATATTGGTCAAATAGAACATCTTCTCGTAAGTGTATTTTTTTTGGAATAATATATTCTCTAAATATCTGGTCGTAAACATCACCTAAATATTTGTAATCACCTTTATATGTAAAACACATATATTTTCCTCCAGCAATTTTTTTAATTACAAACCTACTGTGTTTTATTTCTTTTTGAACACTTATGCAAGCATCATATCTGATATATTGTTTTGAAGTGATAGATGGATCATCCCAAGTAATTCCATATAAATTAGATTGTGGATTAAGTAAATGATTTTGTTTAGCAAATTTCATTAGGTTTTCCCATACTTCTGTTTTATCAATCAAGTCTATTAATCCTTTGGATTGATTTGAAAGAACTAAAATAGGTTGTATTATTTTAATTTCTTGCATTAAATCAAAAGTTGTTTTTTCTGTATTGTTTTTGATGATTTCAAATGAGTGATTAGGATTTTTACGAAATTGAGTTGGTGATACTCCAAATTGTTTTTTAAAACTTTTATTAAATGAAGTAGGTGTTTCATAACCAATTTTATATGCAATTTCTGCAATTGAATTATCAGTGTATTTTAAGAGTTTAGCACCTGTTTCTACTTTTATGCGATTAATATATACTCCTAAAGGTTCGCCTAAATATGCTTTTATTAACCTGTGGAAGTGATGTTTTGATACCAATGCAATAGAAGCCAACTTATCTAAGTCTAATTTTTCATCCAAATGAAAGTGAATGTATTTTAAAACTTCATTAAATCGTTGATAGTAGGTTTCCATATTCTATTATGATGTGATTTGCAGTTGAAAAAGTTGCTCTTTTGGTTTTTTGTTTTTGGCTTTTAGCGTTGGCAAAAACCAAATGTGCAATTTGGGTGGTGGATTTTTCTTTTCAGTAGGATTTTTTCATTCTGGGCTTGTTGGTAACGGTTTAAATATGGTTAGTGCTGGATATAAATACAATATTTTTCGGGTTTAGCGCATATTTAATAGGTACAAAACCAACTTTGAATTAAGCACTTTACCAGCATTAACTATATTTTTTGTTAGGCACAGGGTTTTATTTTTTTGTATAGTATTTTTACTTTATAATATTAAAATATTTTTTATGTTTTTATTTTTACCTTTTGTTCTTTTTCATCAAAATAAAGTTTTTCTTTATTCTTCTTAAACCATTTTTTCCATTGCTTTAAATTTTTTTCGGAAGGCTCTATCATAAACTCAAAATCATCAACATCGGATTTAATATCTGTTAATTTTTCTAAGAATTTAACCGCACTTTCTAAATCTACACCATTTTTAATTGCTTTTCCGTGCAAGACATAATCATCAATCAATTTTATATTTTTAATATAAATTTTTTGAGATTTAGTATAATTATTATCACTAAAATCAAAAGATTTACACGAGTTAAATATAATTAAATAAAATACTAAATATTTGATTTTCATTTTTTAAATTTAAATTATTCTCTTTTTATCACATTGCCATCTATCACCCGATATGTTGAAATTGTTGTAGTACCATTTCTTGTAAATGGTATTGAGGCATCATATGACCTTGCAGTATACTTCCTACCACGGCTATTTACATTTTTTTTGGTTTTATTAGTTTGTATTGTTGCACCACGCACAGAACCAGTATAATTATTTTCAAAATTTCTGCCCTGTTGATGTGCACCAGACCCATCTTTCTCAAATGCTTTTTTACCATTTACTTGTTTCTCAAATTGCTCTTTTACTTCGTGACCTAAAACAGAAAACTTATTCATATTTTTATCTGCTTTTCCAAAATTATCGATATCCTGAGCATCAAGAATACCAGAAGTAAAAGAACCTGCTACTACCGCACCATCATTATTACGAATTCTAATTTTAGTATCTTTGCCATTTGAAATGGGTTCATTTATAACATCGAATAATTTTTTTTGAGCATCCGTTTTTAAATTTTCACGATTAATATTCAAAGTTACTTTCCCATTCTTATCATAACTTGCAAAGTTACCACCTAAACCTTCATTTATAATATTAATAAATGTTTCTTTTGCCTTTTTCTTACCTTTAATAATTAAATCTTCGGGTGCTCTACCATCAGGGTCAATAAACCTAATAGGATTATTTTTCACAAAATTATAAGGCGACCAACTTGGAAACTCATCACTTAAAGGGTCAGGGCTAAACCAACGAGAAATTATTTCAGGTCTTAATGTACTTTCAGGATGTACTGTATCTAATTTTGTGTAACCTATTAATGCTTTTCTTTTTACATTATATGTAAATGAACCTATGCGAACAATGCTATCTAAATCGTGAAATTCTAAATATTTTCCTTTGCTTAATGTGGCTATTTTTGGTGTATAACCAAAACGCTTGAAAGGATTTCCTGCTTGGATATTCTTTTCACGTCTTGCTTTTTCTTTTTCAGATAATTGCTCCTCTTGTGCAAAAGAATGACTAACTGAAAATAGAATAATGATAAGTAATAATAGTTTTTTCATAATTAGTTTGGTTTTGTAAAGGTATTAATTTTTTTGTTTGTGTACTTCTCTTTTTCTTTTTTTAATGAAACTAACCAATTTAGATACATATCTTCGGGCATTTGACGGTAACCTAATTCGTGTATTTGTGTTAATTCGTTTTGTATTTCTAAAAATAGTTTTCTTGTTGTAGGAAAATTATTAACACTTGAAAAATCTTTATTATAAGTAGCAAGATAGTTTTCAATTTTTTTTCCTTTGGCTTCTGCTTTTAATATCATTGCACTTACGTAGTTTGGAAAATACTCAATTGCTTTATCTGCACATTTTATAACAAAATCAATATCATAAAATTCTGTTTTTTGGTAACCTTGTGCTAAATCAACCAAACAAAGTGCAATACTCTCTTTTTCGGTTAGTGCTTTCATAAAAACTCCGTTTTGTATTGCTTTTAAATGAATGTAACCAGATGCCATTAACCACGCATCTATAGGAAAAATACCACTTGTAAGTTCGGTATTGTACCATCCGTTTTCTAAACTGTGATGTTTTATATAAAAATGATTTGGTGCTAAGGCTAAATGTGCTGTTGTACCTATTTCTTGTGCAAGTATTTTGTATAAATAAGGTAAAGAATGGCAATTTCCGTTTTTAGTTTCTAATAATTTACTTACAAACATATTTTTCCAATTGGTATGTCCGAAACTATCATTAAAATCATAGGTAAAAGGTAAGTGTATAAATTTTTCTCCTGCTTGATTAATCATTGGAATGGTGTCTTTCATTACGGAAAATAAACTTGCGTATTTATTTATTTCTTGAATATCTTGTTCTTTATATTTTAATGTTCTGCTTTTTAAAATACCTAAGCATAATGTTTTTAAAAAATGGATTTGTTTATTTATATAAATTGTATCTAACTCGCCAACTAAATATGCGTTTTCCACTAAAAATACTGCTTTTTTAAAGTTAATTTCTTGTTTGTTTTCTAACATTTCTGTTAGTTGTTTAAAAGCATCTTGGTATAATTTTTCTCTGTCTTGTGCAAAAGAATTAATTGTGAAAAAGAGCAGTATTAGAATGATTTTTTTCATTTAGTTTTTAAATATATTTTGTTTTAGTTTGATTTCAAATGTTTCTTTTATGTTTTTGCTTTCTTGTTTTCCTTTTTCTTTTTGTAATGAGATTATCCAATTTTTATATTGTGTTTCAGTTATAAATTCATAACCTAAATTGTCTATTAAATTATATTCTTGCTGTACTTTTTTTAATAGTGCAATCGCTTTTGGGTAATTGCGTATATTTTGTAAATCTTTTTTGTTTCTTGGGTTTATACCTAATTGTTTACAAACATATTCAAATTTTAAATTATTGTAATTGGATAATTGCATATGTGCTGTTATGAGGTTTGGATATAATTCTAATGCTTTTTGTATCATTTTATATGTAAATTCATCATAGCCATATTTGTGAATGTAACCATTTGAAAGTTCTGTTAGCATATGAGCAAATTGTTCTTTTTTAGTTAAATTACGCATATATAAACCGTTTTGTAAGGCTTCTGCTTTTATGAAGCCTGAATTTAATATCATTGTTTCGGTACTAAACATTTGATTTGTTAATTCTACATTATACCATTTATTATTTTCATCTTGAAATCGTATATATGTATGATGAGGCGAAAAACTTAAAAATGCTTCGGCTTTTATTTCTTCGGCAAGTATTAAATATAATCTTGGCATTGAATTACATTGACCTGTATTTGTGCGAAGTAATTTGGTAACAAACATTTTGGACCAATCTTTTTTACCCATAAAATCATCAAAGTCATATTTCATTGGTAAATGTTTTAAATCTTTCTTTTTTATTTGTAAAGTGTCTGCAAAGAATTGAAAAAGTATAAAGTTTTTTGCAACATTACTATTTTTATCATAATTTAATTCATCCATTTTCTCTAAAAGGAAGTCTCCGATTTGTTTTATTGTTAAATCAAATTTTTCTTTTTGTAATTTGTTTTCAAAATAGGCATTTTCTACTTTAAAAGTGATGTCTTTTACTGAATAATCATTTTTATTCATTGCTGAAAGTTCCTTGTAAACTTTTCGATAGTATTCTGTTCCTTTTAAATGTGCTTTGTTTGGTAAATTGTAGTTTATATTTTCGGTTGGATTGTGAAATTCAGATATTGCTTCTTGCACGAGTTGTCTGCTTTGTATTCGGCGTTGTTGCATTTGTTGTTCTGCTTGTTGAATAAGTAGTTGGTTTCTTTGCTGAATACTTAAATTTGGGTTGTAAATGTTTGGGGTTTTTGGTGTTTGTATTCCATTAGTTGTATTTATTATGTTTGGTTGTTGGAATGTTGCTACTTTAGGAATTTCAATTTTGGGTATAATTTCATCAATTGTTTGCGCGTTTCCGTTTTGAAATATTCCGATTGCGAGAATGAGGAGAATTTTTATTCCGTTGTGATTTTTCATTTTCGTTTTTGCTTTTTATCCGTTCCGTTTTTCGTTCGCCACCTTGTGCCTAACGGTTTGTGTATGAGTAGTGGCGATTAAAAAGCACTACTTTTCGGTTAGGCACAAATATACAAAAAAAAGCACAAACTTTGAGGTTTGCACTTTTTAGCCATTACTTATACACTTTGTTATGTG
>Ga0256840_1004423_pt1 | contig 10551 bp, 14 predicted proteins | sample 355202metaG_FD_185969 | JGI IMG/M metagenome (GOLD analysis project Ga0256840, IMG submission 185969) | Hydrothermal vent microbial communities from Mid Atlantic Ridge, Atlantic Ocean - 355-202 | ecosystem: Environmental > Aquatic > Marine > Hydrothermal vents | place: Atlantic Ocean: Mid...
GTGACGAGGCCGGCGGGGGCTTCACCCCCCCCTCCCTTGGAGTTTCAAGTAGCTGGGCCTCGACGGCCACCTTATTTTACGAAGTTTGTTTGAGTTTGGCTATGCGATGAATCATACAAGGGGTTACCTTTGACGTGCCTGGACTTTTACGCCATAGTAGCATGAAAGCGGCCGGATTACAAAGCATGGTCCTGTCGGCTCTCCGAAATCCGCTCGCAGAGGAGGTAGATGCCGCCGCCAACGATGAGCAGGCCGCCGATCCAGCTGCTGAGGGGCGGGATCTCCTGCCAGAACAGGTAGCCGTAAAGAGCGGACAGCGGAACCGAGGCGTAGCTTGCCGCGGCCACGGCCGGGGCCTTGTCCAGGCTGTAGGCGCGGGTGAGGAGAAACTGGCCTGTGCTGGCAAAGGCGGCTATGGCCAGGAGCAGGAGCCACTGGCAGGGATCGGGCGGCACAAAGACGGGCAGGGCGGCCAGGCCGCCGGCAAGGGCGAGGAGCAGGGTGAAGTTGAAGACAATGACCAGGGTGTCGTCGCTCCGGCCCAGCCGGCGGACCATCAGGTGGGCCACCGCCGAACAGGTGGCGGCGCCGAAGGCCACCAGGGCGGGAAAGGACCAGTCCATGCCGGGCCGCATCACCAGGGCTGCGCCGGCCAGACCGAGGACGATGGCGATCCGGGCTGATCCCGGCGACGATTCACCCACCAGGAGCGGTGCGAGCAGGGCCAGGATGATGGGCTGGCAGCGGCCGATGAAGACCACGTCGGTGAGCTGCATGTGGGTCAGGGCGTAGTAGAAGGAGAACATGGCCGTGATCCCGAACAGGCTCCGGACAAGGAGCAGGCGCCTGGCCCTGGTGACAAGGGGTTTGCCCTGTCGGAGCAGGACGAAAAGGAGGACAGGCACAGCGATCAGGCTGCGGAGGAACATGATCTCGGTGATGGGCAGTTCCGGGCCCAGGGCCTTGACCATGGCCGACATGGTGACAAAACAGGCCGAGGAGAGGAACATCAGCAGGACGGCCATCTCTAGCGGTCGCTATCCGGCCCGATCCAGCCGCAGAGGTGGCCGGTGATGGCGATGGCGGTCAGGGCGGCGGTCTCGGCGGTCAGGATAAGGGGGCCCAGCGAGACAGGTATGAATCCCCGGGAGCGGGCCCGGGCGACCTCGTCGGGGTGAAAGCCTCCCTCCGGGCCGATGAGCAGGCAGACCGGGCCCGGCTCAGTGGCAAGCCCGGCCGGGAAAGCGCCCTGCGCCTCCTCTTCCCAGGCCATGATCCGGTGGCGGAATCCGGACGGGTCCAGTTCGGACAGCGGCTGGACCGGGTCGATCTCCATGGGGGTGACCCGTCGGCACTGTTTGCAGGCCTGCAGCATGATCCGGTGCCAGCGCTCGCGCTGCCGGTCGCGGCGGCCACGGTTTTCGCAGTATCGGCTCCGGAGGGGAATGAACCGTGCCACTCCCAGTTCGGTGGCACATCGCACCAGGGTGTCCATCTTCCTGCCCTTGATAAGGGCCATGGCCAGGGTGATGGGCGAGGCGGCGGACGCGGCATGATGGCGCCCGATGATCTCCACCTCGACTGTGGCCGGGGTGGCCCGCAGGACGCGCCCCCGGTAGACCGTGCCGGTGGCATCAAAGAGTTCCACCGCGGCGCCGGCACGCAACCGGAGCACCGAGGCAAGGTGACGGGCCTCGTCGCCGTCCAGGCGGGCGATATGGCCGTCTATGGCGTGGGGATGGACAAAGAAACGACGCACGGGAAACAGGATCTGATCAGGCGGTGTTGTCGGTGGAGCGGAAGCAGTAGGGATCCGGCTCGCTGAAGATGTCGCGGCCAAAGCCGTAGCTCACTGCAAGGCAGCCGCCACACAGGGGGCGGATGTCGCAGTCGCGGCAGCCCTCAGGTCCGGAGCGGTACTGCCTGGCTGCCCTGCCGTGGTAGATCTCGGCCAGGCTCTGGCGGTAGAGGTTGCCGATCAGGGAGGGCAGCTTGCGGCAGGCATGGACCTCGCCGTCCGGCAGGAGCGAGACAAAGTTGAAGGCCGCACCACAGCCGTAGCCGGTGCAGCCGCCGGTGAGGGGCATGCCCAGGTCATGGCGGAGCAGGTTGAAGAAGTTGTCCTTCAGGCCCATACAGGGGGTTTTGTCAGCCGCTTCCATGTAGTCGGCCAGAAAGGCGGGAAAACGGTCAATGGGTGCCGAGGCCAGGGCGGCGCCTTCTCCCACCATGGCCAGCCGGTTGAAGGTGAAAAGATCGGCGCGACCCTGCAGCAGTTCGGCCAGTTCCAGCACCTGGTCCATGTTGGCCCGGGTCAGGGTCAGCATGACCATGGAATAGATATCCAGGTCCCGCAACACCGCCAGGAAATCGAGAACCCGCCGGAAATGGCCCTTGCCGCGGATGTAGTCGTTGTGTTCTTCCAGGCCTTCCAGGCTGACCTGGTAGAACTCGGGCCGGCGGATGGCGAGGATCTCCTCGATCCGGGGCCGGGGCATGGGGTTGCCGAGGATGGCGGTCAGAAACCCCCGGTCCGCTGCCTCCTGGTAGATCTCGTTGAAGTGGGGGTAGAGCAGGGGATTGCCGCCGGTGAAGCTCACCTGGCCCAGGACGTGGTGGCCCTGGCAGAAGTCATAGAGATCATCCAGGATCCGGATGGCCCGGGAGGGTGGCATGGGACTGCGCTCGCTGCGGTCATAGCAGTGGCGGCAGTGCAGGTCGCAGGTCTGGGTGATATGCCACTGCAGGGTGAAGATACCGGTCCTGAAACGGTCCGGGTCGGTGATGGTGCCGCGGGGAAAGTCCGCTTCCCGCACCAGCAGGGAAGGGGGCCGGAGCAGCAGGCCGAGCCGGGCGGCGCCGTGGAGGATGTGGTCGATCCTGCCCACCGTGGCACCACCGCTCTGCGCAGCCTCCCTGGTGTCCAGTCCCTCGCTGACAACCTTCAGGGCCAGCAGGTCGTGACCGCCGGCCTCGCGGACCACCAGTTCACCGTTGGCGGGACGCCGGTAGACCAGGACAAATCCCTGCCAGGGCTCAGGATGCGCGCGTTCGCCCAGGACCAGCTCGGCCAGGTGGCTCCACCTGACAGGCAGCAGCTCCAGGGTCGGATTGACGGTCAGCCGTTCGACCTGTTCCGGCAGGGGAGCAGGCTGGTCACCGGCCCGGGCCATGGCCATTTCCACGGCAGCCAGGTCGGCCAGGTAGGGAAACCTGGCCGCCTGTTGCGGATGGCGGGCCAGGAAACGCTCGATATCATCGCCGGCCCCGGCCGTGGCAAGTGCGGGCACCAGCCGGCAGCAGAGAGGACAGAGGGTGGAAAGACCGGTGTCAGGAGCAGGCAAGAGATAACCTCGCTGGCTTGAACTGGGAGGGGAATATTGACGCCTGAAACAAGAGAGCCGGCAACCATGCGGTCACCGGCTCTGAAAATACTTCCATCTGGTGCAACCTGCACCATTATTCTTTCGTTGCGCCTCAGCCACTGCCTCCGACCTGTTTTTTCATCTCGTCGGCCGCCTTGTCGATGGCCTCGTTGGCCTTTTCCTTGGCGGTCTCCTTGACCTCCTCCTTGACGCTTTCCACGGTCTGCTCAGCCTTTTCCTTTACAGCGCTCACGGCGCTGTCCTTGGTGCCGGCTCAGCCGCCGCCTGATGCTGCCGCCTCTGTGGCGTGTCCGGTGCCACCTGCACCGGGGTTTCCGGTTCAACCACTGCCTGCGGCATGCGCGCCGGGCACGGCCATGCCACCGGCTCCGATCAGGCCGGCTATGCCCATGCCGGCAAGGAGTTTCCTGAGATCCTTGCTCTTCATAAAGGGGCCTCCTTGGTGAAGGTTGCTGGTTCTGGGGATGAAAAACAGGGGCATGGATAGGGAAAACCTATCCGGCCGGGATTTTTCATTGGAAAAAATGTATTCCGAAGCCGGCCGGGAGTCAAGAAAAATGAAAATTTTTCTTGATAGAGAATGTATGTTCCGCAAGACCCGCCGATTGTCACCTGTTCCTGCGGAAGGTGCGGATCGTGCAGGGAACAGGGCCTTCCACAGGCTCGGCATGGACCAGGCTGAAGGTCCCTTTGGGCAGTACCGGAAAAAAGGTGTCGCCCTTCACCTCCCGGTCCAGCACGGTGAGGATGATCTCGTCGGCCAGGGGCAGGGCATCCCGGTAGAGCTGCTCGCCGCCGATGACAAAGGCCCTCTCCTCGCCACGGCAGGCATCAAGCGCCTCGTCCAGGGAGTGGACCACCTGGCAGCCGGGCAGGATGAGGTGGAGGTTGCGGCTGAGGACGATGTTGCGGCGGCCGGGCAGGGGCCGGCCGATGGATACAAAAGTCCTGCGGCCCATGATGAGGGGGTGGCCCATGGTGGTGTTTTTGAAACGGGCCAGGTCGCCGGGCAGGTGCCAGGGGATGGTGTTGTCTCGGCCGATGACCCGGTTGGCGGCCATGGCGGCGATGAGGATGATGCGGGGCAGGGGAGAGGCGCTGTCCCCGGTCTTTGCCGTCCCCTTCACGGCAGCCGGTCGAGGATGGACTCCATGGCCCGGTTGATGGTCTGAAAGGTCCCGGCAGCGGCATTCCGCATGTCCGCCACACTCTGGATAAAGGGATGACCCCCGACCACCTCGTCGACGCACTGCTCCGTGATCTTTTCCACACTTTCGGGCGTGGACTCGAGGTGGAACTGCAATCCCAGGACACGACCGTCATGGAGAAAGGCCTGGTTGGCGCAGGCGGCGCTCTCGGCCAGCCGCACCGCCCCCGCGGGCAGATCAAAGGTGTCGCCGTGCCAGTGGAAGACCGGGAACCGGTCGGGCAGGCCGTCGAACAGGCCGGACTGCCGCCCCTCGCCGGTCAATGTGACCGGAAACCAGCCGATCTCCTTTTCCGGCCCCGCATAGACCCGGGCCCCGAGAACATCGGCAATGAGCTGCGCGCCCAGGCAGATGCCGATCACCGTCTTGCCTGCCCCGATGACCCGGCCGATGAACGCTTTTTCCGCCGCGAGCCAGGGATACCGTTCATGCTCATGGATGTTCATGGGCCCGCCCATGATAACGAGCCTGTCAAGATTCATTGCTGCCGGCAGCTCGTCGCCACGGTAGAGATGCGTTTCCGATCGGCTGTGACCGTGATTGTCAATCCACCGGCCGATATGGGCCGGCCCCTCGAATTCGACGTGCTGGATGATGTGGACATGCATTGGTGATGTTCCTCGCCAGGCAATGTCAGTTCAAGGATGATGGAGGCCGGGACGTACCCTTGGTTGACAACATCCTTCATGACCGGTCTGGCCGTTCGGACGACCGGCAGTGTAGAAGTTCATCGCGGTCGGCACCCCCCAAACAGACCGATACATTTACCCGGCGGTTGCCCACCTTCTTGGTGGCTCAATAATGGAAACGCAACTGTGCAATGAGAATTGTATCTTCAGAGGTCTTGTAGACAAAACGGTGTTCATCGGTGATCCGTCTTGACCAGTAGCCGGAAAGAGCGTGTTTGAGCGGTTCCGGCTTGCCGATCCCCTCGAAAGGGTTCCTTTTCGTTTCCTTGATCAGGGTGTTGATGCGGCGAAGAATTTTCTTGTCGTTTTTTTGCCAGAAAAGATAGTCCTCCCAGGCATGATCAGAAAAAACGAGTTTCACTCGACAAGATTCCTTTCGGTCCCGCGGCCGTTTTCCAGTTGAAGGATCGATTCGATCAGCCGCCTGGTGTTCTTCGGGGATCGCAGGAGATACGCCGTCTCCTCGAGGGCTTCATAGTCCTCCAGGGACATGATGACCACAGATTCCGATGCCTTGCGTGTCACAATGACCGGAGCCCGGTCCTTGCACACCCTCTCCATTGTTTTCGCGAGATTTTGCCTGGCTGCTGTATAGGTTATCGCTTTCATCGGACGTCTCCTTGTACAGGTTATTGTACATGTCTGGTCTGTTCTGTCAAGCACGTATCAAAGCCGCATGCTGGCAACCGGCAATCCCGGCCGGGGAAGCGGGTGGTAAAATCAGCAGCACGCCATCTGCACGCGCTCGCGGCTGGCCGCATAGCGCGGACTATAGCTGCCAGCCACGATCACGCACAGCTGACGCACTGCTGATCTTTTACCAAAAGTATTGCTCTTTTTCAGCTAGTTGCTGATAGCGGTGAACTATTACAGCGGGTGTGCTGGACGCGGAAAAAACAGACAGCCCACCCCTTGACGGATCCCCGTTCCTGATTATCCTTTATCCAGGTGGAATGAGGAGTAAAAAAGGTTGTTGAACAGTTTTGACCCAGGGAGGTGTGATCATGGCAAAGAAGGAAAAAGGAGCTCTGGTACAGAAGGAGACCATGCAGCCTGTTTCTCTTTTCGAGGACATGGACCGCTACATGGAGCAGTTCTTCCGCAACCCGTTTTCCATGCTGTCCTCGCCGATGATGACCGGCGGCCTGGCCAGGATGGAGGCGATCACACCGTCGGTGGATATATACGACGATGGCGATGACATGGTCCTCAAGGCGGAGATCCCGGGCATCAAAAAGGATGATCTGGATGTGACCATCACCGATGAGGCCATCACCATCTCCGGCGAGAAGAAGCAGGAGGAGAAGGTGGACAAAGAGAACTATCACCGCATCGAGCGGCGGTACGGTTCGTTCAGCCGCAGCTTCAGGCTGCCGGACAACGTCAATGCCGGCAAGGCCAAGGCCGAGTTCAAGGATGGCGTGCTCGAGGTGCGGATTCCCAAGACCAAGGAGAGCAAGAAGAAGAAGATTGAGATCAAGTAGGTCCCCTGCCCGTTGCGGGCGGGCCGGCGGTCCACAGGTAAAGGCCCGCGGCGGATCATCCGCTGCGGGCCTTTTTGTTTATTCCAACGCTGGAATAAACTGTACCACCTGAGACAAACGCGTAATGCACCCCTACAAATTCACCACAACCGGTCTTGCACACGCCTTACCCGCACATAACGAAAAGCATTAGCGGCGGCGCTTTTTGCCGTCCGCTGGATGCGCGTGTTATGTTTCTTTTCTCCCAACCCAATAATCAGGTTTCCTATGATGATGTGCGACAGCAATTACAATAATGTGATCAGATTCTATGGAATATAGGATTTTATATGGAAACTTGTGGAGAAGGCACTTTCTTACCTCTCCTCGCTCTATCGACCATGCTACTGGATAATCCACAATCCTTTTTACCGCCTTCCTGACTTCATCTTTGAACTTTTTTCCAAGTGTTAATGACACTCCATATAGAGCCATTTCATGATCACCCTAATCGGGCCACCTCATGATCGCCGTAATGGAGCCACCCGATGATCAGGCTAATCGAGCCACCCTGTGATCATCTAATGGAGCCACTGGAGGATCATCGTAATCGAGCCACTTCCTCGGATCATAATCGGTTCTCGGACTTCCAGATGATCTGGTATACCTTCGCGAAACCAGGAAAACGTTTCCATGGAGGTGTACCAATGGCCAACAGGAGGTTCGAGATGTTTCATTACCGTCAGGTTCTCGCCCACATGCGGTCCGGGCAGTCAGATCGCCAGATTGCCAAAGCCGGTCTTATGGGACGGGCCAAGGCGTCGGAGCTCCGTCGTATCGCGACGGAACAGGGTTGGCTTGACCCCAGGCGTCCTCTGCCCGAGGACCAGACCCTGGCAGCCGTTCTCAAAGGGCCGAAGCGGCCAGCATCGGAGTCCATTCTGGCACCCTACCACGACAAGATCAAATCCTGGCACCAGCAGGGCATCGCTGGTACCACCATCCATCAGGCTCTGGTTCGCAACTACGGTTTTACCGGCAGTTATTCTGCAGTACGCCGGTATCTGCAGCAATTGAAGGCCAGTGCGCCCGAAGCTACGGTCATGCTCGACTTCAAGCCGGGCGAGGTAGCACAGGTCGACTTCGGTAAGGGGCCGAAAATCACCGACACGGCCACTGGCGAGATCTTCTCCACCTGGTTCTTTGTCATGACCCTGGCCTTCAGTCGCCATCAGTACGCCGAGCTGGTCAGAGATCAGAAAATACCCACCTGGCTCGGCTGCCATCGACGGGCCTTCGAGTTCTTTGGCGGCGTTCCGGAAAAGGTCGTGGTCGACAACCTGAAGTCCGCCATCACCAAAGCGTGCTGGCGAGATCCCAAAGTCCAGCGATCCTATGCCGAACTGGCCCAGGGCTATGGTTTTCTGATCTCGCCCTGTCCGCCCAACGAGCCCAGGAAAAAAGGCAGGGTCGAGGCCGGAGTCAAGTATATCAAACGCAGCTTTCTGCCGCTGCGCCGGTTCAGGGGCCTTGCCGACGCCAACCGGCAACTGCGCCAATGGATCCTGGAGACTGCCGGCAACCGGATCCATGGCACCACAAAGCAAAAGCCACTTACCCTGTTCGCGGAAGCGGAACAACATATCCTCCGGCCCCTGCCGGACAGGGCACCGGAACCAGCGGCCTGGTCCCTCCACAAGCTGCACGGCAACTGCCACCTGCAGTTTGAGAAGTGCTTTTACTCGGCACCCTACCGGCTGGTCGGCAAAGAGCTCTGGGTCAAGGCCACGGAAACGACGGTCAGGATCTTTCACGAGCATGAGCTGGTGGCGCTCCATCCCCGCAAACACAGGCCGGGTGAAAAATCGACCAGCACAGCTCACCTGCCGCCGGATGCCGTGGCCTACCTGATGCGGGATCCGCAGTGGTGCCTCAGGCGGGCGGAGGCAATAGGACCTAACTGCTCACGGCTCATCAGGTCGCTCTTCTCTCATCGGGTTACCGACAATCTCAGAGCCGCCCAAGGTGTCATCGGACTTGCCAGGAAGTATGGCCAGGTCCGCCTGGAAGCGGCCTGCCGGCGAGCAATCATCTTTGACAGCCCCAAGTATATTACGGTCAAGACCATCCTGGCCAAGGGATTGGATCAGGAAATCCCTGATCCAGTTCCCACCCGGCTGCCACTGGCCTATACCGGCAAGGGACGTTTTCAAAGAACATATCAGGTGATTACCGCTTCACGCAGGGAGGACACGATATGCACCCCATGCCCGAACTGATTCCCATGCTCAAGCAACTGCGTCTCTCCGGGATCATGGACTCCCTGGAGATCCGCAACCGGCAGGCGATCGATGAAAAGATGGCCTACACCGACTTCCTCGCGCTGCTTATCCAGGACGAGGTGGCGCGGCGGACGCAACGGAAATTCGACCTGCGTATCAGGCGGGCCGGGTTTCGGAATCAGAAGACCCTGGAGGATTTCGATTTTTCCTTCAACCCTGCCATCAACAAGGCCCAGATCATGGACCTGGCTACCTGCCGCTTCATGGAGGAAAAGGCCTGTGTCCTTATCGTGGGGCCCTGCGGGACCGGGAAAAGTCATATTGCCCAAGCACTTGGCCATTGTGCCATTCGCCAGGGCCGTGACGTCCTCTTCACCACCCAGACGAAGCTGCTTGGCCAGCTCCAGGCGGCCAGGGCGACAAACTCTTATGATCGACGCCTCAATACCCTGGCCAAGGTCGATCTACTGATCATCGACGACTTCGGGCTCAAGCCCCTCAGAACACCACAGGACGAGGATATCCACGACCTGATCGGTGAGCGATATGAACGTCGTTCGACCATCATCACCAGCAACCTTGATCTCTCCGAGTGGCGGGACGCCTTTCCCAACAAACTGCTGGGTGCGGCCACCATTGACCGTATACGCCACGGCGCCTATTGCGTGGTGCTCGACGGCAAAAGTTACCGGACTACAAAACCACTGCCAAAACCTCAAAAAAAGGAGGTGGAAAAAAGGGTAAAATCGTCTAAAAATTAACCACGTCCGAGAGCCAAAAATGACCACCTGAAAGTGGCTCGATTAACCCGATCATGGGTGGCTCGATTAGGTGATCATTAACACCAAGGCCAGAATATTCCAGCTCGTAGTATCGAACCGAATCCTCTAGCTCCCGCTCGGCAAGCCGCGTAAATATGACTTTCATCAGTCTTCCTTAAATACATCCTCCATTGGGACGCCCTCCAGTCGCCCCTCTCGGTATGCCGCCAGGCGTTTTTCTGCCTCTTCTGCCCATATCTCGTCCAATCTTTTATCTGGCTCATCTAAACTCTGTATTAAAACTTCCACCAAACTGAGCCGTTCCTCCGGCTTTAACTTCATAGCCTCATCTAACAGTTCTTTCGTACTCATAGAATATCACCTCGACATATAGGAAAAATAACGATTAAGCTGTGCGTCGCAAACGGAGCGCAGCGGAGTTTGCGTCCGAACGAGCGCCTTGTTCAAGGACGAAGCGGCTACGCGGCAGACAACCCCGCCGTTCCACCCCTTCTTTGTTGTATCCAGTTGTAACCTCTTCTTTTCCCAAGCCGCAGGCGGGGCCTGAAAAACGCCTGCCTGGTTGATCGGCCCCTGGACAGGAGCGGTATCCAGTCAGCCATGAAGGCCGTGGTCCATAGCCGTCAGGTTAAGCGATTCACAGCTATCACAACGCTATTGATATCACCTCGCCGTCAAACCTCAACGTGAAGATATTATAGAGAATTTCTGGAGAGTAATTTGCGCTTTTTTTCTTTTCCC
>Ga0256840_1004424_pt1 | contig 10550 bp, 8 predicted proteins | sample 355202metaG_FD_185969 | JGI IMG/M metagenome (GOLD analysis project Ga0256840, IMG submission 185969) | Hydrothermal vent microbial communities from Mid Atlantic Ridge, Atlantic Ocean - 355-202 | ecosystem: Environmental > Aquatic > Marine > Hydrothermal vents | place: Atlantic Ocean: Mid...
GCAAAAAAAAGCTGAAGTTATCATTTATTCTATCGATATTACCAACACAGAAGCCGTACAAGAATTAGTTGCTAACGTTGATGCAGAATATCCAATTGATCTAGTTATTTGCAATGCGGGTGTCACTAGCGTTTTAGATGATGAAGGTAATGCAGAATCATGGGATACCATTACTCATGTGATAGATACTAATTTATACGGCGTTTTAGCCACGTTAAACCCATTGATTAGCGAATTAAAAAAACGTAAACACGGGCAGATTGCAATTGTAAGTTCGCTTGCCGCTTATTACGGAATGCCTATCACGCCCATATATTGCGCCAGCAAGGCAGCACTTAAAGGTTATGGCGAATCTTTGCGGGGTTGGCTAAAACAGGATGGTATTAAAGTGAGTATAATTTATCCAGGTTTTGTAAAATCGGATTTGAGCGACAAGTTCACCTCAGACAAACCCTTTATGGTTAGCCCCGAAAAAGCGGCAGACATTATCTATCGAGGCATTGCAAAAAACAAAGCCAGTATTTCATTCCCCTTCCCGCTTAATTTTGGAACTTGGGCCTTATCCATTTTACCTAGCGCTTTAGCAGGTTGGATTATGGGAGTGCTTTACGGAACAAAAAGCACTAAGCATGTAACTGAGAACGTAACTGAGAACGTAACTAAGAACGAAGCTAAAAATAGCTCAAAGAATAAAACCTAATGCAGTTTTTTATATTCGTATTAATAGCGACCATTCTCGTCACTATCATCACAGAGCGTTTTATAAAGCCTAAAGCAACCGTATTTTCTATCGAAACATTTACTTTGCACGGCGCTATTATCACCATGATATTTTTAGGGCTAACACTCATTGTGCAACGCCCTATTTTTTCGTCCTTAACCGTCATTATCTTTTTTATTATTGTAGTCGCTGTCAATAATGCAAAATACATCGCGCTCAAAGAACCTTTGGTTTTTTCTGACTTTGCGATGTTTGCTCAGGCATTTAAACACCCGCGTTTATACTTTCCCTTTTTAGGTTTGCTCCCCGTCATTATTGCGCCTGTTCTGATTATTGCTTTAATCATTACAGTATTAAAATTAGAACCCGCAATGGCATTTACATGGCAACGAATCCTTTCAAGCCTTGTTGTCATCGCTATATTACAGAGTTTAAGCAATAAAATTGCCCTTGGCTTTGCCTTATCGAGCAATATTGAAGAAGACAATGCCAAGTTTGGCTTGGTAAATAGCCTCTACAGCTATTTTATGCAGTCACGAACACAGAAACACCAGAAAATAGTCGAGAAAACACTCAAAAATACCCTTTTTTCTAACCCACCCCCCCTCTTTTTCGATGATTTGTGTTTTAAAAAGAGCAAACCCAACATCACAATCATCCAAAGCGAATCCTTTTTTGATGCTAGACGGTTACATCCATCCATAAAAACAAATATTTTACAAAACTTCGATCGCATCAATGCCGAATCAACCCAGTTCGGTAAGCTAAAAGTCCCAGCATGGGGCGCGAATACCATGCGCACGGAGTTTTCATTTTTAACGGGCATTAAAAACGAGGACTTGGGCTTTTATCGCTATTATCCTTACCAATTTTTAGCAAAATTTAAAGTCAATTCGATTGCCAGTGCATTAAAGAGCCAAGGCTATCACTGCGTGTGTATTCATCCTCACCCTGCATCCTTTTTCGGACGTGATCGCTTATTCCCCAAGATGGGTTTTGATGAGTTTATTGATATAAATGACTTCCAACAGCCTGAAAAATTTGGCCCCTATATTTCGGATGAAACGGTTACCAAAAAAATCTTAGAAATCACCCAGAAAAAGACAGATAAGCCACTCTTCATCTTTGTAATCACCATGGAAAACCACGGACCGTTACATTTAGAGAAAATATCTGAAGAAGAGCAAAAAAACTATTTTGCAGATAACTGTTTTGTAGATAACCATGCCGTAGCATTACCAACGGAGTTAAATGATCTAAGCGTGTATTTACGCCACTTGAAAAATGCAGATAAGATGATTAAAACGCTTACTGACGAATACCGAAAATCAGAGACAGAAACTACATTGTGTTTTTATGGTGATCATGTTCCGAGTATGCCAAAAACCTATCAAGTGACTGATTATAAGGATGAGCATTCTGATTATTTTATTTGGCATTCTAATGCTGTAAAAAACCCGACAAGAAAAAATATATCCAAAATCACCCACATCGAATCACTTTCGCTTGATGTACTAAATGTGCAACCAATCATCCGAAAAGCAAATAAAAGAGAGCAAAATAAATGAATCTTCAGAAAATTATCTTCATATTATCATGTCCACTTTTTATGACACTATCACTACAAGCTGATGATGCAAAAACAGCAGGCGAATTAGCTATCGAGCGCGCCAACAAAACCATTAATAATATCAACACTGAAGAGCTAGAAAAATTGCTCGCTGAAAACCCTAAAGTTGAAATGATTGATGTACGAACACAAAATGAAATTGACTTTATCGGTGGCACAATTGATGCAGATGAAAATGTAATTATCCCCCGTGGCTGGCTAGAATTTGATGTAGGCAGTCATGTAAAAACCAAAGACACTCCCATCGTAGTCTACTGTGGAACAAACCAACGTAGCCCACTTGCCGCCCGCACACTCATGGACTTAGGCTATACCAATGTAAAAAACTATGCCGATGGTTTTAATAAGTGGTTAGCGTTAAAAAAGTCTGTTAAATACACAGACAAAGCACCAGAATCAATGCTCTACAGTCTGCCAATCAAAGTCCGTGACAATGTTTATTCTGCCATAGGCGCAACAGCACCAGGCACCTATGCAAACTCAGGTCACAATAATAATTTATCCTTTGTTGTCACTACCGATGGTGTTTTAGTTTTTAATGCCAGCGATAACTATTTGCTTGCACAAGCACTGCATACTGAGATTAAAAAAATCACAGACCAGCCCGTAAAATATGTCGTGCTAGAAAATGCCCAAGGCCACGCCATGCTTGGTACAAACTACTGGCAAGAACAAGGCGCACAGGTAATCGCGCATGAAGATGCACTACACGAAATGAAAGAATATGGCGATCAAATTATCGAACGTATGCAACGTGGTCGTCGTGACAAATCACAATACACCGTACTCGCCTACCCTGACAAAACGTTTAAAGATAAACTCGTCATAGATATGGGCGGAGAACATTTTGAAATTTTACATTTTGGCCCAGCCCATAGCCCAGGAGATATTTCGCTATGGATGCCTGAAAAGAAAATCATGATTTCAGGTGATATTGCATTCCGCCAACGCTTATTACCTGTCATGGAACATACTGATACAGAAGGTTGGATTAAAACGTGGGATATTTTTGAAGCGTTAAAGCCTGAGATTATCATTCCAGGTCATGGTTCACCCACCACCGATATGGATGAATTACGACGCTACACTAAAGATTACCTCGTTTATATGCGCGGTCAGATTGAAGAAATTCTTGATAATGATGGTGATATTCAAGATGCCTACAAAATTGATCAATCTGCCTATTCGCATTTAGATACGTTTAATGAACTGGCACTGCAAAATGCTGGGCGTATTTTTCGTTCAATGGAGTTTGAATAGACTATAGTATATAAATGAAGTCGTTAAGAGGAAGGCATGGCTGAACCGCTTATAACAGCATTATTAATACTGCTCGCATTGATTGTGATTGGGGGCGCTTTATTCCTTTTTTTTACCAATCCTTCTCTGTCGCGTAATTGGTCACCTGACCAATCTGTCATGCCTTCAATACATTTTCTTGATGACAATAAAATCCAAATCAATAATATTCGTAATATTCACTACCGTAGCACCCGTGATTACGATTTAGAATTTTATGATCGCACTATCAACCTTGAAGATGTTGAGTCAGCATGGCTGGCTATCTCGCCCTTTGGTGGCTACGGCGTAGCGCATACCTTTGTTTCATTTGGCTTAAAAGATGGGACATACCTTGCCATCTCAATAGAAATTCGCCGTAAGCTAAAGCAAAAGTTTGATCCCGTAAAAGCCTTTTTCCGACAGTTTGAAATGATGTACGTGATTGCAGATGAAAAAGATGTCATCAAGGTACGCACCAATACAATAAAAGCAACGGTACGGCTCTTCCCTATTCAGACAGAAAAAGCACGTGTACAAGCTGTCTTTCTTGATATGCTAAAACGTGCGGACAAGCTAGGCAAAGAGCCTGAGTTTTATAATACAATTTGGAATAATTGCACAACCAATATCATTAAACACACTAAGCGATTTTCAGATAAGCCTATTCCTGTGTGGGACTACCGCTATTTGGTTCCTGAAGATATAGATAAAATAGCCTATCGGCTAAATATGATCGATACGCACTTACCCTATAAAGAAGCACGAGAACATTTTGATATTACAAAAATTGCACAGCAGGCTGAGAATGCGAAGGATTTTTCTAATGCAATTAGGGCGGAAATTGTTAGGCGACCTATTGAGTAACTTATATTAAAAATAATAACCATGTCCTGAGGGTGTGGGTAGGTCGGTAGGCTCTAGCCTGACGAATGTGTGAGCTACTAACAGATGCCAGCAAAAACTATCATTCTCGCGTAGGCGGGAATCCATCTGCCAGAATGGCACTTTGTACAACCATGGATACCTGCCTTCGCAGGTATGACGTTATTTGTATGCAAAGTAACGTGAGTTATTAAGAATAAACCCTTTTAGGGTGAGATCAAAACCACGTTCATAAGAACATGGATATTTACTTTAACCCCTTTCCGTAGTTTCCTTTTAATGGAGAGATTAAAGCATAATCTTATGTAGGTTGGTGCTGAGCTTGCGAAGCCCAACAAACGCTGTCACGTTGGGCACCATCCCTCAGCACCAACCTACCTAATGTACTTTAACTCAACCTTTTATATAAGCCTCAACCTCAGCCACAAAGCCATCTTTAGCATCTTGTGAGATAAAAGCAGACGTAAAACTATTTTTAGCTAATAGCGCCAGTGTTTCTTTATCATCACCTAAAATCCCACTTACCGCCTCATAGTTTTCATTCAAATAACCACCAAAATAAGCGGGGTCATCGGAGTTGATCATTGCTTTTAAACCAAGCTTTAGCATTTCAGGCAGGGGATGATTTTTCATATCATCCACCACACATAATTTTGTATTTGAAAGTGGACAAACTGTTAACGGGATCTGCTCTTTAACCAAACGCTTTACTAATTCAGGATCTTGCAAACAGGTATTACCGTGATCAACGCGTTCAACGTTTAATAAGTCCAGTGCTTCAACAATATACTCAGGCGGCCCTTCCTCGCCCGCATGCGCAACAATATGAAAACCTTCATCACGCGCCTTCGCGAATACACGCTCAAACTTAGAAGGCGGATGCCCCATCTCGGATGAATCCAAACCTACGCCAATAATCTTATCTTTATGCGCGAGGGCCGAATCTAAAGTTCCAAAAGCCGCATCCTCATCCAAATGACGAAGAAAACACATGATTATCCCAAAGGAAATACCAAACTCTTTTTCACCTTGAACCAAGGCAGAATGAATACCGTTCAAAGCCGTCTCAAACGAAACACCACGATCAACATGCCCTTGTGGATCATAAAAAATCTCCACATGGCGCACTGCTTCTTTAGCAACCTTTTCAAGATACGCCCACGTCAGGTCATAAAAATCCTGCTCGGTGCGCAACACATTCATCCCTTGATAATAAATATCCAAAAAATCCTGTAACTGGCTAAAGTCATAAGCTTTATGAAGCGCCTCAACAGACTCGTAAGGCAATGTAATACCATTACGCTCTGCTAGCTTGAACATGAGCTCAGGCTCAAACGTGCCTTCGATATGGAGGTGTAACTCGGCTTTAGGTAAGCCTGCGATAAATTGTTTCATAGGATTTTAGATTAGAGAAAAATAAAAAGATGATTTTGCCACGGAAACACACGGAAGGACACGGAAAATCAACTATTACATTCGTTTTATATTATAAATCCAAGCCCCCAATAATCTGCCAAGCTCTTCAACTAATCGCGAAGCGTGCTCAAAGCGACGTGTATTCATTAATTTTAAATCATGACTTAATCTCAAATAAAATCGTAACTGTTTCAGTTTTATATCTGCTCTTTGCAATGCTTTAGTCTGATTTTGTTTATCAGTAGCAAAATACAAACATTCCATAAAATCCATTGCCGTATTTTGTAAGCGTTGGGCAACCACAAAACGTTGCTCACGTGGAAATTTAACCGTTTGTGGTATTAACCATTGAATAAAGTCATAGCTTTTAGAAAATAACGGAGACTCCTTCAATGCTACAGCACCCTAAGGGGTAATGATGCTGATAAAAGACTCCTTCTTAAACCCCAAGTATCTGCTTTTGAGGCATGAGCAACCCAGCCTTGTACACGCATATTCAATGCCTCACGCGATAAATCACTACGTTGATATTCACCGTAATAGCGTTGTAAGCGCCGCTGAAAATTAACCCCATTTTTACGTTTTAAACGTCGATGATTAGGATACAAGCGAAAACCAAGAAAAGGGACTCCTGTTGCAACGGGATAAACGGTGCTTGATTGTTGATGCATCTGTAGCTTTAATTTTTTTAACTTAGCAGATATTGCTAACTTCCACTCCCACAATTCTTTTTTAGAATCAGAAAATAATAAAAAATCATCAACATACCGTAAGTAACCCTTACAACCCAAATTTCTCTTCACAAATTGATCCAATTCATTTAACAAGACATTAGCCCAAAACTGGCTGGTTAAATTACCAATCGGCAAACCATGCGGTTTATTGCCATTAAACACACCGACAGATGGATGAATCCCTTCCCCACTTTTAAGTATTGAACGCATTAACCAACGCGTATCGACATCTATGATTTTTCGATTTAAAACAGACTCCATCACCGCATGATCAACCGAAGGGAAAAACTGCTTTAAATCACACTGTAAAACATACGGAAAACGTCGCATATAGACTTGTGCTTTATCTAAAGCGGCATGTGTACCCTTGCCTTTACGATTAGCAAAAGAATCACCTATAAAAGTGTTTTCATAGATAGATTCAGTCACGTTGCACAAAGCATGATGTACCACCCGATCACGAAATGGGGCGGCAGAAACCAAGCGTTTTTTAGGGTCACGAATAGTAAATGATTGATACTGCCCTGCTTGCCATGTTCTATTTTTTAATTCATTTTGCAAACAAATCAATTCATCGCTCAAATTCATCTCAAAGCTAGCGACTGCCATACTTTTTCGCTTGCCTTTAGCCGCTTTACGCCACGCTTGATAAAGATTGGAGAAATCAACAATATCTTTATATAAATTATCAAACACCTTTGCCATATGATTATTTCACCTCTTCATCGAACATTTAGAATTCAGAAAAACAGAATCTCAGAAATCAGAACCCCAGCACTCAGCAAGCGCCAGGGAGAACTCACTCACATACCAAACGAAACCCAATATCGCTGCCCCGATTGACGGGAAGAAGCCCATTGCGAACAGCGCACCGCACGACGTCAGAGGAATCGTCGTAGGAACCGCCGCGTATTTCACGAGCGGCACCACCATCATCAATATCAATATCAGCAGGTGATTGATACTTATTTAAACACCATTCCCATACATTACCTGACATATCATAAGCACCACAAGGGGATATTCCTTGGGTATACAGTCCAACAGTACTCGTTTCCTTAATATTACCATTATAATTTAGCTTATTTGAATCAGGTTTTTCATTTCCCCAAGGATAGTCTCGTCCATCAGTGCCTCTTGCTGCTTTTTCCCATTCAAACTCTGTCGGTAAACGAATGTTTTTACCTGTTTTATCACTCAGCCAACGAGTAAAAGCAACGGCTTGATACCAGCTTACGTTCTCTTTAGGGCGGTTAGCTTGCGACCTGTTTGATGGGATTAATTCCTCTAATTGATCCTCTGGCATATCTTTCCACCATTCAGGCTTGTCTTTATCATCTGCATCTAAAAAGCACTGGAATTGTTGATTGGTTATGGGGTAACGGCTGATTTCAAAGGCATCTAGATACATTTTTTCTTTATTATTCTTCTCATAATCACTGCCAAAGATAAATTCACCTTGCGCCACCCTTTGCCATTTAATATCAGGTAACGCTTTGCCCTCATCATTCATTATGACACCCACGCCTTTACGTGTATCGCCTAAAACAGCGAGGCAATCACCATAATGGAGGCGTTTTTTTGGATCTTTTTCATACTCTTCTCTTAAGTGTTTAATAAGAGTCTCTACCAGCCCATTCTCGCCCTCGCCCCATAGCTCAACAGCGTATTGTTTAGCTATCATCGGATGAACAAGGCTTAGCCATTGAGGGCTTAAATATTCGCTATCAATGGTTATTGGGGCATTCACTAATGCTTTAAATTTATTAAATAACGTTTCATGCATAATGCCGTTATTGATACCTGATAAGCCTGCAACTGTCGTCCAAGCATCGGGGCGTTTTGAGGTAATGAGTTTTATAAATTCATTTTCATCCTCTAGCATTAATAGCGTTATATCTTCTAACTCAAACACCTTTGCATTATTTGTTTCATCCACCGCTGAAAAATAAGGCACTAAAGGACTGGCACTTGGGTATTCTAGGTTGATGATATTCCGAATATTAAAGCCACTTCTTGAATGGCTGATATTTCTTATTTTTTGAAGGAGTGGTCGACCATATATTTCAAATATACTCTGTTCTTCATTATCTTTTGCATAAAAATCTGAATGCTTACTGCTTTCCAGCAACCACTTACCTTTTCCTAAGGTTTCGTGCTTCTCCCAGTATTCCAGCATGCCTAAAAAGCCTTGTTGTTGTCTACCAAAGCGATAAATATCGGGTGCTAATAACTGCAAGATGACTAGCCGTGCCAGTGTTAGTTCGTCTATTGCATGGCATCCTCTGTCTTTGAGTATTTCTTTTTGTAATTGAAATAACTCAACGGTTCTAATCAGTTTACGTGGCACACGAGGAACGGCTTTTACAAACAGTTCTAACAGGGCGGTTTTTATTTTGTATTCTCCTTTGAGTTTATAATCAAATGCTTCTTTGTTTGCTAACTCATGCACTTGTGCTTTCTCAAAGTCCTCTGACTGAAAAACATCCCCAAAGTTTTGTAGCTAAAAGGTGCGTATTTCATGCTCTGTGGGTAAAGGTAATCTAAATGGTAGGTGGATAATTTTTTCTAAGTATTCTGCCCCTGTTATTGGTGGCGCTGTTTTATTGAAGTTTGTATCATTTTTTTGAAAAAGATAATCACGATAACGGTGAATGATGCCACGCTCAACCACCTCATCATCTACCGCAAGCACAAAGGCACAACCTTCAACATCTAAAAACAACTTGATGGATTCGAGCATTTCTACGGCTTTTTCGGGTAGACATCTATCAATATCGTCGATTAAAAATAGTAAGTTTATTTTGGGGGCATCTTGTTCTTTTTTATCATGCCCAATGGCTTTTTTTAACTTGTGATGAAAATTGAAGTAAAGGGAGTTCAAGTCATCAAATATCTTTGATTCTTCTGCCGCCTTCTTTTCAGCTTCAGTATCTTCTTTTTGTTTTTTATCAGCATAATGCTGGTAGGTTTTTACAATTTTATCGCCATCAAGTAGCTGAGTAGATGATAAGCCTACTTTTAAATTAGCAACAAAGGCGATCACCGATACAGCGCAAAGTCGAGCAGTATCATCTACCATATTTACGATTACACCTTGTACGTCGCTTGCAGCCTCTTTTAACCAGTGTTCTTTCTTATTTGCATATGCTTTTAGTGCTAATTCTGTGGTTTTCATCAGCGGTATAATAAGATGGTCTTCTTTTTCAAAGCGCCACGGATTAAAGGCAATGGGAATGGTTACTGAATTTTTACATTCATCACTCTCATCATAATGTTTTTCAATCAAATTTAGTAAGTGGCTTTTTCCACTACCCCATTCACCAAACAAACCGATGACTAACGATGGCTCAATATTACGCTTTGGTTCTTTAAACTGAGCATTGAGTCTATTGACTAATTGCGCGCAAAGCGCATCATGCCCAAAACTTGCGGTGTTTTTTGATTTGTTTTTGTCCGTCATAGTGTTTATCACTTCATACTATTTAGCAGTTAAATAATATGCCACACCGTAGCAATTAAGATAGGGTGGGCATTTTTCTTTATTTGACCAGAGTGGATTAATTACAACAACCATTGTGATCAGGGCTAACACAAGCTGGCTTTGGTCTTATATCACCGTTGACTATCCTTGAATAAGTCAATTTTCTAAATACAAGCCGTTAACTCTTAATGAGAAAAGTAAAGCTATGGAGAACTCACTCACATACCAAACGAAACCCAATATTGTTGTTTCGATTGTTGGGATGATTCCTATTGCGAATAGCGCACCGCACGTTGTCAGAGGTATTGTTGTAGGAACCGCCGTGAGTTGTATTAACCCTGTTTGAATGTGCCTTATTAATGAGTTTGATGCAAGCATTGAGCTCTATGAGCTGATAAATCA